>JAEEGL017153265.1_pt1 | contig 16121 bp, 11 predicted proteins | sample 9134231 | NCBI WGS metagenome assembly JAEEGL01 (sample SAMN16246548, study PRJNA631951) | gut metagenome | biome: gut microbiome; feature: rumen; material: fiber-attached | host: Bos | place: Iran: Karaj | collected 2018-10
ATACGGAAGAAATAATTGGCAAAGACCAGATGCCAGAAGGTGTAACTTATTTACAAAGATTAAAGAAGACAATCTAGGGAGGTAATTATGAATACCTATTACTTAGATTTTCTTGATTCCATAAAAGAAAAGCGTTCAGAAAACTTTATTGCAAGAACTAAGTCTGAAGTTAATGTTAAAACAGTTATTGATCAAATAGTAAGGGATTTATCTTGGGTTGATATGATTGAAGAGTCAATCCCTTTTTTGGATAATATAGTACGTAATCCACGTAAATTTATTGTTCAAGAAGAAGATTTGATTCCTATTGAAAAAACCAAAAAAATAACTGAGGAAAGCATTAAGCATTTGGCTAGGCATACCAATTTGATTCAAGATGTTGATGATGATGGGATGGTTCAACCACTGAAACTATTAAATGTATATAAAGAAGAAACAATCGACTTATATGAAAATAGGTTTATTTATTCATTATTAACTAACCTAAAAATATTTTTAGATGAACAGTTAAAAAAAGATGAAGAAGCATTAAAGAATAAGTATGAAAGAGTTGTAAATTATCGTGGTGAAACAAGACTTCCTGGAGAGTTAGTCAAAGTAAATGTTTCACTTAGTACTGATTATTTGGAAAGTACTGATGAAATACGTAAGCAGGAAATCTATAAGGAAAGAATTGCAAATATAATTGACGTAGTAAATGACTTCTTAGGAACCCAATTTATTAGGAGTTTAAGTGGTGCAACTCCCGTACGAAGTCCAATTAGAAAGACTAACGTTATTCTAAAGGACCAAAACTTCGTTAAAGCTGTAGAATTGTGGGAATTTTTAGAAAAGTATAATATAGCAGAAACACTTAAAAAGATTAGTACTACTAGGGTTGAAGACCCAGGTAATATGATTGATAAGTATAATTTAACCTATTATTTAAATTACTTTGCGGTATCTAATATATCTGCTAAAGAAAAAGAATTAGTTCAAGATAGAGAAAAATATTTAATTCCTTATTTAAGAAAGGTAATTGAGGCCTATGTCAGTGAAACCGATACTAATGACCGTGGCTTTAAGAATATGATTAATAATGAGTTTAAACGGGCACGTAAAAAACAACTAGAAATTTATAAAGATATTAGGGCGGATTATCGTAAAACACTTATTAATCATCGCTATCGTGTTAAAAATGCTTTATCTTATCTAAATTAATGTGTTATAATGTGAGTATAAGGAGAATCACTCATGAGTAAAAGTAGCGAAGAAAAGAACAACAAATATAAACAGAGCACGATTGATTTAAATGTATATAGAACTCTGGATAATGATGCTCAAAAAGCAATGATTAAGGAAGCCTTAGAAAAAATGTGGGGCGATACTGTTAAAGTTGAAGATGGGCATATCAACAAAATCATTAAATTAACGATGTCTCCAATTGATGACGAAATATATTTGCCAAAAAAAGTATTGGCGGAAAAGAAACCTGATAAGGTTATTTTGTCGTTCACTAAAAAAACGAATCCGCTTTTCTTCTTTATCCTATTTGGAATATTATTACTTTTGGGTGGCTTTACTGCTACATACTCTGGTTTTGTTTTAATTAAAAAGCAATCTATTAATATTGATATTGATGGTGATGGCATTCCAGACATTAACCTAGATTTAGATGGTGATGATAAGGCAGATATTAATATTGATTATAATAAGGACAATAAACCTAATTTAAACATCGATTATAAAGGTAATCGTACTGCTGTCTTTAATCTTGACAAAGATGGTGATGGAGAACCAGATTTTAACTTAGTAAATGATGCTTCAGGCAATCAAAAATGTGAAGTTAATTGTGATGCTAATGGTGATGGAAAACCTGACTTTAATGTTGATAATAATAACGATGGTAACCCAGACTCCAATTTAGTAAATGATGCTAGCGGAAATAAAACTTGCGATATAAATTGCGATACTAATAAAGATGGCTGGCCAGATTATAATATTGATACAAATGGCGATGGAAAACCAGATATCTTTATTGATACAAATGGTGATAAAATACCAGATTTGAACTTTGATATTGATAATGATGGAATATGCGATTATCGTTGTGATAACAATAACGATGGTCAATGTGATACTAAATGTGAGTATATTGATAAAAACGAGAAGTGCGAAATTAATTGTGATGCTAATGGTGATGGAAAACCAGATTATAATGTAGATACGGATAATGATGGTAATCCAGATTCAAATTTAATTAACGATGCTAGTGGCGATACCATTTGCTTATTAAACTGCGATTCAGATGGTGATGGTTGGCCAGATTATAATATTGATACCGATGGTAATGGAAAAGCAGATACTTTAATTGACATCGATGGTGATAAGATTCCAGATTTAAATTTCGATACGGATAATGATGGTGTATGTGATTATCGTTGTGATAAAAATGGTGATGGCATTTGTGACCATAGATGTAATTATCCAAATAATGACGAAAATAAAAAGGTTTGTACTATCAACTGTGACGCTAATGGCGATGGCTGGCCAGATTATAATATCGATTTAGACGGTGATGGAGAACCTGATATTGATATTGATATTAATGGTGATGGCATTCCTGAATTGAATATTGACACAAATGGCGACTGCAAACCTGATCTTAATATAGACAATGTCGGGGATAAGAAATGTCATGAGAATTGTACAATACCTGACTATGACGAAGATGAAATTAAGCAAAGTGGTCCATCAATTATAATAGGTGATGGAACTGGTGCTATAAAGACTGCTAATTTGCGAATCGTTTATATGGATGATGGTCCAATTAATGTTGAGGGATTATTCCCAACAGACCAAACTGGTGTTGATAATCCGTCTCCAGTAAAAAGATTTACCGTAACAAATGATACAAAGTACAGAGTGGCATATCGTTTAAGTTGGCAAGTTGTTCAAAATACATATACAACCAACCACTTCCAATATCAAATAACTTCAACAAACGGAGGCTTTACTCAGGGATGGACTACTGCACCATGGAATAACACGGTAATTAATGAATACGCCTTAATTGGCCCGCATACGACACAAGAATACACTATAACATTTAGACTACTTGGCATTAATGGCCCACAAAATGAAGATCAGAACCGTGTATTTAATGGCTACATAAGGGTAGGAGAATAGAACAATTTAACGGCTAAATAATAGCCGTTTTTTGTATGATATTTAGTGAAATTTATTTTAATAATCTCCAATTCTTTTATTTACATTAGATATTAATTTTGATATAATGATATCGATAATAGAGGGTGATTAGATTGAAAAGTGAAACTAGAAAACTACTAGACAGATTATATAACCTTAGAGGCAACGATTCAGTTGTTTTATTTGATATTGAACAAGACAGTAAAAAAGCTGAAGAAGCTAAGAGAAATGCCGAAAAAGAGCAAAAAGAACTTGAGGCCTCAATTGAAAAATTATCTCATGATGCCAAAATATTAGAGGAACAAGGCGAGAGATTAAAAAATATTTTAAAGACTTTAAATCAAGAAGATTTTTCTGTTATTGTTGAAAGATTAAATCTTGATTTTAATCCTGAACTTATTAGTCAAAAAATTAATGAATCTTTGCCAGGAACAATTGCTGCTGTATCTAATGAACGCAAAGAAGCTGAGAATAAGTTAAGCGAAGTAGAAACTACCATGGATAACGCTATTACAACATTAGAAGAATTAAATATTAGACGTGATGAGGCTGCTGAAAACCAAGGCAAGTTAAATGAATATATTGAGCTTGCTTTGTCTGGTAATAGCACATTAACTAGAGATGCTATAACGAGTTTACTTGCTAAATTTAAGTTTAATAAAGATGAACAAAGGGAGGCAGCTAAACTCTTGATGTTCCCAGAGGATGGCTTGTTTGAATATGAGCAAAGGGCTGAATCAGGAGAAAGATCTGGTAAATCAATTTCAGATGTATTCCATGAAGCTAAAGAAATAGTTGAGGAAAATGAGAAAGACGTTGAACCAGTAACTGTTGAAGAACAGCCTAAGGTAGATGATATGCCAGTAATTGAACCAGAGACAACTTTTGATCATATAAGCGAGCCAAAAGAGGAAACCCCAGATTTGATTGAATCTACGATTACTCCGCTTGAAGTAGCTGATACTGTACAAACTATCGAGCTATCAAGCGAGATAAAGAAAGAGGAAGTTAAAAATCTACTTAAGGTATGTGGATTTAATATTAACGATTTTACTAATCAAGATATTAATATGGTATTAGATAATTATGATGCAGATTTGATATCAAAGAATGTGGATTATTTATCAAAGCTAGGTATTAATAAAGCTATATTTGTTGATAATGTAGATTTGTTATATGACAAAGATTTAATAATAAAAGTAGACACTATTATGAATACAGGAAAATCTGCTACGGATATTTATTTAAATCCAAACATTCTACTAAAATATAATATTGAGGAATTAAATAATGTAATCCAGTCTTTAAAAGATAGTGGATTAGACCCTGCAAAAGTTCCGTTAATGGCATTTTAAGGTGATAATATGAATAAGAATCTTCCAGAAAAAATTAAATTATTATCTGATATTAAGATGCAAACTCAAATTTATAAAATAATACCGGCATTGATGCATATTGATATCGATACCTTAAAAGAAAACATTGATTTGCTACAAGGTATTGGCATAACTATAAGACATATACAAGAAGTTAAAATTTGTGCGATTGAGCCTAGTGAATTAAAAAGACGTATTGAATATATAAAGGAGTCTAAGAAATCTCAGGAATTCATCAAAAATCCATTGTTAATCATGGATAAGAGAAACTTTGAAGATAAGGAAAGCGCTCCAATAATATCAATGATGGGATTTAGATTTTCTAAAAAGGATGAACCTATTGATAAAAGCGATGTTGCTAAAGTTATTAATAATAATAGTCTAAGTTTGAATCCTGAAAACTTTGACCGGTATCAATTATTAAGTGAAACTATTAATAATGTTGTTAATAGTTTAAGTGATGCAAATGTTATTAAAGACTCTAAAGTATTTGAAGCTTTAAGTAAACTAGTAGCGGCCAACTATGGAAGCGATAAAGACTGTATTTATGAAGCTATGGTATATGATAGAAATTACTCTAATGAGCAGAAAGATATGATAAAAAAGACTATTGATGATGAATTATCAATAGTTAATAAAATTGGGATAGGTGAGTAATATGAAGTTTTTAGAAGAGTATTTAGACCCTAAAACAATTTCCACACTTGAAGCCAGTGTACCCGAGTCATTTAAAGAAGAATTAAGGAACAATTCTAAACTTGTGATTGAAAATATGAAGTATTTACAGGAATTAGGAATTAAAAACTATGATGAAGTATTTTTATGCTATTATGATATGTTTTTACTAGATGTAAGTACATTTATAAGTATTTTCGATAAATATGATCCAGATGATTTAATTGCCAAGATAAAAAAGAATATTCACATTGTAGAAATATTATAGAAATAAAAAACGCTGATAATTAATCAGCGTTTGTTTTATTATATAATTTATAAATATTAAATGATGGTTTATTAAGAGCTCTAAAATGTTGATTATAAGTTCCTAAACCACTAGATACAAATAATTCTGTTTCATTGCTTAGTTTATAACGGCCATCCAAATACTTGCTTGCACCATCTTGTTTAAATATACCACCAATAAATGGGACTTTAACTAGGCCTCCTAATGATCCCCCAGCAAATATTGCATCAAGACCATTATTAACTATTTTATCGGCATCATCTGACTTATGAATAAGTGCTATTTTGAAGAATGATTCTGTATCATTTTTTAAGGTCTCTTCTATTTTGCTTATATCAGTAACACCAGCGATTAAAAGTGGGGCATTATCATTTCTAAAAACCAAATCATTTTTATTATCTAATATTTTAAATTCAGCAGCATCCATTACTTCTTTAAAACGATTAATTTTTATTTCATCCATGGAACTATATATTGCAAACTTTTTTTGCTTTGGATTAATATTCTTTAAAGCTGCGATAAGCTTATCTTTTTCATCTTTTTCTAAATCTTTTTCATTGACTATTAGATTTCCTGTAAAGACCACAATATCAGGATTATATCCATTTATTTTATCTACTAATTTATAAACATCATCAATATTTGTTGTACTACCGTATAATAAATCAGAAAAGTGGGCAATTGTAAAACCATTATAATTATTAGGAATCGTCTCACTATCAATTACGTACTCATGTACATCTAAACCTTTTATACCTAACTTAGTAGCATATAAGTAACAAAGAATGCCTGCGATAATTAAAAACCAGAATATTCGTTTAATCATAATATACCTCCCGAAATATATAATATTAAGATTGTCACAGTGTTATGTAGCATATGTAAAATCATAGATGTATAAATATTATCAGTTTTATGGAATGCTAGCGCAAACATAAATCCGAGTGCCCCATAGGGAATTATGTACCAAAGGGCAATTCCTTCAGCAGTTATTACATGCATTCCTCCAAATACAAAACCAGAAAGCAAGGCATATAATAAAGCGCTTTTAAATATTTTTTTCATTGATAGACGAAAGGCTATTTCCTCATTAAATGGGGTTAGGACACATATTGTTAATAATGAAAACAATGGCATTTTATTTATTAACTCTCGGTTTGCTGCTTCATTTGCGGATATGTCTTTTACAAAGTAAAATATTATAACATTAGATATTATCATTATTAGGCATCCAATAAGCCAATAGCGTATTCCAATACCAATATTCTTGCTTTTAAAGTCCTTTAAATCGTCTTTTAATCTTTTCCTATATAAGAAAGCATAGATAATAGCTAATATAACATAACAAGCAATCGCGCTTAAATTAGAAATCCAATAATTATTACTACTTATATAAGGTCTAAGTAATTTTGATGAATAAGCAGGAATAAAAATAAATAATAGTAAGATTCCAATGCTTTTAAGAATTTCTATACCCATCTCAATTATTCTTTTTATCATTTATCTCACCATTAATAATATATCATAAAAGACAATTTATGACAAATTGATTACTATTGTTTTAGTAATTAAAGAATGATATAATCAATATAGAGAGAAAATATGAAGAAGATAGGGTATTTAATTGGGGCGTTTTTGTTATTATTTTTAAACAGTGAAGCAGTTTATGCTTCTAATTGTTCATATGTCGAACAGTCTAATCTTAACAAAATAGCAGGTAAAGTAGATATTAAATATGAAGTAAAAGAGGAAATGTCAGATCCGAGTGAAAGCTTGGATAATGTTTCTTTGCCTAATACTTATTTAGAGTTAGTGATTTTAAATATTACCCCAGAAGTTTATCTTAATATTTCTAATGATTACCCTGATTATGAAGCAAAAATAACGGATAAAGTGATTAGTTACTCTGATTCATCTGAGGGTATTTACAGGATGAGATGGGATAATTTTAATAGAATAACTAAATTTACCATAGTAATTTATAGTTCTAATTCAACGAATTGTCCTGATGAAAAGATTACGACTAAAACTTTTGTTATGCCAAAGGAAAATGAGTATTATCGTTTTAGTATATGTGCTGGTTCAGCGAATAAGTATTGCCAACAATTTATTACTTTTGAAGAGCCTGAGGAAAGTGTTGTTGCCAAAGCAATTGCAGAAGAACAAGGATATGACATTCCCGGCGAGGAATCAACGGAACCTGTTAGCCAAACAACAACTAATTTGTTAATTCCAATCGTGATTGGTTCTGTTTTCGCATTTATTTTGATAGTAATAGTGATTGTAATAGTAGTTAAGAAAAAGAAATCATATGACAGGAGGGTTCGTAAAAATGACTTTTAAAAAGAAATTCTTCTTCTTTCTATCTTTTTTCATACTTTTCATTACATGTAATGTATCTGCATTAAGTGGTAACTATACAGTTACAGAACATAATGACGATAAAACTAGTATTGACGTTTTATACTGGTATAGATGGAAAAAGAATAATAGCGTTGGTTTCACTTTGGATAATATGGATTTGACAACGTGGCATTCTAGTGATAATCAAAAAGTTAAATATCGTGGCAAAACCATAAATAATTCAAAAAATCAATATGTTTTTTGCATAAATCCGGTTCATTCAGCACAAAAAACGGTTAAGATTTCGAGAGAATTGTCACCTTTTACTGGAGAACATAAAACATATGACGCTGCCGTTATATATATTTTAAGTAACGGAAGCACTAATTATGATGGCAATGAAGAGAATAAAAAGAATTATATTCGGAAGGAACAGGCCATAAGAATGATTACCGCTATTTGGGGATATGAAAATGCAAAAGATGCCCCAAATACCGGCTATGAATATGTTTATGAGGGATGGGATTTAGGCAACGCTCATGCCGCCACAGTGAAAAACTGGTGGACGAATGATGCTGATTTTCAGAGCAAAGTTAAAGCTGTTGGCAAAAACAATTGGACGATGAATTCCTCAAAGTATTATCCTTGTCCAACTAGCACTCCGTGTAGATGGGGAGTCACCCTTACAAGTGCATCTGGGAAACCCAAAACTTCTGATAATAGATATTATATTTGGGGGGGATACCAAAATGAAACCCCGAAAAGTGATTTAGCAGCTATTAAAACTTTAGTAAAAGGCGCACTAACTAATGCTGCTAAATATACAGACAGTTATATCAAAGATCATAAAGTTGCGTTTTCTCAAACTTCTTCAACTATAGATAGAGATGCTAGAACAGCAACAATTAAACTAACCGTTACAAACCGCCCAAGTAATGGTTTCTTACGAATTGACAGCGTTACAACAAATAATAATACCGTTACTGTAACTTCAAAACCAACCAATGTTACAACAAATAATATTACACTAGCTTTTAAGACTAGTAGTAACAGCAAACAAACCTTTAAGTATACAATTAGATACACATATTGTTATACGGATACAAACTATTGTAAAACCGGATATAATCTTGTAGGAACAGGCGCAACTACTTCCCAAAGACTTTTGACGTTAGATCTTGACGCAACGCAATCCAAAGGATTTACTGGTAGTTTCACTGGTAGTGTAACGATTAGCAAAAAACCACAATGTGAGGTATATAATAATTATTTTTATGATAAGAATATGGCACAGTTAACCGGAACTAATGCAGAAGATAATTACGTTAGAAGCTGTTATTCAGGTACATGTACGATCTATTCTGGTGCTGAACATAGTGAGTTAACTAAAAACCATTATTTTGGCAAATCTAGTCAGTACACTAATAAAACAACATATGATGCCGAGTGTAATGTCCATAAATGCCAAAAGGTGGGAAGTGATTACTACGGAAAAAATGGTAATAAAATAACTGAGGGCGCTGATGGTAAAAGCCTGCTTTGGATTTTCTTGGAAGAGTGTTACCCACGCACGTGTGATACCTATAAATATAATAATAAAGTTTATTATTTTGGAAGTTCTGGGCAGGTGGTTAACAAAAAGGGATACGATGACCAATGCTCTTGTAAAAAGGTCAATGGAGTTTTCCATGATAAAGATGGCGATATAGTGGACGATGAAGAAAACTTTGTTCAGAGTTGCTATCAAGGCCCTTGTCAAGTCGTAGATACGTCAATCCTAAGCCGTAGATATTATTTTGGAATAAATCCTTTAACTTTAGTTGACGAAGAAACGTATACTGAAGAATGTATTAACCCACCTCCACCAGGGAAATCTCCGTGTCCAACTGAGATTAATATCAAAGGTCAATGTTCAGATAATCAAACTGATATTGCACCTGCTGGTAGTATAAAAACTCTTGATAAAGAAAATGGAGACACAGGTGGCGATATAGATTATTGCATTATTGATAATCATGATGAAGCTGGAAATTCATATGAGTTAAGCAATTCTTTTACTGGCATTAGTGAAGAAAATAATGCTTGTAAAGTGTATTGTAAAGAAAATTATAATGTAGCTTTTGATGGAATTAAACATGTTAATAGTGGACGTTACTTCAAATTCGGAGCCGAAATAGAAGATGATATAGTATGTTATATACCTAATATTGATTTTTCAAATGCGGCAAATGCTAGTGAGTGTTTAAGTGCTCCAATTAAAATGTATAACGCTTACGTTAATCATTCATCTGATCAACACCTAAATACCATTTCTGGTTATGAGTTTAATTCAGGCCGAACTTTTGAGTTCTTAAGAACTGATGTGACTAATTCAGAGGTTATATATAAATATTCAGATGAACTTTTTAGAGGTGGTATAGTCGAAGGTCAAGATATGAAGGAGATGACTAAAAATCTTCAAGATACAGATGTAACATTTACTATAACAGGTTGTAATGCAGTTAATTCATCATTTGAATGTGATAATTCAATTGTTTATTCCAAAACTATCGATGGTTCAAATTGGGCTATGCTAAATAAATACAAAGAAGCCGGAATGTCGTTATTGTTTAATCTGAGAATGAAAAACATTAAAATAGAAATTACCGCTAAAGCCAAGTATTCAACTGCTAATCAGTATTATAATCAGTATCCATTTGGCTCTATAAAGTATAATAATGATGGATCAAATAATTTGATGAGCGTAGAAGGAGCTCCGATTAAGATTACAACCCCAACAGGATTCTACCCTTATAACATAAGACTTCAAAACCTAGGAAATTATTATTATTCACCTGGCGAAAATGGAAATTATTATGGTCGTATAATTGGTGGTCAAGGAAGTATTCTCGATATGAAGTCAGAAAAAGGTACATCAGTTAATCAAGAATATGTTTGTTATTATATGGTAAACTGCCCTAGGTGTACTGCAGTTTGCGTTGGTGAAGATGGCGGTGATTGTACATTTAAATTCTGCGATCCTGATCAAGAAAATGTATGCTACGATCCAGGGGAATGCCCTACATGTAATCCTAGATGTGATAATTGTATTTATGGAAAAGAAGATCTAAAAACCCACTTTAGACCAGTATCAACATTGACTGTTAATCCAAATGAGCGGGATTTAGGTTATAACTGGAATAGTCAAACTATTGTTGAGGGTAGTGAATATACTATTTTAAAAGCCGAAAAAACAATTAAAGAAATAGAAGAAAATGCCGATAAAGTTTATGATGAAGAACCAATTCTATCTGTTCAAATGACGCCGCAGATGATAAAGCAGATAAGCGAATACAATAAAAATCAAGAATCTCAAGGAGGATATACTAATAACACTTTATCTTGTTACGATTATAATAAAACCATAAATGGTGAAAAAGTAATATATGAAAATGTAATGTGTTATAGTGATTACCTGGATACTTTAATGAGTGATGAGGCGTTTTCGAAAAACTTCACAACAAGTAATAGAACAGCAAAATCATCAAGAACAACTAAAAATGAAACGATTAATACAAACTTAACGAATAGTGCATATTGGACTTTCTTTGATGAAAGTACTGTTTCATCTGCCGAGATTAGTAATTTTGCTGGCAATATAACGATGCCATTTGTATATGGCCAAGAAGGCACCGGAAAAATAGGTGGACCATCTTGGAAATAGTAGTTTAATCGCGCTAAAAGGATATCGAAAAAGTTCTAAATTAATTTAGGGCTTTTTTTCTTGGAATAAAAGCGTTATAATCATAACTTAACAGCGAATTATTTTGCTTCTTTTAGGGTTTTTCCATTGTATTTGTTGTTGTTTTGTGTTAAAATGTGAGATAAGAAGAAGGAGGACTAAAAAGGTGAAAAAGGGTTTAATTTTGATACTATGCGTATTTTTTCTCGGGATTACATCTGCTAAAGCTGTTCAATGTGAATATAAAGAGCAATCTGAATTAAACAATGAAGCGGCACAGATAAAAGCGTCATATGAAGTAAAAGAAGGGACTGTTGATCCTAATAATATAATAATTCCAACTAATGATGAAACAGTATTAACTAGTGATTTGGACCTTAGATATAATTATTTAAGCATAAATATTCTTAATATTACAGAACGTAATTACGTTGAGATAACGAGTGAGCAAGGTTTTAAAAAGACAGTTAACTATGATAATGTTTCTAATGGATTATATAGTTTTGATTGGGAAGACTTATCCGAAGTTACTAATCTAACTATTACAGTTTATTCATCAAGCAAAACTGGTTGTCCAAACGAAAAGATACGGGTATTTTATTTAAAATTACCAAAGTCTAATGAATATGCGTCATCATCTCTATGTGATGGTAATGAAGAATTTTACTTATGTAAATCATTGATTACTGAGGAAGAACCAGATTTTGAAACTTTCGAAAAGAAACTTAATTCATTTAAAGCTGGTAAGATTAATAATGATGGTGAAGAGATTTCATTAAGAACAAAAGGATTAACTAATACGCAAATGATTTTGATATCCGCTGGAGTTGCAGTATTGGTTGTGGGGGTTGTTTCTGTGATTACTCTAAAGAAGAAAAGGAGAGTCAAGAGATGAAAAGGTTATTTAAGAGTTTATTAGTTTTGGTAGCGTTCTTTGCTACTATAGTTATTGGTGGTGTAAAAGCTGAAGTAAAAGAAGGAACAGTTTTTAATCACGTTAGTACCAATGATTTTAAAGTTGGATTCTACAACCGTTATGATAATAACGGAACTGATTATGATCCATATTATAGTCTAGAAATTTTACATGCATCAGGTAGGGATTCTGGAATTCAGTATTATTCTTATACAAATGGCACTGGGGATGATATAACAGCGTATTGTTTAGACCCATCAGCATTAATGTATAAAGAAATAAGAGTTGAAAAGGAACTTGTTAATAATAATAAAGCTACTGGAAGAGCTTATTCTTTTGAAGTAGCAATTAAAGATGTTTTAAAAAAGGGAAATGATAGTAATAAAGTTGCAGTAGCTAACGCTGTACGTTTCGTTTCTGGTTCTATGGGCATGACTATTGACAAGAATGCGGGGTCTTGGCCAGGCGGAAGAATGATGACCAAAACGTATATTTCCCAAGGCGCTTTATGGATTTCTGAATCAAGAGATAATTATAAAGCTTGGTATCAAGCTTTCTATGGTAAAGAACCTACAAGTCTACTATCAGGAGACGAGGCTTTTGCAAAGGTTTTATCTGCTGTATATGGTATTACTACATCTTATAGTAATTATGGTATAGATATTGAAAAGACTTTTGTGTTCTATCCTTACAATGATGATGGTAGAAATACATTAAATGCTGCTAAAACATTATTCATTAATGCGTTAAAAGAAGCAGCTAAAGCTAGAATGGCAGGAGATAAGGCACCTAAAAAAGACTTCAAATTAGCTTTAGTAAGTAATGGCGAAATGAAAGAAAAACGTGTAGGTGATACTGCTTATTTAACAAGAGATATTACTTACGTTGTTAATACTGCTAATTATGATCGTACAGCTGGATTTATTAGAAACTTCAATGTAACTTCAGCGTATGGAAAATATATGACTATTCAGTATTCAACTGATGGAAATAATTATCAAACCCTTGCAAAGAACACTAATTTAGTTTCTTTAGGCGCTAATAAAGTATATGTAAGAATTCATATTGAAGGCCCTAAGAGTGCATTCTTAGATTGTGAAGAAATGCCTTTCACATTTACATATAATTATTACGATCCAAGTTTTGTAGAAAAAGCTTATATTTTAACTGCTACTGTAACAGGCGCAGGCGGCAAACGTTACCAAAGAATGGTTGCCTATGTTAAGGTTGATTTAAAATCTATAGATGACGGTTCTGGCGTTGGCCCTGATGGATTAAAAGATACAATTAAGGGTTCAACCGAACTATGTGGAGCTTGTGATACTGAAATAACTATTCCAAAGGATTGTACTGAATTAGGTGAATCAGTTCAAACTGAGGATGTAATATCTCGTATATCTGCTCCAGAAAAAGTCACAAAATGTATATTAAAGAAAAGCGATGATGCTGGTAACTCATACAAAGCATCAACTTGTAATGGTGGGGTAGAGGATACTAATCCATACTGTTCAGTATATTGTAAAGAAGATTATGCTACAGTTAGATTCTCTGGTGTTAAACAAGCTCAAAGTGGACGTTACTTTAAAGTTAACGGCCGTATTGAAGGAACGAAAACATGTTATACTTCATCGGGAACAAATGGTGGTAGTGGAAACGCAATTAACGTTGCTCAATATGAGAATGATATCGCCGCAGCTCAAACAGAGTTAATTGAAGCCTATATTGAATATAAAAAGGTGAATGCTGCTTGTGATGGTAATCATGCAACTGGTACGGTAACTGCTCCTGGATATACAGCAGGTACAGATGGCCAGATTAAGATTACAAATCCAAGTGCGGGATATAATTATTCATATGACTTAAGTAATTGTAATTCTCTTAAAACACAAGCAACAAATAGATTAAAAGCAGCACAGAATAAATACAATTCAATTAATAATCAATATAATGCATGTACATCATGGACAACTACATTTAATTTTAACCAAGATATTTATTATACATATTCAGAAAATTATTCAAAATTATTAAATGACGAACAAACAAAGATGAATAGATCTTGTAATGGTGCTGATTGTGTAACTAGTAAATCTGATTGGTACTGTTCTGGTGACTTATCAAGTACTGATAAGGGAACTTATAGTTCTTGTACAAAGGCACCAACCAGTACGATACCTACAGCAAATAGAAATTATATCTATTGTGATACTACTGGCTGCTCAGTACAAACTAAAGTAGTACCTACAGCTAAATATGTTAAGAAAGCTGTAAATGCAAAAGTAGATTATACTACAAACAATCAATTCTATAACGTTTATACAAGTGGAAAAATTACAATTAAAGACATTTTAGATTCTGATTTAAATGCTTCATTAGTTGATGGTTCGCCACTTTCAGTAAAAACTGAAGTAGGAGTTTATACATTCAACTATGAAATAAGAAATCTAGGTGAGTTCTATGACACATGTACAAGTGGTCGTTTATCTGGTGCAAGTAACAGTGTAGTAAATGCCTTAAATAAACAAGGAACGATTAAATTCGATGGCGATTACATTTGCTACTACACAGTAGATTGCCCTGAATGTAAAATAGTTTGTGTTGGTCCAGATGGTGGAGATTGTAGTTGGAAACAACCTGAATGTCCAACTTGTGATCCAGTTATCATTCCGGCAAACACAATGTTTACTGATGATTTACAAGTTACATTTAGACCAGTTACTTCTTCAGACATAGATCCTAATAACCGTGATGGAAATAATACTTTGGGATATAACTGGAGTTCTAATACTGAATATGAATTGATAAGCGAAAAAGCCGAGGACACTAAACAAGAAATTGAAGAAAAAGGTGCTTTAGTAGAAAATGAAGAACCAATTCTAAGTGTAAAAATGACTCCTCAATTAGCTAAAAAAATTAAAGATTACAACAAAAATCAAGAGTCTTCCGGGGGCTATACAAACGATTCTATGGTATGCTATAATTATGTAGATGGTAAAAAAGTATATGATAATATCTTCTGCTTTAGTAAGTTCTTAGATGACATGAGCAGTGATTCAGATTCATTTATCTTCAGTAAATCTAGATTATCATCAGATAAGAGAAATAGTATTAAAGATGAAGATAAACTTTCAAAAGAAATAACTGATTCAGGTTATTGGACATTATACTCAAAAGCTTCTAAATATGATTTGGGTAAATATGATGGCGTAGTTGGCGGACCAGCTTGGAAATAGAAAGGGGCATATGATTGTATGAAATCTAGTTATTGGGGTTATTGGTTAATTGTATTAGGTATTTTTATCATCGTAGTATTGTTATTAGTTCAAAATACTACATCTAAAAATACACAAGATTATTATTTAGTAAAAGAGATAACCGAAAGCGCAATGATAGATGCTATTGATTATGCTTATTATCGAGATTATGGTGAGTTAAAGATTAATAAAGAAAAATTCATGGAATGCTTTATAAGAAGAATGGCAGATGAATCTTCTTTAACTCAATCATATACAATCGATTTCTATGCAATATATGAAGCTCCTCCTAAGGTTAGTGTTAAGGTATCTAGTAAATCAGACACATTTAATATTGCTGGAGATGCAACTGATTTTG
>JAEEGL010911515.1_pt1 | contig 16120 bp, 6 predicted proteins | sample 9134231 | NCBI WGS metagenome assembly JAEEGL01 (sample SAMN16246548, study PRJNA631951) | gut metagenome | biome: gut microbiome; feature: rumen; material: fiber-attached | host: Bos | place: Iran: Karaj | collected 2018-10
ATTGTAACAATTGGTGGAACAGAGTTCACAAGAACTGAAACTCTTGTAGATCTTATGGATTATGCTGATTACAAAGCCGGTGCTATTGGTACTAAGGCGGATAATGTTTACGCAAGTGGTGCAGTAAATACTTCATATAAGAAGCTTGCAACTGGAGATCTCGGTGCTCAGGCTGGACTTAATGATATCAAGAATGCGCTTACAAGTGAAAATAATGTTACATTCTTTGTTCAGACTAAGACAGATGCAGAGATTAAGAGTACAAACCTTGGTGAGAAGCCAGATACTAAAAGTGATAAAAAGATAACAAATGATGCTTCAGCACTTGAGTTATCCAAAGAGTATGAAGAGCATTACAATTATTTGAAGTGGTCACTTCAGGATCTTCCTACAGAGAAGTCTGCACATTCTGATTATATGACAGAGTCTCAGTTTGTTAATGAAGTAGTTAAAGAGAAGGGAGCTAGTAGCTTAACACCTCTTAACAGTTATTTCAATTTTGATACTATTAAAGATGTTGATCCTGATTTAGGAAATACAGCTACTTCTATTAATCCTGATAACCTTAAGCTTTCATATAATAGTATTTCAGGATATTCAGAGTATAAGGTTTTTGTAGATTATGATGATGTTCATATTACATGCGAGTCTGCTGATGAAAATGGCGTTATGACAGGTATTATAATTACAAAGGGTGATGTATACTTTGATGAAGCTGGTTCAAAGACTGTTAAAGAATTTAACGGTATTATAATTTCTGGTGGTAAGGTTTATGTTAATAGTACTGTAACTAACATAAATTCATCAGAACTTTGCAAGACTATCATGAATCAGGTAATGATTAAGGCTAAAGATGCTTCATCTGATGATGCTGCAAAGAAGATGGAATCACTTAAGGCTATTAAGGTTCTTGAGCTTTTCAAGGATTATGAGAAGATAGGAAAGAAGTACAGAGATATTTATAATGATCCTTCACTTGCAGATGATTATGAAGAAGAAGATGAAAGAACAATAGAGACAATTGATTATTCAGATGTTATTAGATATAACAACTGGATGAGAAATGTAGACTAAGGAGGGGCGTATGGATATTAAGAAAAACAAAGGCTACTCATTAGTTGAAATGATTATTGTTCTTGCAATAGTAGTTATTCTTGCCGGACTTGCTCTTGTATCGTTAACATTAGTTAATACTGCAAGAGCCAAGGACGCATCAAATAAGTTTAGTTCTGAAGTTAATCAGGTAAGAAAAAAAGCAATTGAAATGAAACCTGCAAAAGGAAGCGATCCTTACTTTGACGAAACTAAGGACTATAGATATGGTCTTGTTCTGTATTTAGATGATGGTAAATATCAGACAGACCAGGTGGTAGTAGAAAAAAATGCTGCAGGAAAGTATGTTTATAAGGATGATGCCAGTGGCGCTGGAATAAGCCATGCGTATCCGTCGTATGATGCTTCAGGAAATCCTGTTCGTGAAAATGTCAAATATTCTTCTAGAGTTGAGGTTAAGTTCACTGGAAAGAATACAAGCTTCCTTAATGGAAATACAAATGATATGGATAAGGAAAATGCTGGAGCTTTAACTACTGAAAAAGCAGTTTGTATCGTTTTTGATAGACACGGTAATTGTGTATCTGGTACCGGAGAATATCGTTTTTATAAGAAAAACTCCAATCAGGTTGCACGTGTTATTGTTAGACAGAATGGAAGTATTGAGGTTCGATAGAGAGGAGCTGGTTAAATCGTGAAAAATCTTAAAAAGAATAAAGGATTTACACTGGTAGAGTTAATTGTCTCTATTGCAATCCTTGCATTCATAATGCTTGCTGTTGGTGGAATTATGTACTCCAACAACCTGATTTACAGAAAAGAAAAAGCTGATATAACAGTTCAAGGAAGTGCACAGGATGTATATAATAAGATTAATGAAGACATCATGCAGGCAAAACATATTTATATAGAAGGATTTCAGTCTGATACAAAACTTACATTTTCTTCTAATAAAATAGAGGACAATGCTGGAGGTGTTGTACAAAAGAATTATCTTTTACCTACAGATCAGTATGTTCTTGATCATTCATCTGGTAATCCTTCTGGACTTATTGGACTTGAGCTTGAGAGAGATAATACTAGTAGAGATACGATGCTAAATGCTATGACAGAAACAGAGAAAGATTTCTATAATGATCTTCTTAATACATCTGATGTAGATATAGATGCAAAGCTTCAGACTCTTACAGATGAACAGCTCAAGAAATTTAGAGAATTAAAATTCTTTGATCCAAAGGAAAGCGAAGAGTATGCTAAGACTCTTAGCGATGATGAGAGAGAAAAGTACAGTGTTTACTCTAATCGATTCAGATACTTTGGTGCTGCTGAGAAGTCAGAAGAGGTAACATTCCTTAAGAGTGTACCAACTAAGACAAATTCTTCATTCTCAACACTTAGTAGTGGAACCGGTTCATCAAAGACATATAAGTATCTTTATATAACAAAACTTGTTATTGTTTATTCACAAAGAGCTGATACAGCATTTATGAGTGATACAAGTGCTTATAATACTGAAAAGGCTAAACCGGAATATAATGGCAAGGCACCAAATGATGAAGTTACAGTAACATACACATTTGGTGGTGCAGGTACAGAAAAGCAGATCAGATGTGATTATAAATATAAGTATATGGATGAACTTAATACTACTAAGTATTCTGACAACAATATACTTACAAAGCAGCTCAATTATTGCAATGCTAATGGTACAACAGTTCCGGGATGCGAAGCGCAGATTGATGCTGAGAATGATAGTATTAAACTATATCTGTATTTTGCAGATAATAGTATGACTTATACCGATAGAGGTATGGTCAAGATAAGAAATTCTTATGTTTTACACGACGCAAAGTAGGAAAGGATAATGCAAAATGAGAAGAATTAGTAAAAAATTATTAATAGGTATCATTGCAATGCTTGTTTTATCCGCAACTGCTTTTGCGGCATTAACATTTTCTCTTGCGGATGATGCTGGTGAAGAAACAGATACAGCTGTATATGCTGCAAATGGACCGGTCACTGTAATTGATTACATCATTGAGAATGCTATCTCAAGTGATTCAACTGATCCGGTTTATCATATACTTGAGCTTGGTTCTTCAGATACACCTTCTGATCTTCAGACTCTTGTATCAAGTGGTGGATTCCGTGAATATGTAATTAATGGAAATAAGAGTGAGGGATATACAGGAGTAATGCCTGACACGGCAGCTATCGAGTATATCTACTACAATGCAACAGAAGGTAATCTTAAGAAGGTAAATGCTGATGGAACTACCTCTGCTGCAACTGATGAAGAAATTGTGAATGCTATTCAAAAGGCAGACCTTTGTTATTTAAGCAATGATCCAAGTGGAAATGGTGGGGCTGTTTTCAAGAAAGGTAATGATATCACAGAGGCAATAAAGCTTGCACTTTCAGCTTATGCTACAGGTCAGCATAAACCTCTTATAATTGATAGTCATAACCTTACACAGAGGTATATTGCGAATACTTCAAAAACAATGGAAACTATTGCTACAGACGACTTTGCAGGTTATGGAACCTCTTATAGTACATATAAGTGGCCTGATAGTCAGTCTGCTGGACAGTTCTTCGAGCTTACAGATATGTCGGCAATTTTCCTTCCTATTAATGGTATGACTGCTAAAGCTAATACCTGGAAGAAGTTAAATGACAGCACATATGTGGCTAGAGTACTTACAATTCAGAATGGTGCGGCTGATAATGCTCTTACATCAAAGATGCAGGAAAACCTTGACATGTCTTCTGAACTTGTAAATCCTCCTGATTCACTTGATCCTTCGTTTGATACTACTAAGACATACGTACTTAATAGTGGTGCTGTTCTTGAAAAAGCATATATAGGTCGTTATGGTACACCTACAGCTGTTAAGTTTGAGTCAATAGATATATCTAATACTTCAAATCTAACAGACCTTGGTGATTCCACAAAATATGACCTTGGAAAGTATGATTTCATAGTAGTTGAGAGTGGAACAAAGTCAATAAGCTTTAATGGATATGATGCATCCAGAGCAGCACTTGTTTCTGCTATGTACGGAAATGTACATGTTCTTTATAGCGGAAGTCTTGTAAATGCTGCCGGTGGTGGCGGTACATCAGAAAATACAGCTAATAACTATAAGTTTGTATATGATAAGGTTGCCACTGCTACAGACACTGCTAAGATGGATTCAGTTCTTATATGTACAAGAATGAAGATGTCTTCTTATGCTAAAGCTACAACAGGTCGTGGTGTAAAAGATATAGCAGACATAATTAATTCAGGTAACTTTAGAGCTATAAATGGTAATGATTCAGATGAATCATCAAATGTTTATACTGCGCTCGAGATAGAGCCATGTTATCCAATCAATACACAACTTGCAAGTATATTTGCAGATGGTTCTAAGTCAGGAGGAACTGCAGTAAAGAATATGCAGGATCCTCAGTCAGAGTATAAAGGAAATACACTTTCTTTTGCTGAAAACAGTAAGCGTCAAGATTGGAACTTTGGTGGTAGTACTACTTCGTATGGTGATGGTGGATTCTATTATATAAGAACCAATGGTGTTCTTGACGCAACATCTGATGAGATTTCCTATAATGGAAATACTTCACTTACAGATATGTTAGAGAGTGGAGATTTCGAAGGTACTCTCACTCAGGCGAATGCTGAAAACATAACTGATTATTACAATTGGACTTTATCAAAAGCGAAGATCGCACATGCACTTGGTGTATCATATGATGAGGTTAGAGTTGTACATATGTCTTCAGCTGAGTTTGCTGCAAGCAAAGGAACTCTTCTTGATAACTACGATATGATTTATTTCGGTGGAGATACATCTGCAGTTACTTCAGATTCATATCTGCATTCTAAGAAGAATGGTATGGATTTCTATAGAATGTATCGTCATAATGGAGATACATATACTTATCCTGCTGGTGTAACTGGTAATACAGCTGATACAGTTGGTGTATTGACCGGAAATGATATCACAGATGATAAGCTTAAAGAGCTTAAAGAGTATGTATCAAAGGGAATGCCTGTAATCTTTGATAAGGCTGTAACTAAGTCTTATAACGCAGGTACAGATATAGATCCAGAGTCAAATATGTATGATTTCCTTAATTTTGCTTCTGGAAAGACATATGCAGATAATAATGCACTTTGGAACTTTGATAATGATTATACAATCAAGCTTGCAAATATGGGTGGCGCTTATGGAAAGACATATAGTGGTTATGTAACCGTATTTGCGCAGGACGCCAGCACAGGTTATACGGGTGAGAAGGAAGATATCCTTGGAGTTCGTAAAACCAGAAGAGGCGTAGGAGAGGATGCAGATGCATTCCTTGCAGCTAATCTAGAAGATGGTGTAGTATGTGAAACTCAGTTTGGAAAACTGATACAAGAACATCAGAGACCACGTCTTGCTGTAACAGCTATGCCTATGCGATATGTAGAAGGAAACAAAGCTACATGGCTTAATTCTACAAATCTCGAATTTAAGTATAAAGTTAATGGTCAGTCGAATGCTAAAGCAACACTTATAGTAGATGATGACGCTAACGGCAGATTTAATGAAGATGACCCACATAAAGATTTTAATGGTGGTAGTGGTACATATAATCTTCCTGCTGATTATTTCGGTGTTGTTTATTGGAAGCTGATTGCCGAAGATCCGGCAACCGGATGTTCCGCATCTACTACCGGTGTATGTAAAGTAAAGAGAATTGATCAGGAGAAGATGGTTGTAGATCTTCTCGAAATCATACCTCCTATGGAGGATAAAGAAAATAACAAAGCAACACTTATGTTCTGTACAGAGTGTCAGAATACCAGAGGTATCCTTCATGGTAATCGAAATACTACAGAAGGTAAGTATACACACCACGTTCTTTCAAGTCTTTCATCTGGTTTGAAAGATCATGGAAGTAACGCCTTTACTGAAACTACAACCGGAACTATTGGTGGAGTAGATTATAGTAAGCAGGGTTATTCCAATCTGACAGCTAAGATAGCAGCAGATCCTTATAACGTATTTGATTCAAATACAACTGATGTTAGTGGTGTTCCTGTTGATGCAATTAATAAGTATACTGCATATCAGGTACAGAATAATAACCTCGGTGTGCATGAACATAAGTTCGGTATAGTAAAATATGATGAAAACCTTACAATTGACTCACTTACCGGTGTTGATGATCTTTCTACTAACTGGTTTGAAGAAATTAAGGATGACTATATCGTTAATACAACTATATTAACAACTGATGAATATGAGTCTTTAGTGTCATTAGTAAATAGTATTTATAATGGTAAGTCTGATGATGATAAGGAAAAGCTTAAAAAAGAATTCCTTGAGCGTAAAGCAGAGTATGAGACATACTACAAGGTTATGAGACAGCTTATTAATGGTCACGATGATAAGAGCACTTATACAGACTCAAAGGGTAATACTCATAACTATATTCAAGCTGCGGATTGGGCTAAGTTGGTTGCATTCCTCAAGAATTCTCCAACAGATACAACCTTCCCTGGTCTTGGATTATATGATGAAACTGATCTTCAGAATTTTAAGACTATTGGTAAGTCAATAGAGGATTACTTACTTGCTAAATATAATGGACAAACAAGTGCTCAAATTATATCTAGTAAGCGTAAGTGTACTGAGGCTGAAGCTAATAAGGAAATTGCATATGAGACAAGAAGTGATATAGATTATACTGAAAGAAATTACTATGATATCTACAGTCTTGTTCCTGAAATTAGTGGAGATCCTGTTAACAGTTGGTATGGTGGATATTCTAAGCTATATCAGGTTTGGAGAAATGCAAAGGTTCTTGAGCTTTATTTCAAAAATCAGTACGTGAAGTATGGACTTCTTGCTTCAGTTAATGATTCTCCTACAGGTAATGCTGTAGATGGAACTAAGGATAATTATATCAATCTTAAAGATTCATTTAGTTGTGTAGTTCTTGGTGCTGCAGATGACTTCAATAATGATGATATTAACAGAGCAGGATGTAACGCACTTCTTGATTATATCGATGATGGTGGAAATCTGATTCTGTTCCACGATACACTTAACGCTTTTGGTGGTACGACAGAAATGACGAAGTATCTTGCCGCTGCATTTGGACAGGATGCTAGACATCATGAGTATTACTATAGTGCATTCGAACAGGTTAAGAGTAACCTTTCAATTACGCTTTGTGGTACAACGAAGAATATTGTAGTTGATGCTGATGTTACTGAACTTGAGATGACAGCAAAGAAGGGTAAACCTTCGGATTTAACTGTTGCTGCGGTTGGACATTATCAAGATGGTAGTACAAAGACTACTCCTGGATATGTACTTCCTAAGAATACTGCAAAGGCAAAGCTGTTCATTGTAATGGATCATAGCGGCAATCTTAAGTCTACTAGCATTAAAGTAACAGAAACCGGTGGAAATGATGCTCATGAAATAGAGTTAACACCTATACTTTGTTTTGATACAGCAGATGAAGCAAATGTATGGCATAATAATCCTTGGTATAAGCCACAGGTTGATGAGTCTTGGTTTAACTATGCAGGAACATTACATAGGGTTACACTCAATGTTAATGGTTCTGAAGTTACAATGCCGCTTTATATGATGGGCGATGAGACATTTGGTGTATCTAATACTCCATACATTGTTTCTGATCCAAAGGTTGTTTCTAGATATGGTGCAGGATTTGATACAAATACAGAAATCAATCAGAAATTAACTATCAAGGTTACAGATGAGGAATCCGGAGCAGGTATAAGTGGAGCAGCATTTGCTGTAAAGAATAGTACAAATGGTGATGATGTTTCCGGAACTACAACAAGTGGTGAAGCAGAATACACATTCTCAAATATGGCTGCTAAATCAGGTGCAAAACCTTCAGTAAGAGTTAAGACGGGTTATAAGAGTAGTGAATACTTCTATAGTATGAATCCTCTTTCAGGTAATACACCTAATGTTTCAACACTTACTACAAGAGCTGCACTTAGAAATCAGAAGGATAGTGGTGGAAACTTAGTATGGCCGGTTAAGTATACTGTTCTTGATAAGAACCTTGAAGATCCAGAGTTTTATCTTCACTGTGATCATGATATGAGAGATGGTATGCATTCAGGTGTACGTTGTGTTACTGATAAGACTTCTCAGAACAATAAGGGTATAATTACAATGTATCCATTTACAATTGGTTCTGAAATGAAGATATCAAATACTACTGCTCAGAGCTATGCACTTGATATTGAAGATCCTAATATGACTGTTTATTATTCAATAGCAGGTGGTACTCAAGGTACTGGTTCATCAATGTTTGCATCTGATCCGAGAAATGGACAGGATAATTACTTCCTTTATCAGTATGGTGCTATTACATATACTGGTGCTGGTCATTCAGCTATAACTGGTATCGGTAGAGATAACAATGATGAGAGAAGACTGTTTATTAACATCATCGTTAACTCAGCTCGTAAGAGTACTGCTGGTCCAGATCTGATTCTCTATGATGTGGATGCTGATATGAGTCGTGATAAGGATGGAAATCCAACACGTCTGTCAAATGATTATGTTCAGATTAATGCTGATAGTGATGCTCAGTATAAGTATGAGATAGAAGATATTTCTGATCAGGTTGACTTCTCATTCTTACCTAAGATGGCTTCTGGAACTCAGTTCAAGGAAGTTCAGATATACTTTGATATCAATAGAGAAGGATCTAATAGAGAAACATACCAGAGTGATGAAGATGTAATAATATTCCAGTCTGGTAGATCTAAAGATGTTGATTCAGAAATACTTACTAGAATTACAACAGGACGTCTTGCAGATGATCCAATTAACAGGATGGGTATTTATCTTGATACTCCAGATCCTGGACTTGAACTTGATACTGCAAACGTACCAAATCTGGTTCTTAAGGAGAGCTACTTCGATAAGTCTAAGACAGCATACATAGTTGTATCTGTATATGACAATAAGAGTATGTCTCCTGCAACTAAGACAATTAAGGTTGTTTATAAGCCAGAGCTTCTCGAGCTGAACTAATAGTAAGCTAAAAAGAGTTTTTACATCCGGGTGGGATTTCCCATCCGGATGTTTCTTTTTGTATATATTTAAAACTCTGTAAGTGAAAAAAAAGTTGATAAAAAATCAATGATATATTACAATAGACAAAGATTATTTTAAGGAGGATATATTTAATGATATCAGCTGGTGATTTTAGAAATGGTGTTACCGTAGAGATTGAAGGTAACGTATGTCAGATAATTGAGTTTATGCATGTTAAGCCAGGAAAGGGTGCTGCGTTCGTTAGAGCAAAGCTTAAGAACATAAAGAATGGTGGAGTGGTTGAACGTACATTCAGACCTACAGAGAAGTTTGAAACAGCTCATATAGAGAAGAGAGATATGACTTATTCATATAAGGATGGAGAGCTTTATTATTTCATGGATCCTGAGACATATGATATGCTTCCTGTCAGCGAGAAGATAATCGGTGATGATATGAAGTTTGTTAAGGAAAATGAGACATGTAAGCTTCATTCTCATAATGGTGAGGTATTTACTATTGAGCCTCCTATTAACGTTGTACTTGAGGTTACAGAGTGTGAGCCGGGCGTAGCAGGAAATACTGCTACTAACGCTACAAAGCCATGTACAGTTGAAACAGGAGCAACTCTTCAGGTTCCTCTTTTCGTTAATCAGGGTGATTCTATTAAGATAGATACACGTACAGGAGAGTACGTTTCGAGAGCGTAGTTCTAGTATGATTTATTAATAAGTGATAACTATAGAGTTATATTAAAAAGGACGAAGTGTTTGGGTTTTATGAAATAACCTGATTGCTTCGTCCTTTTTATTGATTTAAGATTATTATTATAGTTCAACAGTATTATCTTGTTTTTCTTTTTTTGATTTTTTTCTGGTGCTTATTATTATTGAATATCCGATTATCAAAATAAGTGTTGTAATAGATATGATTATTCCAATTAATGCACCTTCTGGTTGATATTCCATTCGAATACTGTGGCTTCCTGCATCGATTGGTACGCCAATACCTCCCATAAATTTCGATTTTGTTACGGGTTCATCATCTATAAATATCTTCCATGATTCGTAGTATGGAAGAGAAATATAAAGAGTTCCGGAAATAGTGGAATCAACTTTTCCGTTTATTGTTCTTCCGTTTTCTGTTATATCTGTCATTAGGTTTTCAGATAATTTATTATGTAGTTCTTTAAGATTTTCTTCTTTATATAACGCTATTGATGGAGAAAAGTCTTTTTTCATCACCTGTTCTGTGTTGTAATCCAATGTCAGATCATGATTGTCCTTGTCAACTTTTCCGATACAGTAGATAGTTCCATTAACTGATGCATATATATTACCTTCGATTTTATCACTTAATTTAATATATATAGGAACATACTCATTTTTGGTCGTGTTTATTTCCTGATACTCATATGATTCACCGATGTAGAATACTGATGTATCAGGGGCCATTTCATCGCCTTCTTTGAATGGTTTACATTCGATTCTTTCATAAATATCATTTCCGCCAAGTGCATTTACTATCTTATTTTGATATTCAAATGCTTCATCTCCATTTATTTTGGTGATATCAATCTTGCTTATTTCGTCATTTTCAGGAATAACAACTCCAAGAGATAAATAATTAGGGTTTTCATATAGATTATAATTATTATAGCTAAATACCTTGTTATAAGGGGAATATGATGATTCGTCGAAAGAATCTTCTATATGATATCTGACATCGAACATCATATCTGCAAGTGGATTTCCACTATTATAGTCCATAATGTTACTTCCTGAAGCTACGTTGTAGAAGATTGTTCTATAGTTCATATCCGAAGTATAAGACGATGTAAAGTAAGACATAGTCTGTATATCTGACATAAGACCTATATTTCTGTATTCAGGATGATCGCCTAAATACTCAGTGATAGTATAGAAGTTTTTGGTTTCCGGTACAGCGTCAGAGATATGATTGATTATTTCTGCTTTTTGAATTGTATCGAATTCTCCGTTTATTTGGTTAGGAAATACAATTACAAAGTTGGTGATTATTTCAAATGTGGTTATAATCATCATGTTTTTGAAAAGTCTTTCATTTGATGCTTTTCGAACAACACTTGTCACCAGAAGAATTATATATACTAGTATAAAGCCGAGTGATAGCACTAAAGAAATAGTGGATATGTCTTTATTAGCGATGTATAGAAGTATGAAAATAAATGATATAGCTATCATAGTAAGCTGTATCTGTGAGGATGTGTATTCCTTAGCGTGTTGCATTATTGAAGTGAATATATTTATCATAAGGAATACAAAGAATATTGCATATCTATTAGGAACCAAGGTCTGAACGTGGAATCCGTGGAATATATAGTTTAGTAGTTCATTATTAAATGATATATATAAAACAATAATTAATGCTGTTACAGAAACCTTTTCCCATAAAGATACTTTTTTGCACATAATATATAATGGTATAGCAAATAGTAGTATTATTCCAGCATATATTGCTGCATTACTGCTTTCATGACTAACTGAGCTAAATACATTTCCGACTCTGTAGTCAGAAAGGAAGGTCAGGAAATTCTTGAAGCTCTTAGTAATAGAAAGATATATATCATTCTGTACAACATACGATGAGTTTTGTGTAAATACAAAATACGAATACAGAGAGAACGCTGCAAGTCCTGCTGCTGTAATTGAACTAATTGCGAATCTTAGCCCCTTTATTACGAAATCTTTAAATGAATTAAAATGTGATGTAAAGAAGTAAAGTGCAAGAAATTCGCATAAAATAAATGAATGATATGTATCACTTACCATAAATATGAATAGTAATACTATGTACAGAGCTTTCTTATTATGATAAATAAGTCTTTCCATACCAAGAATGATCAGTGGTAAGAAAGATGTGTATTTAAGTCCTTCATAAGGGAAGAAGACCGCAGCATAAGATCCGATAGCATACATCAAAGCAAGCGGTATGAGACGCTTGTCGGATTTCGCCAGACGGTTCTTTTCCTTGTGTGTCAGATAGAATATGATTGAAAAAGCGGGGAGAAGTAAGCTTAAGAAATACTTCATAGTAAAATCAATCATATATAAGCATTCCGGTAAGAACTTCAGTTTAAGGAATATCCATGGATTGATCAGATTATACAAGAATGTATGGTATACATCTGAAAAACCACCAATATCGTATATGACGAATGGGAATAGTTTTCCATCTTTTGCGTTGGTGTATTGGTTGATATTAAATGTGTATGACTGGCTGAGACCATCTCCTGTAATGGCAGGATTTGGCCCAAATGGATAACTGCTGGTTACCATCATACATAAAATAAATAAAAATGTAATTGTTGCAAAAACTATATAGTATACATAGTTTTCCTCGATATGGTTGGCGATTTTTTTTATAAGCATTCCTTCTTTGGAAGTTTGTTTCCTTTTTGCAAATAATATCAATAGTATTAGTCCACAGCAAGTTAATAATAATCCGGCAATCAGGTATGTTGGGTTGTAGGTTACCTCGACATTATTTAAACCTGCCATTACAGGAACCATAGCTATATTATTAGTTAACGTCAGAGGCTCAACTTTTTTATCATTCACATAATAATTTAATGTCGGAATTTTTGCGATTCCTAAAGTCAGATATCCGTCTGTATCGGCCTGTATCGTTGTTGAGTTATTATAAAAGTTAGTCTGAGTAATGACATGATTTTCATACACTTTTGCAAGTATATCTTCATTAAATGCTCCGAGTTCATAGTCTGTGTATTGATTAGGATATACAATTTTCTGACTCCTTTGAGCAGTTCCAATGGGATCATAGGATTCTACTACACCTAGTGGTGTTACAGTAAAAGCTTTGAAGTATAAGTCTCCGAGGATGTATGGTGTAATTTGAAAAGAAAGGGTAGAGCCGTCTACAGATTCCATGTATCCAACCTCTGATTCTCCGATATCAAATACATTTCCCTCGTTTAAATATGTTTCAGTAAGAATATTCGCTGATGCAAATGGTGTTCTTTCATCATATATGAAGTCTTTTACTGAAGTGTTATACAAAGCATTAGCCAAGCTGTACTTGTTTTTGTATATAAATACTCCGTTATTGGTTTGATTTGGAGAATAAAAACCGAATTCTTCCAGAGATGAATCGGCCATCATTTTTGAACTTATTATATAGTCGTAGCCGGAAACAGAAAAAGTAAAAGGATTATCCTGCGTTGTTCCAATATTGTAGAACAGTATTCTAGCATCCGGATTATCTCTATGGATAATTCTAGATGCTTCAAATGCTTGATAGTTTTTGTTTCTGAACAGATCCTGAGAAACATAATAAGTTCCAAGGGTTTTAACGTTGCTTGTGTAGTTAGGTATTATCTCAAATAGAAGTAGTGCACATATAAGTAAATTATATTAGCTCTTGGTGAAGCTCTTACTTGAATAAACAAGTGTAAGTAGAAAGTAACCGAATAGGAATTCAAGTGAGATAATATAAGAAGAAAAGTTGTCATATGAGGTTGAGAACAGCATAGCTGAAATAATAATTGCACAGGTAATAAAGCCGGCAATACATACTTGTTTTGGCTTTAAAAGACTAACGCTTGACATAACCTCATATGAGATAAGTAATCCCAAAAATACTATTATGTATCCATAATGAACAGACGTACCTGCAGAGATGTAAAGACCATTGAAAAGATGTCTGAAGGTACTTGTTGAGCTTCCTAAAAATATAAATAAGAATAATAATACATTTTTAATTTTTGAATTGGTTTTCTTATTTGGAAGGAATAGGAACAGTACAATAAAGAAAAGAAAACCAATGCCAAAGAATATATCCAGATAATTATAATAAAGAGAATAAACGGTAAGTGTGTTTTTGGTCATCAACTGGTTAACAAGATTGAGAGGGTTTATGTAATCAAAAATCGGAAATGTAAGTGATATATCTTCAGTAAAAAAACCACTTCCAATCGTATTAAGAATAATTATTCCTCCACCGAGTACGCTGATGAAACCGGACAATACAAATGTCCTAAGCTTAACAATAAAGTCCATTGAACTTTCGAAATCGCGTGTTAAGAAATAAAGTAGAACAAAAAGACCTGTCATCATAGAGATGTGAAGGTTAAAAAATATGGACAATGTGAAGCACGCGATAAACATAGTTGGCTTTTTGCCAATCATAATTCTGTCTATACCGAGAATTACTAGTGGTAAAATCGCAATTGCAGAGGTAAAGGATATATTCATTCCAATTGTAAGCATAGTTATAGATAGTGCATATGCAACTGAGACTCCAACGGCAAACCAGTTGGTCCCCCATAAAAACCTGCCTAAAAGTGATTTGGGTTCATCTTTAAAACCAAGAACTATATCCTTTTTCTTTTCGGCTTTACTTTTTTCTTCTTTTCCTGAAGTGTTTACATCATTATCAAGCTTACATGGTCTGTTTAAAAGAAAAATACTCATAGCCAGCCCGGCAAAGGAAACCTTTATTAAGTAGAGAAGGTTTAATACAGTAGGTATTGCCTGCTTTGAAAAAAGAAGAATTAAAAGGTTTAACGGATCTGAAATCTTCGAAGTAAATAGACCGGTCATATCAAACCCAAGACCGGTAGAATTATTAAAAAAAAGTCCCTTACCACTTTTAACAGAATCATAAAAATTGTAGTAGTAAGAAACATAGTCATCAGATCCATTTGCTATTAGTGTGAGTTTATGCCCAAATGGAGCAAAATGACCTACTATAAGACCAATTAATGCAACAATAAAAGGAATTGTAAATGCCAGTATATAAACCTTTACGTGGTTTTTATTTTTTATAAATTTCACTGTGTTCCTCCAAGCTATATATACTTTTATAATAATAAAAATCAGTTTTTATTATAACAAATATTTGATATAATGAGAAATAGATTTTGAATATCTGAATCAGCTTATAATAAATAATTATCGGAAAGACAGGTGTTATATGAGCGAGCTTGTTTTACTTGGTGGAGGAGGCCATTGTATTTCTGTTTTAGACTCTGTTTACAGGATGGACAGATATAAAGATATAGTTGTTTTAGATCCTGATAAAAATAAAGGAGATATAATCCTTAGAAGTGAAGTTATGGGGGATGATAGTCTTCTTGAAAGTATTAGAGTGTCAGGATGTAAATATGCATTTATCAGTGTTGGTAGTATAAAAGATACTTCACTCAGGAGAAAGCTTGATTTAAAGCTAACTGAAAATGATTATATATTAATAAAAGTAATTGATCCATCTGCAGTTGTATCTGAGTTTTCAGAAATAGGGGATGGTGTGTTTATTGGAAAGAACTGTGTGGTAAATGCCAAGACAAAGATTGGTAGAAATGCAATCATAAATACAGCTTCAGTAATAGAGCATGAATGCGAAATTGGTGATTTCACTCATATTGCATGCGGCTCTGTTTTATGCGGAAATGTTAAGGTTGGAAATGATTGCTTTATTGGGGCCGGAAGTAAAATAACAGAGGGTATAAGAATAGGTAATAACGCAGTTATAGGAGCGGGGAGCGTTGTCCTTCGTGATGTAAAGGATAATGAAGTAGTAAGACAGATAGTAAAGTAGATAATAGATTAACTAAAGAATTATTACTGATAAGGTGATTATATGCATACTTGTATTATTGCAGAAGCCGGAGTAAATCATAATGGCTATGTTGAGTTAGCTAAAAAGTTAATAGATGTTGCGAGTTGCGCTGGGGCTGACTTTGTAAAGTTTCAGACATTCAAGTCTGAAAATCTTGTTACAGCTGAGGTTCCCAAGGCAAAGTATCAGAATGATAATACAAAGGAAAATGAGAGTCAGCTCGAAATGCTCAAAAAGCTTGAGCTTACCTATGATGAGTTTGAGATACTTTATAATTATTGTAAAGAAAAAGGTATAGGTTTTCTCTCGACTCCTTTTGATATTGAAAGTGCAGAGTTTTTAAGCAGTTTAGGGATGGATATATG
>JAEEGL012790502.1_pt1 | contig 16120 bp, 21 predicted proteins | sample 9134231 | NCBI WGS metagenome assembly JAEEGL01 (sample SAMN16246548, study PRJNA631951) | gut metagenome | biome: gut microbiome; feature: rumen; material: fiber-attached | host: Bos | place: Iran: Karaj | collected 2018-10
CTTGAAGTCGGAATCGCTAGTAATCGCAGATCAGCATGTTGCGGTGAATACGTTCCCGGGTCTTGTACACACCGCCCGTCAAACCATGAGAGTCACCAACACCCGAAGTTCGCCTCGGCGGCCTAAGGTGGGGGAGATGATTGGGGTTAAGTCGTAACAAGGCATCGGTACGAGAACGTGTCGATGGATTACCTCCTTTCTTGAGAAGGATTTGATGCGCCTGAAACAGAAATGTCGCAGGTAGCTAGGTCGGTCGTAATTGTGCTAAGCAAGCTTGAAGCATAATATTTTCCCGTAAGGGTACGACACTAAAGCTTAATAATAGATGAGAAGATTGCACAACTGAGTTGTTAAAGGCCGCCTTCGGGCGGTTTTTTCGTGGTTTATTGTGATATAATATAAGCATGATCGGTTTCTTAACGGATGTTGCTAATTTATCTTTTATCATCGGTGTGTTGGCGCTTTATAGTGGTCTTACGGTAGGTGGATGGGATAATCCAGGATGGAAAATGCTAGCGACGCCGTTATCTCTTCTTGGAGTGTTTGGTATTGGATATGGTGTGGCAATCTTTTTGGGTCCAATAACCGGTCTTCTTACAGTTGGAGTTTTTGGGGGAGTCGCTTGCTTTGCATTATTTAAAATGAGGAATTAAATGGGAATTTTTGAAAGTTTATCAAGTCTTAAAACAATTTTCTTAATTATTGGTGCGATATTATGTTTCTTTGGGTTAATTCTTAAGAGAAGCGCGAAGAAGGAAACAGCTATGTCGATATTGTCGACACTCTTTGTCTCAGTTGGCGTGATGTTGTTACTCTTTGTAGTGATCCAATGGATTGCAGATGGACTTAACAACTGGTCCTTTGTCTCGGACAGGATGTTGTAAAGATAGCTAATATATGTTATAATATAAGTAGTAGCTAATCGGTGTGGGATAGAGTACTTTTTAGTATTGATCTTAACCGATAATTCTTTTTTATTACCACGAAGGGGGGTGGCGATATGAGTTATGGAGTAACTAAGCAGGATTTGCTTGATGTTCTTGTTAAAAAGACAAGAGAACTTGGTCGTAGAGTCACCTCTGATGATATGAGAGGTACTTTAGATGCTATCGGCATCAATGAATACGCAACGAACTTTGGGTCCTTTGAAGAGGCGGCTAGTGATGCCTATGCTCTTTATAAGAAGGAGATAAATCCTGAAGGTAAGAGCGCTGTTCGTTTAAAAGTCCCGCTTAAGCAGGATAGGCACAAGAAGCAATTAGGTCCGGATAGAACCAATTATATCGTCGATCAGTTTGTTGACATGTTCATCGAAAACGATGGAGAGATGCCTACCCAGAGACAGATAAAGAAGAACAAATTCTTTTCTGAGGATGAGGTGTGTATCTTGAGGTTGAACGGAGAAGTTACTGAATCAAGGATTCGGAAATTAGCCGAAGAGAAAGCTGGGCGCAAATTTGAAAAGAGAAAATATGTGCCGGCGGCGCCTAAAGTGGACGTCGTAGTTGAATCTGAACCGACTAAACCCGAGTCTAAAAACGAGCCGGAAAAACAGCATCCATTAGATGAAGAGTTAGTTGAATCTAAGGAAGAAGAGGTGGTAGAAATGGGAGAAACCAAGGGGAAAACTGCAGCACGTTATTCAAAGGAAGAGTGTTTGGATATGTATCGGGCCGCTAGTCTTGAGGCAGGGCACCTTTTATGCAAGGCAGATGTGAATGCATTATCTAAGGACGGGGTATTTCCGATATGGGATACTTTATGTAGAAAGTTTGAGATAGGCTGGTTCTTATGGCATGATCTGTTTGATGATCCGGAATGGAAAGAATTGCCGTTTGCAAGCAACCGGATAGCTCTTCTGGCGGAATCCGAAAGGAAGAAGTTGGAAGAGGCAGGCAAGATAGAGCCTGAGCCTGAGGGGATCGAACTTGAGCCCGAGATCAAAGAGTCTACGGAGCCTGAGATTGAAGAGCCTGCAGATCCCAAGCCTAAGGACGAAGATATGCCGGTAAACTCTGAGATTGAAGAAAAGCCCGAAGCTAATAATCCCTGCATAGGAAATTCATTCGAGATTCCGATTCAGGTCTTCTTGCCGGAAGGATTCAATGGTCGCATTGCGGTCGCCCACGGAAAAATCACATTCACAGAACTTACAATCGAGTTTTAAGATCAATCATAACACCCCTGGTCAGATGGCCAGGGGATTTTTATGGTATAATTTAAAAAATGGAAGAAGATACAAGAAATCTGGTTGATGAATACAAGGGGCTTTCGAACGAAGACGTGAAAGCTCGGCTTTCTGGAAAGAGAAATAAGCTAGAGATTGCGATTGAGAATGTCTCACATGACTTTAATGCGGGGACGATTGTTCGAAATGCAAACAATTTTAATGCGTCGAAGGTTCATATCGTAGGGCGTCATAAATATAATCGCAGAGGTGCGATGTGTACGGATAAATATCTTGAGATTTGTTATTGGCCAAGCATTGAGGAGTTTGTCGAAGATCAACACCAGCGCGGCAGGGAAATAGTCGCGATGGAGAATAATGTTCCTGGGTGCAAGCCACTTGGCGAGAAAAAATTTTCTGAAAAAACGACCTTGCTCCTTGGAGGCGAAAGCGATGGCTTAACTCCTGAGATTTTAGGAAAAGTTGACGACATTCGTTATATAGAGAGTTTTGGCTCAACAAGAAGCGTTAACGTAGGGGTCGCGAGTGGTATCGCGATGTATGAGTGGGCAAGACAGAACGTTATTAATAACGTTTAAAGACGATATTTACGAGAAGGCTGAGAAGAAAGGTGTGGAGGTTCGCGGTAATAGCGAGACCGATACCAACACCGACTAGGCCCCAAAATTTAACACGATCATAAGATGATGGTCCAGAAAGCATATTGTCAGAGATCTTTTGGTAGTTGCCAACAACGGCAGCACTAGCTGCGGTGATAATTAAACCAAGAAACATCCAACCGATACTGAAATTCCAATCCATAAGCTTATTATAGCATAAAATGACCTTTTTAAGAATTTTATGCTTGCATTTTTTTGAATTATAGGGTAAAATAGAGAAAGACTGCTGGGGATATAGCTCAGCTGGTTAGAGCGCGTCACTGATAATGACGAGGTCTGTGGTTCAAGTCCACATATCCCCACCATTAACAATTCGGGACAACAATATGGGGCAATAGCTCAGCTGATTAGAGCGCCGCCTTTGCAAGGCGGAGGTCCAGGGTTTGAATCCCTGTTGCTCCACCATTTTTTTTGCCTTGAAAACGCCCAGGAAGGGTGTTTTTTTGTTGTATATATAGAGAAAGAATGCATTATGGATAAAAAATATCCCCTTACTCTCAACGGAAGGGGATATTTTAATTTCTAGGCTATAAATTAAGCAGCTTTTTTAGCAGGACCGCGTTTTGAAAGACGGCCACCCTTAGCACCAGCAAGTTTTGCGAGTGTTGGGTTTGCAGCGAAGCCACCAGTGTGACCAAGACGGCCACCTTTTTGGCCAATACGTGCGTAAAATTCTTTACCGTATTTAGCCTTGTTGGTTTGAGCAGCCTTAAGGCCACCAGCTTTTGTTCCAGCCATTTTAATAAATCCTTCTGCCCACCAATTAAAAATAATTTCTACCCGAAGGGGTAGATTATAAAAATCGCCCACCTTTAAGGGTTATGCTACGATTATATCATAGTGCTATTGTTTTGTCAATACCCCTTATGGAAAGATTTTTCCGAACAAATAACCGAACTATGTTATAATTAATATAGATACGGAGGTAATATGAGAAAGACTGAGAAAATTCACGGGTTGGATGACTATCAGACTGTGGCGCTGAAATATGATACTTATCCGAGCTTTAGGGATGGATTGATGAAGTATTCTAAAGATGGAATTATGGTTGCAACAGAGAAAGGCTTGATTGAGAAGGTTCTTGGGCTTTCAGGAGAGGCTGGTGAGACAGTTGATAAATATAAGAAAATTTTGCGCGATAAGGATGGGATTATTTCACCTTCGGACAGAGAAGAACTTGTGAAGGAATTAGGGGATGTCCTTTGGTATGTGGCGATGATTTCAGAGTATCTTGAGGTGCCACTATCTGATGTTGCAAAAAGAAATATCGAGAAACTTGAATCGAGATATAAGAGAAACAAGATTCACGGAGCAGGAGATAATCGTTAGGTTAAAGCTCACATCCTGGGCAGTGATAAATGCCATCGACGGTCTGATATCTCGTCAGACCGCATTTTTTACACTTTGATTTTTGGTGAAGCCAGTCGCGATAAGAATCAAGTTCGCCTTCGACGAAATCTTCATCATACTCGATGCCATAAGCTTGCCACTTAGAGTGAGCTTCTAGTTCGTGTTTAGCACGTTGCCAGGCCTCAGATTCGATGCGAAGTCTTTCAACGTCTGTTTTATAGTCTATGTGATGAGAAAGTGCGTGACCGAGCTCGTGGAGCGTCAGAAGGGCAAAATATGGCATGGGAATAGGCTCAATTCCGTCGATAAAGATGGTTTTTTCGGGCTTATACTTAAAACGACCGCCAAGACGCCATGAAAACTCTGGATATTCATCCTTTAATTCAAGGAGAAAAGCATGAGCGTTTTCAGGGATGTTGGTGTCTTTGAGATTGTCTATGTTAAGAGTTTTTGGACTTACCATAGAGATAAGCTCCATAAATTACGGATTCCTGTGGCTTTTTTGCGGGATAGATTGGCGGGACTTCGCGGTTTTTAAGGGAAACACCGAGGAGTCTCACAAGCATGTCGTGGAAGCCAGGGAAGACGGCAACGATTGGGCCAGAGAGAACGATCTGGTTTGGTTCATATTTTTTAATGAGATCAGTGAGGCCAACTTCCATACGGCAAGCGATGTCGTCGAGGGCCTTTTTCGATTCAATTTTTGTAACATCAAGATCTTTGTTTGCGGCACGGATAGCTTTCGAGGAAGCGATTTTCTCCCATTCGAGGCGCTTGCCTTTATAGGATTTCATCATGTGGCCAGGCTCAAAATCGGCAGATTCACGAGAGAGATGGCCGGAGCGGACGATGCCACCGCCAATACCTGTACCAAAGGTTAAATAGACGGTTTTTCCGGAGTAGTCGTAGCACTCATAGAGAGCACCAAGATCGGCATCATTCTTATAATAGATGCTACAGCTGATTTTTTTATCGTTGAATAATTTTTTTATGCCGTTTTCGATGTCTTCGCCATTCCAATTTGGGAGGTTTGGGGCGTTCTTAGGGCGGTTATTTTCAAGAATCCCAGGGTAGGAAATCGTGATAGCTTTGACGGTTTTACGGCGGAGAGGAAGTACTCGATGGAGATGGCGAGAAAGCTCTTTGAGCCATTTTTCTTGCTCTTGATAAGATTTCATTTTGAGACGTTTAAGAAGACGGCCCTTCTCATTAAAGAGCGCAAGAAGAGTCTTTGTACCTCCAATATCTATCGCGATATACATAAAGTAAGTATAGCACAAAAAATAATTTGTTTCTCCTTTACTTATGGGGTGATATCTGGTATAATAGGAAGCAATATTCGGGTTCACTCAAGAGGAGAAAATCCGCTCTTCTTTTCTTGAGTGAGCCTGAAGGAAGGAAAATTAATTAATGTCAAAATTTGACGAACTCCTCGCAAAAGAGGGTGAATCAATCAAACAAGCTGTCGCTGGTGACACCGTTGATGGCGTTGTTCTTTCGGTTAAGAAACACGAAATCTTAATCGATCTCGGAGCTAAAGGTGTTGGTCTCGTACCACGTCGTGAGGCTTCATATGCTCGTAATCTCGAAGCTGGCCAAGAGGTCACTGCTTCAGTTATCGATGCAGAGATGGAAGACGGTTATGTTCTTCTTTCGCTTAGAAAAGCTGTTAAGGATAAGGGCTGGGATGAAATCCAGGCTAAACTCGACGCAGCTGAAATCGTTGAGGTTACTCCTTGCGATGCAAACCGTGGCGGTCTCCTTGTAGAATACGAAGGTATTCGTGGATTCCTCCCAGTTTCACAACTTTCTGCAGAACACTATCCACGTGTTGGCTCAGCAGATAAAGACGAAATCCTTCAGAGACTCAACTCTCTTGTTGGTAAGAATATTAAGGTTCGTATCCTTGATGCATCAAAGAAGGATAACAAACTTATCTTCTCTGAGAAGGAAGCTGTTAAAGACGGTCTCGCAGCACGTTTCGCTGAACTCGCTGTTGGTGATACTGTTAAAGGTATGGTTACCGGTGTTGTCGATTTCGGTGTATTTGTAAACGTTGATGGTATCGAAGGTCTCGTCCATATCTCAGAAATCTCATGGGAGCGTGTCAATAACCCATCAGATTACGTAAAGGTTGGCGATGAAATCGAAGCTAAAATCATTGCAATCGACAAAGAACGCCTCAGCCTCTCTATGAAGCAACTTACTGAAGACCCATGGCTTTCAGAAGTCGAGAAACTCAAGAAGGGCGCAAAGGTTGAAGGTACTGTAACTCGTATCACCCCATTTGGTGCATTCGTACAGATTTCACCAGCTGTTGAAGCTCTTGTCCACGTTTCTGAGCTTGGCGAAGGTAACGATGTTGACCCAGAGAAAGTCTTTACTCTTAACGAGCGCAAAGATTTCAAGGTTCTCGATATCGATAAAGAAGGTCGCAAGATCAGCCTTACAATCGCTTAATGATTCAAAAATGAGCCCTTTGGGGCTCTTTTTTGTTGTCGATGGTGTATAATAGTCTTTATGAAGAAGGTTAAATCAATTTTACTTACAGCACTTGCTATTATTCTTGCTTTCTTGGCAATGGTTTTTATTACGAACGCAATGAATGCTCCAGAGAAAGACGAAAACACTAACTATTCAAATATTTCAGATCGTACTGAGGCTTATATGGTAAAGAAGGCAAAACTTTCTGAAATTAAGAGGGAAGATGGCGTCGTTAATATTTATCTCTTCTGGGGTGATGGTTGTCCGCATTGTAAAGACGAATGGGCATGGCTTGAATCTATTCGTGAGGAATATAAGGATGTTAATATTTATGGCTTTGAGACCTGGTACAGCGAAGCGAACAGTAAAATTATGCAACAATTTGCGACTGCACTCGGCGAAGAAGCTAGGGGTGTCCCATACACCGTGATTGGTAATAAATCAATCAGCGGTTTTGCAGACGGGAAAGAACATATAGAAGCTATTAAAAATGCAAGAAAATCTGGCTTTGACCTCTATTTTGATAAAATTAAGTAGGGTCTGAGACTTGAAAAAATAAGCATTTTGTGCTATACTAAGAGGATAGGTACTTAAAATAGTTGTTAGTTTTGGGTGAATCTTTTTTAAGGAGGGAAAAGATGTTTTTTAAAAAATCTGACAGCATTATTGATGAACCTGACGAGGAATTGAGGCGTATTGTATTCCTTAGGAATATAAAAACCTGGGCCCTGAAAATAGTTTTTATCATCTTGGCGATTGTTGGTTTCATGTGTTATGAAATGCATATAAAAACAACGGAACGTAGTAGAGTCGACATGATAGATAGAAGAGAGGCCGCAAAAGAAGCGGTCACGTTATATTCAGAAGCCCATCCGGAACTTTCCCAAGAGGAAATAAACGAAATATTTCGAAATTTTGCACCTTAATTTTCAAAAAGCCACCCTTCGGGGTGGCCTTTTTTATTTTTTAAACTCTTTTGGGAAGAGTGGAGTCTCTGGCGGTTCGATTATGTCGGAAGTAAAGATTTTTTCAACCTTTTCGGCGACTGGGAGAAATGGCTTTAACATTTCATTAGCGTTTAAAAGATCGGCGACGAGGGAAGCGAGAAGAATCTTTGCTTCTTCAGGGTTTTCTTTGGCGACAGACCAAGGTTTTGTGTCCTCGATGCGCTTATTGACAGCGCTGATTTTGCTCCAGGCATATTCGATACCTTTGGTAAATTCGAAATTATCCATGAAACGTTTATACTCGGCATCTTCGGAGTCCCAAGTGTTGCGGAATTTTCCATCTTCTAGGACTTTGCGTTTTTCGAGGAATTCGCGGGTAACTTCGTTCTTTTTGCAGAGATTAGAGAGGCGTTGAACGAGGTTGCCATAATCGTTGGCGAGCTCATTATTATAGGCGTCTTCGTATTTCTCCCAGGTAAAGTCAGAATCGGTGAAGGTATCGATATGGCGGCTGAAGTAGTAGCGGAAGGCATCGAGGCCGTGTTTGTCTAAGACTTCAAGTGGGTCAACGACGTTGCCGATAGATTTTGACATCTTCTGGCCGTTAGCTAGTATGAAGCCGTGGCAGAGAAGGGTCTTTGGAAGGGGAAGGTCAAGGCCTAAGAGCATTGCCGGCCAGAGAATGGCGTGGAAGCGGAGGATGTCTTTACCGACAACCTGGACGGTTGCAGGCCAGAAATCTGAGATATCTTGATCTGGATAGCCGAGGACGGTGATGTAGTTTGAGAGTGCATCCATCCAAACGTACATGACCTGGTCTTCATCGCCAGGGACGTCGACACCCCATTTAAGATGAGCTTTTGGACGAGAAATCGAAACATCAGGAGTGTTTTCAAGGAGCTTTAGAAGCTCGTTTTTGCGGAATTCAGGGAGAATTCTTAGCTCGCCTGATTCGATTTTTTCGCGGATTTCATCTTTAAAATCAGCAACACGATAATAATAATTTGACTCAGAAAGATGCTCATAAGGTTTTTGGTGGTCTGGGCAGATGCCATCGTTTTCTTTGTATTCGTTATCTGTTACGAAACGTTCACAGCCTTCGCAGTACCAACCTTCGTATTCTGATTTATAGATATGGCCACTAAGCTTGTTCCAAATTTTTTGGACGCGTGCTTCGTGGTCTTTGTTGGTTGTGCGGATAAAATCAGTGTATTCTACGCCAAGTTTTTTGATGAATTCTTGGAATTTTGCAGAGTTTTCGTCGACGTATTTCTTTACGTCAATGCCGAGGTCGAGAGCTTTTTTCTCGATTTTATTACCATGCTCGTCAGTGCCGGCCTGGAAGCGTACATCATCGCCACACATGCGCATATATCTCGCAGCAATATCGGCTAGTAAGTAATCTTCGGCGTGGCCGAGATGAGGGACGCCGTTAACATACGGGATGGCGGTTGTGATGTATTTTTTCATGTTTCCTCTTATTTTATTTGCTTTATTATAACAGAATTTGGTGTATAATTAAAGCATATGGGAAATGAACAACAATCATTCGAATCTCCTGTTCCTCCATATCCTTTTGAGTCTGAATCAGAGAGTTTTAACCCTCCAAAAAAGAAGAAAATCTGGCTTATTATTGTGATTATTTTTGCAGTTTTAGTCGTTGTTGCGGGCAGTATTTTGGCGCTGTTTTTGATTGAGAAAGCAAAAGCTGACGAGAGGGAAAAACGTGCAGCAGTAGTGAAGGTTAATGACGATCCAGAACTTTCAAAGAAGAGTTTTAAAACTGGAAAGAAGAAAGATGAAATCAGCCAAGATGAAGAAGACGAAACAGATGAAGACGAGGACGAGACGGAAGGAGATGAGATGAAATATCTCGAGCCAACAGGGTGGGCGATTAAGTTCACTTATCCGGAAGGCGTGGTTGATGTAAAATATGTGATTCAGAATGAGAATTATAACGGCGAATTATATATCATGAGTATCGCGACGGCGGATAAGATTTATGATGTAAATATATGTGGTGGGAAGGCGGCATACGAACAATATCCATTCTTCCTCGGACAGATTTCAAGATGGGATCCGAAAGCAAAGCATGATGATTGGGAAACGAGTCCACTTAGTGCGGGTGGGTCGTTAGCACTAAAAGATGGTGATATTGAATACTTTGTGAATACGACTTATGGAAACGGATGTGAGACTGGAGATATGACGCCGGATTATGTCGAGGCATTGAAGATTTCGAAGAAGCTGATTGATAGTATGGAGAAAAAATAGGGCATAAACCTCTTGAAAATGAGGTGATTTTGCGTTATAATAGGGAAAGTTAATCCCGGGTAGCTCAATGGTGGAGCAAGAAGCTGTTAACTTCGAGGTTGCTGGTTCGAGCCCAGTCCCGGGAGCCATATTGGACAATAGGTCCAATTTTTTTGTCTTTTGACATACATGTGATATGATAAAGAGGTAGTATTTGTTGGTCTCTAGAGAGTGGAGGTGATGATATGGCCAATAAAAATAAGTCATTTTTGACCGAAGAAGAAAGGAGCGTATTGACCCCGAATAACGTGATTTTCCCGAAAGAGGCGAGAGAACGGTTCTTTGAAGTCAGAGGTGATTATGAATCCATATTTAACTATGTAGTGACAGATACTAAGAAATTTTCGGGTAAATAAATTCCCAAAAAGGCCGCGCTTGTTGCGGCCTTTTTTTATTTTTAGAAGATTACCTTGAAAACGCCGAGAGATAGAAGTGTCATAATGACACAAGCAAGAATGAGCCCGCAAGCGATTGAAACGAGTGATTTTTTCTTATCGAGATTAAGCATGCTGGCAGCAAGAGTGCCGGTCCATGCGCCGGTACCTGGAAGAGGGATTCCGACAAAGAACATTAGCGCTAGATAGATACTATCTCCAGTTTTTTCTTCGAGTTTTTTGCCACCTTTTTCGCCCTTTTTAAGGCACCATTTGCAGAATTTTTTGCCTGGTTTCCAATGCCAAGTTGAGCCCCATTCAAGGAAGCGGCGAGCATATTTGAAGATGAAAGGAACGGGGATGAAGTTTCCAATAACGGCAACAAGAAGGACAATCCATTCTGGCACCCCAAAACCGACGCCGATTGGAACAGCACCTCTTAACTCGATAAGAGGAACCATGGAAACAAATAGAATGGTGATTAGTTTCAAAAACATATGGGGATATTATAGCAGATCTGGGTTATATAGTTAAGCTATGAAAGCGCTTATGCTTGAGAAAAACAGGGAAAAATGTTAAAATAACAGAGGTTTAATAAACCGCACATTAAAAGTCTAGCATACGTAATGGAGGTGGTATTATGGGTAACAATGTTGCAAAAGTGCATCTTGATGTGCAAAAGTGTGTCGGAGAATGTCCGTTCTGTGTAGGTCAAACTGGCCACGGTTCCGAATACTTCTGTGTAAAGGATTTATCAAGTCCTGGTATTAGCGTTGGTGACGGTAGTAAGATTCCGGATTCCTGTCCGTTTGTCTTGGAGAGAATTGAGAAAGTATTGGAGCAGGTTTCGAAATCGAAGATCAATCTCCCGCTAAAATACATCGCGAAGGTTGAGAAAATCCAGAATATGAATACTCTCCCAAGCGTAAAGTTTGGGGCGGATCATGGTTATGAGCATATTAAAAGAGTGATCACCATCGGTGAGAAGTTTATTAATGATTGCTCTAAATGGGGGCTCGAATCGAGTGATTCGGTCCAGAAGGATATTCTACTCTTTAAGATTGCGGCATGGTTACATGATAGTGGGCTTGGATATTATGATAAAGTGCAACTTATTGATGACGTTAATTGTGGTGACCATGCAAGTAAGTCGGTAATGATAGCTACGAATTATTTAAAGAGGAATAACTGTGAGGCTATTGATATCGATGACGATGACTGTGATGTTATTGTCGACGCGGTTAGGAATCACTCAGACGGCAAAGATGTAAAGACAATTGTCAGTGCAGCGCTTATTATTGCGGACAAGCTCGATGCTACGAAGCAGAGAGTCGTAAAGCAGAGGGCTGTTGACCCCAACACGGAACAAATGCTCTTGGTTAATAAGATTGAACTTTCTTTTGCCGGCAATAAAGACAAGGGAATTCCGTCAAAGGTCTATCTGGATTATGAAGTCGACGAAGGGTTTGATGAGGCGTTCTTTAAAAGTCTGTGGCCGAAGGGGGTGTTGCTTCCAAAGAAGATCATGAAAGAATACTTCCAGCTCGATTTGTATTTAAGAGTAAATGGGCGGCTTGTCCCGATTTGAAGCAATTAAGCTATGTATGTTAGAGAAAATCCCCGGGTTGTCCGGGGATTTTTTATTTTTAATGTGCCTATGCTTTTAAAATAAAAAAACGCGTGGTAAAATAAGACTACCTGATAATACAAATAAACATCGAAAACAAAAAAGAACTATAAAAAGTTAATAAAGGAGAAAGAAAAAATGTCTAAAGATTTTTTATCTGTTTCTGACCTTGTAGCATCTGCTTCTGAGAAGGAGATTCTGCATGGTGTTTCTTTTGAGGTCTCCGAAGGTGAGACAGCAGTTCTTTTGGGTATGAACGGCGCCGGCAAATCAACCGTTGCGTCGGCAATTATGGGGGATCCAAGGTTTAAAGTATCAGGAAAAGTAAAATTCCTTGGTAAAGATGTTCTTAAAATGCCAGTATTCGAGAGAGCAAGACTCGGAATATTCCTTAGTTTCCAGAGCCCAATTGAGGTTCCTGGTGTTACAACAACAGAGATGATAAGGAGTGTTAAAGAGGAGACGAAATGCGGGTTCGTTTCGCTTGACGAAGTTCGAGGGGGAATTACTGAGTCTGCGAAGAAACTTGGAACGAATATTTGGTTTGCTGAAAGAGATTTGAATGTTGGATTCTCTGGTGGTGAGAAGAAGAAAAATGAGATTTTGCAGATGTTATCTCTTAGGCCAAAACTTGTAATTTTAGATGAGATCGATTCAGGCCTCGATATCGATGCTGGAGCGAGAATTTCGAAAGTTCTAGAAGAATATCAGAAGGAAAGCGGCTGTTCATATCTTATTGTGACCCATAATATGCGCGTTTTAAAGCATCTAAAGCCTTCTAAAGCGATTCTGGTTGATGACGGGCGTGTGATAGCGGTAAAAGATGGAACGCTAGTTAAACAAGTCGAGAAGAAGGGCTACAAGGCCGTACTTGAAGAAATTCAGAAGGAGGTGGCATAATGAAGGGTTTAACAAAGGAACTCGTTTTAGAGCTTGCTAAGCTTAAAGGGGAGCCAAAATGGGTAACTGATCTCCGTCTTAAAGGGGTGGAATGTTGGAATAAGATGCCGATGCCGAAGTTCGGACCGGATCTGTCTGGGCTCGATCTTGAAAATATTGAAACTTATGTGAAACCAAAGGCTGAGATGGTTAGCTCTTGGGAAGAGGTGCCAGCGTATATTAAAAAGACTTTTGATGACCTCGGTATTCCAGAGGCAGAGAAGAATAACCTTGCTGGCGTTGGTGCGCAGTATGATTCAGAAATGGTCTATCTTAATCTTAAGAGAGAGGTTGAGAAACAGGGGGTGGTTTATCTTCCGATGAGCGAAGCGGTAAAAGACGAGAAATATTCGAAGATGATTAGGGAGCACTTTATGAAGCTTATCCCTGTAGATGACCATAAATTCACGGCGCTTCACGCGGCAGTTTGGAGTGGTGGTTCGTTCATCTATGTTCCGAAAAATACAACGGTTGAAATCCCAATCCAGAGTTATTATCGTTTGAACGCTCCAGGGGCAGGCCAGTTTGAGCACACTTTGATTATTGTTGATGAAGGTGCAGATTTCCACTTCATCGAGGGCTGTTCGGCTCCGAAATATAATGTCGCAAACCTTCACTCCGGTGCAGTTGAGGTTTATATCGGTAAAAATGCACACATGAAATTCTCGACGGTTGAGAGCTGGTCAAAAAATATGTACAATTTGAGCACAAAAAGAGCAATCGTCGAAGAGGGTGGCACAATCGAGTGGGTTGCGGGTAGTTTTGGCTCGCATATTACGATGATTTATCCGATGGCAATCTTGAATGGTGAAGGGGCTAAATGCGAATATACGGGGGTAACTTTCGCTTCAAAGGGCCAGATTATTGATAATGGTGCAAAAGTTGTTCACGTCGCACCAAATACGTGCTCGACGATTGATACTAAAGCGCTCAGCAAAGATGATGGCGTTTCCGTGAATCGCACACTCGCGAAAATTTGTCCGGGTGCACACGGTGCGAAAGCTTATATTGACTGTAAGTCATTGCTCCTTAATCCCGGCGCGAAGGCTGAGGCAATTCCAGAGGTGATGGTACACTGTATGGATGCTGAGGCGGCACATGAAGCTTCGGTAGGAAGAATCTCGGAAGAAGCATTGTTCTATCTTATGTCTAGGGGTCTATCTGAAGATAAGGCAAGAGCCTTGATTGTTAGAGGTTTTACGGCTGAGGTGTCAAAGGAACTTCCAGTAGAGTACGCGATGGAGATGAATAACCTAATTAAGATGGAGATTGAAGGCACGGCGTGAGAGAGGCCTATCTAGATAATGCCGCAACGATGAAGAAGTATCTAGATGCTATTAATTCTGAGGCTCAATTTTACCGAAAGATAAATGCTAATCCTTTGCGGGGGTTGTATAAAAAAAGTGTTCAGGCCACAACAGGGGTAAATGAGGCCCGTGAGGCCGTTTTAAAACTCGTTCATGCCGACAAATCGTACACTGTTATATTTTCCAGAGGTACAACAGAGGCGATAAATGTAGTCGCAAATGGATTACTCCTTGGCGACGATGGTTTTGGGGTGATTAATAGAGACGCAAAGGTAGTGATTGATATCGAGAGTCATCATTCAAATATTTTGCCATGGAAACAGCGATACTCGAAGGTTTTAATCTCTAAGGACCTCAATAAAGACATTAGGGGTGCGAAGGTGGTGTCCCTTACTGGTGTATCGAATGTAACAGGGCAAAACTTCTTGAAACGCATTAGAGAGGTTCGTAGGACGCTCCCTAAGGCGATTTTAGGCGTTGATGGCGCTCAGATGGTCGGACACATTGATTTTGATATAACACGCCTTGGAGCGGATTTCGTGGCCTTCTCGGGGCATAAATTTGGTGCTCCTATGGGTATTGGCGGGCTGATCATCAAAAAAGAGCTTGCAGAAAAGCTTCGCCCACTTAATTACGGGGGTGAGATGGTTGATGCAGTTTCTCTAGATGGTGAACCGACGTATTCAGTTGTCCCTGAAAGATTAGAGTCTGGCACTTTGTCAGTTGGTGCGATTTTTGGACTTAAGACTGCGGTAAAAGCGCTAAAGATAAGTGGAAAAGGGGAAAAATTAGCCAGTGTGGCGGCAGAAGCGCTAAAAAAGATTGATGGAGTAAAAATTCTGGCTACAAACGGGTTAATCTTGACTTTCCAGATTAAAGACGTGCATCCGCATGATGTAGCGCAGATTTTGGCGGACGAAGGCGTTTGTGTGCGTGCAGGGTATCTTTGCGCTCAGCCATATCTTGAGTATAAGGGGTGGGGACCAGTGGTAAGAGCAAGCTTTTCGAGCTTTAATGGTAAAGCTGACGTGAAGGCTCTCGTTAAGGCTGTTTCGAAGGTCCGAAAGAAAATGGGGGTAGAGTAGTGTACGACGAGGAACTACTCGAAAGGAGCACCCACCCAGAGTTTATGGGTAAAATTGATGGTATTGAGCCGATTTTGCTGTTAAACTCAAGTTGTGGGGATGAGCTTAAAGTGTATCTGAAGGTTTCTAGGGGGGTAGTTGTTGATGGAAAGTTTACTGGGAAGGGGTGCGCAATTGCGCTCGCTTCGGCGGATACGTTTATTGCCTCAATTAAGGGAAAAACTATTGAAGAAGCAAGAGAAATGAGCGAGGAATTCTCGAAGATGGTTATTGGGGAGAAATACTCCGTAGATAAGCTCGGCAAGGCAAGGTGTTTAAGTTGCGTTTCAAGGATGCCAGCACGCGTTAAATGCGCAAAATTAGCCTGGGAAAGTCTTGATAAATTAGCATAAGTTCGATAGAATAGAACTAATTTAGGAGGAAAAATGATCAAGATTGACGAGAAATTCCTTGACGAAGTGGGACTTTCTTCTATGCCTGATGAACAGAAGGCTGATTTCATTAAACAAACCCAGGAAGAACTTGAGAATCGTGTTGGCGAGAGAATGAGCGAGGGTATGACTATTGACCAGCTTCGTGAATTTGATGGAATTATGAATAATGATAGAAACACGATGATTCGTGTTTTATCACAGATTGGTGATTATCGTGAAGATGCGATTTATAAAAAACTTTTACAAAGGCACGGTGTAACAGAGGGGAATCTTGAGATTCTTGGTGAATATCTTTCGGTTAAATGGATCCAAATTAATCGTCCAGATTATGCAGAAATTACGACATCTGTAGCAAGCGAGCTTAAAGCCGAAATTATTGAGGCAAGGCCAGCAATTCTCGGCGTAGCTGCATA
>JAEEGL013856708.1_pt1 | contig 16120 bp, 19 predicted proteins | sample 9134231 | NCBI WGS metagenome assembly JAEEGL01 (sample SAMN16246548, study PRJNA631951) | gut metagenome | biome: gut microbiome; feature: rumen; material: fiber-attached | host: Bos | place: Iran: Karaj | collected 2018-10
AACGGACTCAAGTTCGGAAAGAGCGAGGGCAACGCCATCTTCCTCGACGCGCGCAAGACCAGCTACTACGACTTCTACCAGTTCTTCTACCGCGCGATGGACGCCGACGTCATCCGCTACCTCCGCATCTTCACCTTCCTCCCCGAGGAGCGCATACAGGAGCTTGAGAAGAGCCTCAAGGAGGCTCCCGAAAAGCACGAGGCGCAGAAGGTCCTCGCCGAGGAGGTCACCCGCGCCGTCCACGGCGAGGCCGGACTCCAGCAGGCGCTCAAGGCCACGAACGTCCTCTTCGGCGGCTCAATCGAAGGACTCTCCGCCGGCGAGCTGGAGAACATCTTCCGCAATGTGAAGTCAGGAGAACTCGCGCGCGCCGACGTCATTGGCAAGCCCGTCTTCGAGGTCGCCGCAGCAGCAGGAATGACCGGCTCCAAGGGCGAGGCCCGCCGCCTCGCGCAGCAGGGTGGGCTCTTCCTCAACAGCGAAAAGGCGCCGCTCGACCGCATCGTCGCCGAGTCCGACCTCGTCGAAGGCCGCCTCGCCATCCTCCGCTCCGGCAAGAAGAACTACTTCGTCCTGCGGACGAAGTAGTTCCCAAGAACGGGGAACGGCCAGTTCAGATTGTTTTCTGACACTTCCCCAATAAATATGGCATAATATTACTGTCGTTTGACGGGCTTCGGCCGCGTCGACCGACATGACAATTTGTTTTTGCTTTCTGCATAGCAGTCGTTTTCTTTGAATCGTCAGAAAATTCGCTGAACGACACGATGCAAGACAAGCGCGCGCCAGCGCGCCTCTTTCGTGTTTTCAGCAAGGCCTTTTCTGACGAGCCCAAAGAAAGGACATGGAAGAGGCCGCTTCTTTTTTGTCAGATTTCGGGTCTCTTCTTCGTATATGTGAATGAGGGGGGAACTATACCATGTCCCTGACGAAAGACTACAAAACGAAACTGCGCATGTCCTTCGACCGGCACCTCCCGGCCGAAGCGCGGGCCTTCGCCCCAACTATCATGGTCAACGATGTCGCCGCCCAGCACCTCGGCGCCATCCAAGTCCTCGGCTACATCCTCGGCGCCCTCGCTGGCGGCCTCCTGCTACTCGTTAGAGTTTGATAGTTGTCGCACTCGTTCGGCCAATTCGTGAAGGGTGCAAAAGCAAATACCAAAATGAGTAGCAAGCGCCTCTTTGTTTTCGGGACGCATGACCGAACACTTACCCGCGCTTTTGCCCATATCTTCGGTACAAAAGACATCTATGCCGTGTGCATAATGGGTGGCAATTGCCTGCATGTCAGACTCTTCCGCATAGGGGTTCTTGAATTTCAAATCCCGTTCCGCTTGCTCTGGAGTTCTTTTCCCATCCTTACTATCGATCCAATCCACGACCAGAACGCCAGCTTTCAATTTTTCCTGCATAAAACGAAAGCACTCGTTATTTCGCTCCATGATTTCAGAGTCGGATCTGTCGCTTTGATAGTAATCCGATGGTTGAATGAGATTCGTTCGGCAATCCCCATCCACTCCTATAGGTTTAGTGGACACGTCTCCACAAAGGAATGTGTGTAGAATGTGGACATTCAACCTCCTCATTATTAAGAGGAGTACTTGGGTTCTAGGGATGCATGCTGAAGAGGTGCTTGCATTTGCCCGATTGTTACCATCATTATAAATGGCCGCCGCTAGTTTACCAGGAGAACTCTTTTTATCACACGATGTTTGTATCTTTGGGGGCCGTCGGGAGTTAAGCCTAAGCAGAGGCTCTCGGGTGCGTTTTGAAATCGCCTCCTTAGTGAAAAAAGGTTTTGCGACAAAACCTTCAACGACTCCTTTTTCAAGTGCTTCGTGAACAACTTGCTGGTCGCAAAGGTCTGGTGCGCCTTGTATCGGCAATTTATCTGGTTGTAAAACTTTCTGAATCACATTACTGTCGAAAGTAACTTTAAGCGGTTTCATATCCCTCACGACTCTTCTTCCCATTTTGGACCTTCTACAGTATCAACCTTTCTGCGGATACCGCCGACAGGCATTGCGTCCATCTCCGCCTTTAGCTTGGGATAACGCAAAAGAAATGTTTCTTCGGGTAAGAGAGACAATCCTTCATCAACTCCGCTACCACATGTGACGTCAAAGCCACTATCAGTATCGGTCGATTGACTTCTACGAAAAATCCGCTTTGGCGCCTTCTCACCTGAATAGACATGCTTGCAAAGGAAAATCACCCGACTATTCATACACTTCCCCCTTCATCTCGTCCAAGTCATTGGCAAAACAACGCTTCTTGCTCATAAGACTGGGCGATTTATTATGTTGGAACGAGTATAGCAGATTCATGTTCGACGTACAAGTTCCTTCTTGCGGCAATTGGTCATAACCCGAGGTTTGAGTGTGCAAAATCATTTTGCCCTTATTTTAGGAAGAAATCATTGCAAACCTCACTCGTCTTTGCTACACTAGTGCGTCATGGGGAGAAATATTCGGGAACAAGTTTTGCCTTTCTCTCTCCCCCTGTCGCTAATGAGAGTGAACAATGAGTAATGAGTTTTTTTCTTCACCGCCACCTCGGGACATGTCTTTTGAGTTGGCCAAACTGTTTATGCCGTATGGCTTTGGTGCCCTTTGGTGGGGGCGCGACGATCTTATTCAAAAAGTCCAAAAAGCATTTGTACACCGACCTGATCGCATCGGTCATCCGCTTCTTTCCGTAATGAGGGATAAGGTTGAACGCCGTTGTACTGCAATACCCATGCTGTTTGGAACATCTGGAACGCATTTGCGAGACTGTATCAAAAAAAGATGTATAAGAGTCTGTGGGCTTACGGAAGAAGACTCTGGGAAAATTAGTTATTTCGGTTCAATCCCCAAACCTGGATTGTATGGATTCGAGGATTTGATGGACGGCATCGTGAAAAAGGCAAATTCTTTTAGGCGACCGACAAAACAAGATAAAAATGCCCCCATAGTCGCGTCTGAAGCGGTCGCATGGTACGAATTGCGAACGATGCATCCAAACACTTACAAGTCGCATGTGAATAGTAAAGAGCGACGGGATTTGGAAGAGTTCTGCAAGGATCACAATCTCTAGGAAAGGGTCATCATGGAAATTCAAGCCGAGAGAAAATTAAGGGATCTTACGGATTTCTTCATTGAATGGCGTGAAACATGCGCCATCGACAAATGCAGATGTACGGAAGATGTCCGCTATGTCCATGAAATGTTTGATGCCAGATTCAAGCTCCTGATAAATGCGCCAAGGCGTTCTGCCTTGGGAAATGGTGCCGTTGCGCTTTCCGACATTTCGATCGATTTTGATAAAATTCACGCATTCCACCTCGTTGAATTGTACTACTACGGTCAAGACACGATAAAGGGTCGGCCTTTCAAGGATCACCTTTTTGAATCGGCCGCAACAAAAAACGACGCTGGCCGATTGAATGGATACTTCCTACAAACGTTGCGAAGCGTAGCGAATGAAAGTTTCAGGAAAAGCGTTGTTCAGGCGGGTGGCCGTGTCAAGGACGAGGAAGGAATTGAGTTAAATCTATTCGACTTCCTATCGGCAGAAAACTGTTCTTTGAATGCCGATGGCGTTTCCAGCTACGATCCTATCTGGGAACTGTCTCTAAAAGAGACTTACGAGGATTTTTACTCCCGTTTTGACACAATGTGGCGCAAATTGGAAAAGATCGAACGTTTGGCACTTTTATGCTTCATATTTAACCTTACGAAAAGCTCTCCGACAATATTATCAGCTACAGGTCTCAAAAAATCAGCATTTTACGAAAAAGTAAACAATCAGCGTGGAAATGTGCGTGAAATGGCAGGGGCGATGCTGGACGATGGCTATAAGTTAGACGAGTTAATGCTTGTTTTCAGGGATAATATTGGCATAATCGCATACGAATTTGGAAGCAAGGATCCTGATTGCTTTCCTGCAATTGCCCTAATTGACGGCAAATATCGTGTTGGCGATGCAGCCAAATGATTATTTGGGGCCAAGCTAATGGAAAAATGCGACTCGCTCACCTTATCTTTGTTGTGAAAGGACTTCAACCATGACCCCTTTTTCTTTTTCTAGAATAATTACCGACAACGATGAGGATGCGGCCGTTCTCGATCAGTGGATCGAGGAGCGGGAAATCGATAAGATACTTCGCTGCCGTTCAGACGAACCACTGCCATTTGTAGTCGATGCATCAAGGCTTGCAAAGGCGGGTTCGCCATTCGACGAGCATGTGGAATCTGGCCAAATACGAATACTGTCTTCCTCTTTGGTGGCAGATGACACGGTCATCCCATACGTCGCAGTTCTTGAGCGCTGGATTGAGGATATTTGGCTGATTGCGCCATTCTCACAATATGCCACACCGGCTACCGATGGGGAGATGGCGACGGGCATCCCGCTTGTCGGCCAACGTGTCATACAATGCTGGAATGCCAGAGGGGCGCACGAACGCTTGATTGGCGAAAGCCATGTCATGGGCACCTTGGATGATAAGGTTCGCAACGAGGCGCTTGCCCTCTTCCACCATGTGTGCGCCGGGAAGGACCTGCCCGATGACTTTTCAGCTCTTGTCGGGCCTCCCATTCTCACAAAGGCCGACCCGCGTCGTGAATACATTGTCGAATCAGCTTCTCGCTACGCCCCGTTAACAGAGGCCACGATAAAGCTGGAGTCTATGCTTGCCTTGGCCGAGAGGATTGCCAAGAATAAATCTGAGCTTTTGCGGTCTGCGATGTTCGTCCGCTCCCCCATTGCGGCATTTAGTCAACAGGCGCTTGCCGCCGGAGACAAGACAAATGAGCCATCTGAGACATTCATTGCCCCGGCGTTTGGTGTCGAGATTGTGGTCAAATACGCGCCATCTGAAGGGAAGACCCGAATTGTCGTTTATAACCAAAATGGGATGCGCGATTCTCAAACGCTCGAGGGTTTCGCCATCGTTGACAAGGACGGCGTTCCTGTTGGCATGATTGAGAATGGCCTGCTAGTTGTCGCAGCATCATCCATCACTGAACAATTCCTGATACTCCACCCGGAAACACTGAAACCAGTTGATCTCAAAGTCAAAGGCAATTAAACATGCAGGACTGTTTCAGTACGCCCCGCGATTTTGTCCGGGAATCCCACCGCCATCCACAGAACGCATTGTTCTTCCCTGACGAGACGCTGCTTCTCATTGCGGAAAATGAGGCCGACGAGTTCTCAAATGCCGAGTGCGCTGCCGCACTTGCAGAACTGGCGGTGCGCTACTACCTTTCTCGGGACGACAGGTTTCGTCCCATCTTGGAAGAGGGAATCGGAGCCGAGCGGTTGCGCGACTTCCTTGCCCGCTGCGCCCTTGTCTCATGCGGCCGGGATTCGCTTGACGGGCTTCGGCAGACACTCGGCGGGCAACCTGGGGACATTGTGGCCAGTGCTTTGTTTACCCGCTTTTCCAATGTGCTATCCGCCGATGGTGTCATCCCCGTATTCAATCCAGCCGACGGCGAGGCCTGGTTGCTTCCTTTCTCTTTTTTTGGAGAGGTTGCGGCAAATTCATTCCCCATTGTCGTTGACGCCGTTGGAGACCGCATTTGCGCATGGTCAAATGAGATGGCCAATCTGCCGGAACCAATTTGGGGAAATGTGCGCGTTGAAATCGCGTTGCCCAAGTCACTTTCCAATCTTCCAATTGGTTCCAGTTTGCTATTGCCCGTTTTGACGGCATGGTGGCGCCATAAGGAGAAAATCCCCCGCTACGATCCGCATCGCCTTGTTTTCACGGGTTCCTTCCGCGCCGGGAGGCTTTGCCGTGTCGAAACAAAAGAAAAGTCGCGGCAAATGTCTCTTATCAAGGGTGGTCTGCTATTCAGCCCTTCGGAGGCCCATTGCGAGAAGACCGCGACATCCCTTCCGGAGGGTTCGCCCGTGAACGCTGTGCTGGAGGCGGTCAGGGCACTTGCGGAGGGGGAATGCGAGTCATCGCTCGTCTACGCCAAGAGTCGAATCAGGGACTTTGAAACGGATGTCCGACAAAGACGCTTTGCCGGATGGGCGTCCGTGCTACGCCGTCTTGACAATGTCTGCGCAGGACTCAATCCTGGCTCCGCCCCATCGTCTTGGCTTGCCGGGCTTCTGCTTCGCGCGTCCGCAAACTGCCACGCCGGCAACACCGGGAAGGCCGCAAAACTCAATGCGGAGGCGGTCTCGTTCTGCGAAGGGAAGCCGGCTTTTGAAGATAAACTTCTGCGGGCGCTCGTCGATCAGCTCGTTATTCTTCAGGATTTCGAGGATTTTGACAAACTGTTCGCCCTTGCCCCCAATCTTGGCGAACGAATTGAGGCGTTCAACAGGAAAAGCGGCGGAAGCGAAGTCGCTCGCGATTTGCTGATGCGCTACCACGGATCAATGGGGCAATTCCACGCATACGCCAGTCTTGCCGGTGTCCGTTGCGGCGAATATTCGCCAGAATCTGCAAAGCGCCACTTGGACATCGCGCTTGAAACTGCGCAGTTTCTTTGTGATGACGCCGAGAAAGACACTCTGGCCATTCGTGCAGGAGACGTGGCGCAAGATGCCAACTATCTGCTTCTATGGCACTCCCTGTTTGACATCGGCAGTATGCCGTCAGCTTTTACTTTTGCGCTTGACTGCGCCGACACGCTCCTTCCCTTTGACGCCGAAGCCGGCCGCAAAAATCGCCTCTTTGCTCATCGCGACGCCGCCATCGGCCTTTATCGCGCGGTCCTTCGCGACGAAACCGTCCCCGAACTGCCAAGGGCGGATTTTCACGAAGCGCTTGCGGCCAAGGACGAAGGCGGCTGGATTGCCGGCACCACGGCAAAGTACCTTGGTGCCGTCGCGGCGGCAGATGGTGACGAATCGGAGGCCGGTCGGTTCTTCGGTATCGCCACGCGTGCCATTGATTCTTCAAGGGCCAAAGGAATTCTCGGTGTCATTCGGATGACGATTTTCGCGGAAGCATTCCGGTCGTTGCGCCAGTTTCCGGCACTTTCCGCCACCGCTGAAGAATTTCGTGCTGAAGCCCTTCGCTTTTTTGAATCTGGCGATTCCGCCGCCGCGACAAAAGCAACTTGGCGCATCTGGCTTGCCAACCCCGACACCGCTCCTTTCCCCGGTCTTTCATACTGGTACTGACATCGCCCAGCATCTCTTATGGACAAGATTCTTACATTGGACGACTTAAAAAAGTGGCAGTTTGTCGCTCTTGACACGAATGTCATTACGGATTTCCACAAGCCGAAATACAACCAGTTTGCCAACGACTTGCGTCGGGCGTCAAAGGACCGTTTTCGGTTCGTTCTTCCAGACATCTGCTTGTGCGAGGCCCTCGATTATTTAGAGGCCACGGATCCAATCCTCCCAGATGCATGGACGAACATGGCTCGCAACTTGAAAAAGTTTGTTTGGCGCGAATTCCCCATACTACCATCAAGGAATGAACTCTACGCCATACTTGGCGTCACTGAGCGAAAAGACTTCCGGCCTCGGTTTACTTCAACCTATGCTCAGGGTTTATTTGACTTCTTTTGCAAATACCCTTGTGTGAAAGACCATGAGGTTGAACGGCGACGGGAAATGCAAGCAGAACTGGAAAGGGCTAGAAAGCAATGGCGCGCATTTATCGCTGATGTGCGAAGGGAGTTCTTGGAAAAAAAGTATGACAACCCGCAATGGAAAGAGAAGATTGTGGCCAGAAAGCTTTTTGAGTATTATGGAATCGACCATGACGCCAACTTTATAGGCAATGTGTCACTTTCGGAACGCCGCGCATTGGCGTTTGAATATGTTGTTTCGCTGGCCACGCTAACTGACAGGCATGGAGCCTTTTCCTACGATCCAGATTCAGACGACAACCGAAATGACGGCATTGACTATCTCATCATGGACGTTATCATGCTTGGAGTCGCAATCTGTTCAAACGACCATTTCATTAAACGTGTCAGAAGTTCGCATCGAAAGGATAACAAATTTTCAGAACGGCAACTTCACCTTTGCCAGACATTGGCAGATGTTCTCGAATTAGTGGAACAGCAAAAAGGCTAGGTGGAAAAGGTGCCGCTTTCGCCCTTATCCATATAGGAGGATTTTCTATGATGGACAAGATTGCACTGGCGGCATGTTTCCGCCATTACCCTGAAGACGGGGACACGATTCCCGCTTCCATTGAGAGGCAAGACCCAACCTGCGAGTGGGAGACCGTCGTGGACCCGATTATCGGGTTCATGGCAATTCTGGTCGGTTCGAGGGTAAAATGGAGTTTCATAAAGTACGAGGCTCCGGACGCCCGCTATCCCCATCGCAACTCCAAGCAACCAGTCTACCGGCTCGCCCGCATGGCCACCACAAGAGTCGGACACATAGCTTGTGAGTCCTGCGGAACATTTTGCCTCTACCCTGTCTGGGGCAAGCCGGAGGAAATGCGATGCCCGGGGTGTGGCCACAGGGGACTCGAGATTGCCTACGTGAAAGAGACATCAGACGAATTCATGCAGTTGCTTGGGAACCTCAAGGAACCTCTTGAGCAGGCGGTTAGGGCCGTTGATCCCGCAACAGCGAACGAGTTCAGGTTCCCGGAACTCTTGGTTTTGGGGAGGTTTCGCCCGTCTATGGGGATTCCGTGCGCTCTTCAGGCAAAGGCCGCGAGCAGGGGATTGGCTTTGCGACTCGCCCGCAAGACCATCCGCGATGACTTGTTCAGCTCCGCCACAGAAGGCGACGACACCGGGTTGCTGATCATGCCCGGCATCGTTACCGGTGTTTTGGATGCCTATCAGGCACGGGTAGGCTGGGTGCATTCCGAGGGTGTTGTCATTGAGACAGTGCGCCTTCCGTGGCTTCCAGAGTCCCGTGTTCAGCAATTCCGTGTCCAGCGGCCCCTCGTCCCGCAGTCCCCGATAATAGACCAGAAGTTAGGCGGCATCCGTCTCTAGGGCCGCTCCGAACATCAATAGTGGAGAAGTTGGATATGCGCAAGCTGCTCAATCATCTCAAGGCCCACGAAGCCACGGCCGATCCCTGGATTCTTGTTTACGACAACCGGGGAACTTTTTCCCGCAAGGTCGGGGACAAAATCCATATCTGCAATCTTGCTACAGGTGCCTCACAACTGTTCGGCATACCCGTCCGCACGGTGACTTACGTGGACTATCGTGGAGCGGTGGTGCTTGAAACGCATGTTGAGCGTGCGGAACTTCCCGAACTAATGTCCCGTGTTGAAGCTGCCCTTCGCCGTGAAAAGTGTCAAGTCGCCTAATTTTCCCTTCATCCTAGGAAAGAACAACGTCATGTCAGAGACAACCATCAACGCAACGGCGCACATAAACGGCTATGACTTCGCTCGATCAATTATCGATCAAAAGGGCGATGAAGCCATTGGAATCCTTCTTGAGTGCGCTAAAAAGACTGAAGGCGATTGGTTTGAAAAGAAGGCGTCCGTTTATCGGTCTGAAACATATGACGAGAAGTTCAAAAGAGCCATGGAGCGGTGCCCTTCTGACCGCCGGGAACAGAGGAAAGAGGAGTTGAATCTTGAACTGCTCGCGGAAATAGCCTGTGCAATTGTCGCCCTTCACAATTCGCGCGGCGGCGTCCTATTAATCGGCATTGATGACAAGACCAACAGTCCAGTTTCTTTTGAAGACAATGAAGGTGGCCGAATCTGGAAGGAAAACGACAAGGGGGACTACGCCCTTAAAGCAGTTCTAGGCCGGATTGTTAGGGAGGGTGGGGAATTCAAATGTGGGAATACTACTTTTGTAATTCCTATCAAAGACGTTGATATCGTACCGAAGTGGTGCCGCTACATGGGGGCTGATGTCCTTGCGTTGCTTGTGCCATCGCGATCTTTGGGAAAGGCGCCCCTCATTGTACAGGAAATAAAAAATAACTCTCCGCATCCTTATCCACCTATGAAAACCCCCGGAGATGTTGGCCGGGTTGAAAAAGGGCGAAACAACGATAAATGGATTGGCTCCGCTTCCCAGTTGGAAGACTTCCACGAAAAACGACTGACATGTTTTCTGAACCGGGACGACCTGTCCTTCATGCTTCGCGACCTTGGCATTTCTACCTCGTCCATTTCCGACTTCCTCGTGTCGCCCCCTAACGAGGTGTTCTCATCCGTCCAGCGGCCTGGTGCCACGAACTTTGTGGGGCGCGTCAAGGAGTTGACGGACCTTCACGACCTTCTTCAGGCGGGACGAATCCCCATAGTAACCGGCCCTGCCGGAACGGGAAAGTCCGAACTGGCGTTCCAATATGCAGAACGCCACCAGTCTGACTACCCTGGCGGACTATTCCAGATAAACATGGAATCCGCTGAGACCTGGGAAGACGCCCTTCGCTTCGACCTATGGCGTTCATCGGCAAATGGTGTGTCGCCGCAGCGTATTCTTGGCTTGGAAAAGAAGGGCGAAGGAAAGGAAGAACCTGCGGACTCCTCTGGTCGCCTCGATTCAAATCGCATTCCTTTTTCGGGAAAAGTCCTTCAGGCATTGCGCAACCGGGTCAACAGTGAGGGGGATGTCCTCCTCGTCCTTGACAACGTGGAATCGACGCGAACCTTTTTCAGAAGGCAGACGCTTGAAAAGCTTAATCTCCCTGCAGGCGTTCACATGGTTGCGACGGCGCGGAGCTGCGACATAATCATCCGCCCCTCTGATCATGCCATAGAGATGCCCTTGCCAGACCTCTCCCTTGACGAGACCCTAGACTTTCTGCTGAAGGAGAGACCGGCTGAATCGACAAACGAACATCAGGCAGCCGAGGAGGTCGCCCGTCTTCTTGATTTCCATCCCCTCCATCTAATCACCGTTCCGGCTAAACTTGACGACCCGTATTCACCTTTTGCAAATTCCTACATGGCGCTTGCGGGAGCATTACGGGAGAAGTTACTGGAAACCGTTGAAGACGCGATGAAGGATTACGGAGAGGAGGAAAGAATACCATCCGTTCTTTGGAAGTTGACCCAAGAAACCATGCTCCGCCACCCTGGCGGCACATCATTTGTCAAACTCGCCCATGTCGCCTCCTTTTTAACTCCTGTCGGTTCCCGCATGTTGATTCTCCTGCGCCACCTATGGGGGGCGCTCGTGGCACCGGATGCCAACGCGGAGCGAGATTTTGAACAAGCCGTCAATGTCCTACGCCTACATGGCATTCTCTCCGGTCCAGAATCAGACAATCGCATGCACAGTGTAACGGCGGAAATCTTGCGAAAGTCCGCCCGCACAACAGACGCCAATTTAGAAGAGGCTATTGGAAAGGTTCTGGGTGGGTATGACGGAATGGGACCTATGGATTGGCTCGCTTTGGCCGACAATGTTTCAATCACTAAGTTCACGCCCAAAGGCATTCTTTTGACGAATATCACGTTTTATGACATCCAAGAGGACATATCTGTTCAAGTTAGAATGCTTCTGAAAAACCCTGAGTTTCACATTGCGATGCATTGGGACGCCCTAACGGAAAGCGACATGGAAATTATCTGTTCAGAATTGCCTCAATTCGCTAACAAATGTGACAGGAGAAAGTTCAATCGAGAACTATTTGATCATTGTTATTTGGCAAATCGTATTCGTGTGCAACCCCAAAATGAGGACAGGTGCTCTCTTGATAAGTTTGATGCGCAAGACCGGGCTTTACCCCTAGTGGAACAGCCGCAGTATGCAGACAGATGTCCATGGGAAAAACTTGACGGGCATGCATGGGCTCTTCTTTTGTCAGACCAACCTCAATTTGGCGAAAAATGTCCTTGGGAAAAACTGGACGAATGGGATTGGGTGGAATTGCTTGAAGCGGCACCACGATTTGCAGAGCATTGTCCCTGGAGTTTGCTGCAAAGCAAAATCGATACTGACACCTGGGTGATTTGGATTTGTAACCAGCCCGAGTTCGCCAGCCATTGTCCATGGGATAGATTTGAAGGTAAGAATTGGGCGGAACTACTTTGTAAGGCACCACAATTCGCAGATCGTTGTTCGTGGGATAAGCTTGACGGGCAGGCGTGGGGGACATTGCTTGCCGGACAGCCGCAATTTGCAGATCGTTGTCCGTGGAATAAACTTGACGGGCAGGCATGGGGGACATTGCTTGCCGGACAGCCGCAATTTGCAAATCGTTGTCCGTGGGATAAGCTTGACGGGCAAGCATGGGGGACATTGCTTGCCGGACAACCACAATTCGCAGAAACAAGATTTTTGTACGACTGGAGAAAACTCAATGCTAGCGATTGGGTAGTGCTTCTTAATAACCAGCCACAGTTTTCTGACCATTGCCCATGGCAAGATTTCAAAGCGAAAGACTGGGTGGATTTGCTTCGGTTTCAACCTCAGTATGCGGAAAAGTGTCCATGGAAAAGGATAGAGTTTGATGGCGCTGCTTGGGGCACCCTGCTTGATTCACAACCCCAATTTGTTGATTTATGTCCTTTTGAGAAATTTGGGGAATGGGACTGGGCAGATTACCTTTTTGAGACTGAGTATTTTGTAGACCGTTGTCCATGGGATAGCCTCAGCGGACCTGTTCTGGCAACAGTTATAAGTTTTTGTCCGTATTACTCAGGCTATTGCCATTGGGAAAAGTTTGATGGTGATTGCTGGGCTCATTTGCTCGCCAAACAACCGCAATTCGCAGAACGATGCGCATGGGAAAAGCTTACTGCGGAGGATTGGGCATATTTGCTTAAGGATCAGCCTCAATTCGCAGATCGGTGTCCACTTCCGAAGGAACAGTTAAACCACCTTGTGTCCATGATAAATGCAAATCAACGAGGGAGTAGTGACAGTGAAGCCTGAAAACCCGATAGGGTCGGGATGCTGCTTGCTGCGACGGATGGCGGAAGACATCCGCAGTAAACGGCTCGGTTTTGGCGATGACAATACTGAAAACATGCTTGACACGCTGTTGGACGAGATCGCCGAACAGGAACATGAATTGCTCATGGTTTTGAATAAGATTCCTAGCATCGCGCCCACCGACGAAAGAGAAAGTTCAAAAGAGAAAAGCCGCGCAGCAACATCGCTCAAGGCACTTAGGGAACTGCGGGCCTCTCTTCAATAGTCTATTGCGCTTTAATAACCTCTGTATGCCACCAGGCATCTTCCCCACCGTATAGAAAACAGGACTGGAATTGAATCCTGTTCCTTTTTTGCAATTCCAGGGCCTTTGGCGGAAAACCAAGGGTCTTGTTACTTATTATTTGAAGGGATTTCTTCCAATCCGCTAGACTTCCATGGCTTCCCAAACCTTCTTTGCTGCCGAAGAGGTTCGACGGGGTGCAACTCTAAATGAGAACGTGGGGTTGGTGGAAAAACCGAGCTTGAATCCCTTATTGGATGTGAAAGGATTGAGCTTATGGCTTCACTGATTGTTATTATCATTGCCATCGCGATAGTTGCCGCTTGCCGGAAGTTTGCATTCCGTAGCACCAATGTCGGGGAATTGATTCTCGACATCGGTCTTGTCCTCCTTATCGCCGCCGTGTTAAGCAGCTGCTAGATTTTTAAGTCGAGAATGGAAAAGTGGCGACGGAATCGCTTATTGAGAGTGTAATGGAAGGAGCAAGGAGCAAGACTGTGAAGCACGAACACGAGAACAACAAGAACGCTCATCGCGCCAATTGCTACAACTGCGGCAAGACGGTTTACGGGAAATCCGAAGCCAATGCCGGTGGGCATGTCTTCTGCTGCCGCAATTGCCGCGCCGCATGGGAGCGCGCCAAGGCGCGAAAGGCGCAGGCCATACGCCGCGCCGAGGAAGCGCGGCGCATTCACTCGGAGAATGCCAGAATCGCAGCCGAGAATGCAAGGCGCGATGCGGAGGCCTACCGTCTCCGGCAAGAGGCGGAGTGGCGCAACACACGCAACAAGGCCATCGCATGGGGAATTGTCGGCGCGGCCTGTTCGCTCGCCCTGTTCCCTGTGACCACAAGTGTGGTGGCGGCAACGGGGCTGTGCATCTGGAAGCGCGACTGGATTCGCGAAAACGTGGGCAAGCGCCTTTTCCATAGTAAGGGACGCGCAGACATCGAAGTCATCGATTCGAAGTAGAGGAAGGAGAAAACATGAGAGGTTCCGTTCGCCACATTCACGCCCGACGCGGGCAGCATGTCGTAGTACACCGCTGGAGGCCGCATCGGCCCCGGCGCACCAGACTGCACAGTTCGCCTGGCAACCCGTCCAAGGACTACTCCTGGATTTGGATTGTCGTAGGCGGGATCGCCGTGGCATGCATTCTGGCATAACGGCAGTGGATTCAGGAAAGGAGAAGCAACATGGGAGCAATCTTCGCGATAATCTACATCGTGGTTGCCGCGCAATATGTGCGGAAATTCCGGCCAACTGCCTTCACGTTCACCGACTGGAACAAACTGGCGGTAGATGTGCTACTCACACTGGGAGCGGCTTTCACCATCGTCCCGTTTCTGTTCTGCCTGGAGGCGTTGAAGATGTTGTCCGGCCTGTTTCTAGGGGGCGGCGCTGTCAGAAACAGGCATTGAGGTTCGTATTTGGACACAAAAGAGAAGAAGGGAGAGAATCTTAGGATGAGGAGGCTTGGATGTTCGGACTCACAATAATCGGCACAGTCTTTTCATGGCTCCTCTACGGGCCATTTCTCAAGGAAAGCAATCGCGCTTGCAGAATCATTGAAGCGCGCGAAAAGGCGCGACACTCATACAGGGCGTATGCACGGGTAAATGTCCGCTACTAACGGGAAGGAAGAAACATGAAGCACAGAAGAACAAGTAGGCGCGGCAACCATCGCCGCAACAACCGCAACATGCCAAAGACCTTTGGCATTAACGAGGCACTCGGAGTGTCGGCGCTGGCATTGTCGGACATTGTCAAAACGCTAGGTTCCGTCATTGCCAACTTTTGGAGAGTTTCACACTCCATCCACTACAAAATCTAAGGAGCAAACCATGAAGACAGCATCACGAACAACGTTCATCGAACATTGCATTCTCGGAGTAGCCCTTCTCGCGCTTGTGACGCTCTGCGTCCGGCACGGCGAAAACCCTCTGGGGTTCGTAAAGGAATGGGCGGCCGGACTGGAGTTCTGGCCCCGCACTCTTCTTCGAACCGCCCTTATGGCGGTGTTTACAAGTTCCGTTGACCTCCAAGGACGCTATTTCGCGTCCGCCGTGGCGGGCCATCGGGACGTTGTCTCGCCCAGGAAGTTGGCGGCCATTCGCATGGCCGTCATCGCGGTACTCATCGTCTGTGTGGCACTTGCCCTGATCTTTGCGCCAGAGACATTCCCCTGCACTGCGGCGTGGAAGGTCGTGTGCATTTTCGGCGCGATGCTTGTGCCGCTGATCTTCGCCTTCGCCGACTGGCGGAAGGCGAAGAAGGAGGTTTAACCAATGTCAAAGGCTGGCATCCAGCTAACGGCACAGACGGCATTGAACAAGGAGCAAAGCATGAAAAACGATGAAACGCACAAAAAGAAACTAAGTGATGGCGAAGGGAACAAGGAAGGGGATGACCTCAAAACCGTTTGCGGGTTTGAACCCACTTTCAATGTCGCGCTCGTATATGCCTACGGATCATTCGAGGCATATTCGGCCCTTGAAACAAAGTTGTTTCCCTCACCGGAATAATCAGTGTCCGCCCGCAGTTGCTGTTCCTTTGGGACTGGCGCGGGAGACATTGACACGATGGTGGGGCTCGCATGGGTCAACAGCAAGAAATGCAAATTCGAGCATAGCCTGCCAGCATTCCTGCACGAGGCCGTGCATCTATCACAGGCCATTCTCGATTTCGCGGGGGTAAAAGACACTTCCGGGGAACTACAGGCGTACACTGTGGGGCGTGAATGCAAACGGCTCTTACGCGAACTATACAACCAGAAACTGCCCACTGTGAAGGCCGAAGCCGCCATAAAGGCAGTTCTGGAAAACCTTAAGAAGGAGTAACACCATGAAGAAGAACAAGGACAATGACGCGACCATGAAGAACAAGAAACGGGATACGGGCAGGAACAAGGAGAAGTTCCCCGTGAAAACAAAACAGGAGGAAATCTCCAAGCCGAACGGTGATGAAGGAATAGGCGGCGCAAAGATTGTCTACGCCACGGAACCGACCTTCTCGGTGCTGATGGTCTATGCGTACGGCGAC
>JAEEGL015744854.1_pt1 | contig 16120 bp, 14 predicted proteins | sample 9134231 | NCBI WGS metagenome assembly JAEEGL01 (sample SAMN16246548, study PRJNA631951) | gut metagenome | biome: gut microbiome; feature: rumen; material: fiber-attached | host: Bos | place: Iran: Karaj | collected 2018-10
ATCTCCATGACGGTCTTGTGCTCACGCTTGGCACCTTCCACCATCTTATCGTCTCCGGTATCGGCATCACTCGTAAGGTGTCCTACGTCAGTGATGTTCATGACACGCTTAACATCATATCCCGCATATCTTAAAGTTCTGTCGAGAATATCCTCCATGATATAGCATCTTAAGTTTCCGATATGTGCAAAGTGGTAAACGGTAGGTCCGCAGGTATAAAGAGAGACCTTTCCTTCAACATTCGGTTTAAAATCTTCAACCCTTTTGGTAAGGGTGTTATAAAATCTTATGGTTTTCATATAATAAATTCTCCTGTGATGATCTGTATTTTAAAGTCAGTCAGTAAAGCCCGGGTACGGGCACCGTACAGACTGCTTTCCCGAAGAGAATTGTAATGTGATAATTTAATAACATAAGTAATTGGTTCATAAGATCATTCTCTGAATCATGCTCGGTTGATATGTAATCTCAATAATGATAACATATTTAAAGATAAAAGGGTACAATATTTATAGTATTGTCGGGTTTATTCATACAGTGTATCGCATATGAAAAAATCGGAGATTGACATCAGGCAAAAAACATATATTCCGGAAAGCGATGCCGGACCGCATCTTGAAACGATCGATGGGAAACTGTCACTTACAGACGGAAAGATAAGCGCTTGCGGAGATTTTGCAAAGCTTAAGAAAAGACTGACTCATGCCAATCTTTCCCATGAGATGCTGGTTAAGGCCGTTAAGGTTAAAAATGCCGAAATGCCTTTGACGGTTCTTGATGCGACCGCAGGCCTCGGAGAGGATTCGCTATTGCTTGCCGCCGCAGGCTATAAAGTCGATATGTGTGAAAAGAACGCGACAGTCTATGCATTGCTTACCGATACCCTTAAAAGGGCGCTTGACGATCCGGAACTAAAACCGATCGCTTCCCGCATGAGCGCGCTTAATACAGATTCGCTTGCCTATATGAGATCGCAGGATAACAGTGTTGATATCGTATATCTTGATCCGATGTTTCCCGAAAGGACCAAGAGCGCGCAGGTCAAAAAGAAGTTCCAGCTCATACACGGACTTGAGAAACCATGCGAAAATGAACAGGAATTATTAAATGAGGCTTTAATATTCGCCTCAAAGCGCGTTGTGGTAAAACGGCCTAAAAACGGCAATTTTCTGGCAGAAAGGAAGCCCGACTATTCTATAAACGGAAGCAGCGTAAGATATGACTGCTACGTAACGGGCAATAAGAACTAAGAGGTCACCTGTAATGCTTTTCAATATTCCTTTTATAAGAAAAATACATAATGATCTTACAATGGAGTCAAAGATTGATGAGATTCCTATGTCACGCTATCCCCGTCCCCAGCTTAAAAGAGATTCTTATCTTTGTTTAAACGGTAAGTGGGATAACGGCGTGACGGTTCCTTATCCTCTCGAATCGCATAATTCGGGACATAAGGGACGTGTCAATAAGTTCAATGTTTATACGAGATCGTTTGAGGTTCCCGCAGACTTTGTTATCAAAGATAAGGTGTTACTTAATTTCGGAGCGGTCGATCAGACCTGTGAAGTATTCGTAAACGATAAACCGGTCGGCGACCATGCCGGCGGATATCTTCCTTTCTCGCTTGATATAACGGAAGCACTTAACAAAGGGCCGGGAGTGACCAATACACTTAAGGTGGCGGTTACCGATACGCTTTCGCATTTCTATGCCTACGGTAAACAAAAGAAGCACAGCGGCGGAATGTGGTACACTCCCGTTTCGGGAATATGGCAGACTGTCTGGCTTGAAAGTGTGTCGGATGATTATATAAAAACACTTGAAATTGTTCCATCCCTTACCGGAATAGATGTAAATATCGACTCGGAAGCCAATGATTACGAAATAGAGATATATGACGGCGATAGACTTATCCACAGCGAGAGGACGGCATACGACCTAATTCATATCGATATAAAAGATCCCGTTTTGTGGACTCCCGATAATCCAAAACTTTATACGATAAAGATCAGGACAAAACATGATGAGGTATCTTCGTACTTCGGACTCCGAACCGTTCGTATTGAAGAAGTGGACGGTATAAAGAGGATACTGTTAAACGATAAGCCGTTCTTTTTCCATGCGATACTCGATCAGGGGTATTTCCCGGAAGGTATATATACACCCAATACCGAGAAAGATTACGAAGAGGATATTTTAAGGATCAAGGAACTCGGGTTTAATACGATCAGAAAGCATATTAAGATAGAACCGCAATGTTTCTATGAAGCATGTGACAGGCTGGGAATGCTGGTATTCCAGGATGTCGTAAATAGCGGCAGTTACAGATACATCAAAAACACGGCTTTGCCGACATTCGGCTTCCAGAGCCTTGACGATACCAAGGCACGCGTATCCGATTCGCAAAAAAACGAGTTTGCACTCAACATGGAAGATACGATCACATATCTCTACAGTTTCCCCTGCATAGTTTATTTCACGATATTTAATGAGGGCTGGGGGCAGTTTGAGTCGGACATGCTGTATGACTGGGCAAAGACGATAGAGAAAACACGTGTTATAGATTCGACTTCCGGATGGTTCTGGCAACAAAAGAACGATGTGGACTCATATCATATCTATTTCTGGCAAAAGCCGACACCTTATAATGGACGCCCCATCGTGTTCTCGGAATTCGGAGGAATGTCGTATAAGGTTAAAGAACATTCGTATTCCAAATACGCAAGTTACGGATATACGAGTTGCAAGTCGGGCGAAGAACTTACGGACGCGATAATTGCACTTTACGAAAGGGATATAATCCCGAGGATCAAGGACGGAGTTTGCGGTTCGGTATATACCCAGGCATTTGATGTCGAGGAGGAGACGAACGGTCTTTATACTTACGACAGAAAAGTCTGTAAAGTCAACAAAGAAAAACTCGTTAAAATGGCGGAAAAGCTGAAGATTCCGCAATAGGAAATTTAATCAGCATTTAATTTGCGCACATTTTTGAAATACTTTTTTATGATCTGCCCGATGATATAAAGGGCATAAGGAATGAGGTCAAGGTGAAGTTAAGTATTATCGTACCTGTATATAACATGGCACCCGACGGGAAACTTGCTTTCTGTCTGGATTCTCTCATCAATCAGACGATCGGGGATTATGAGATCGTTGCGGTGGATGATTGTTCAACGGATGATTCGCTTTCGGTTCTTAGGAAATACGAAAAGAAATATCCGGAAAAGGTTGTGGTGATCGAATCTGAGCAGAACGGACGACAGGGAACCGCCAAAAACAAGGGCTTAAATAAAGCTCGGGGCGAATGGATAGGCTTTATCGACAGCGATGACTGGGCAGCTCCCGATATGTATGAAAAGCTCATAAAAAGAGCCGAAGAGACCGGCGCCGATGTGGTGGGATGTGATTTTTCTTTTGTTCACAAGCATTCATTTGAGGTCGGTGAGATCGTTCCCAACAGCCGGGACGATCAGGTCGGTGTTTTAAATAACGCGCGTATCAAAAGCCTTATATTAGATGGCGGAAGCCTTTGCGTTAAGATCTTTAAGCGCGATCGGATCATGAACGAGAAGCTTTTCTTCCCGGAAGGCATTTTTTATGAAGACAATGCGATCGGTAATTCATATCTTGTGACTGCTTCGCATTTTGAATATGTTAAAGAGCCTCTTTATTATTATTACCAGCATGATACATCTACGGTCCATACGATCACCAAGGAAAGATGTGCCGACCGAATGGAAGCGGCGTTATTTATGCTCCGTGATGCCAAAGAGAGAGGATATTACGATGAGTTTAAAGAAGAGATCGATTTTAAGTTTATCATGCTGTATTATCTTAATACCGTATTCTCATATGTGAGAGAATCAAGAAGGGTTGACAGAAAATTTGTAAGATCCATAGCTGAGGGTTTAAAACGAGAATTACCTGATTTTAAAGATAACAAGTATTATAAAACCCGTATTGACGCGGAAGAACAAAAATACACCGATATGCACTTAAAGTCTCCCGGAAGATTTATCCTTCAATACAGGCTGCTGTGGTTTTACAGAAGGTTAAGATCAAATAAGTAGCATAAGTTCAAAAGGGACCTGGCAGCTGATAGGATCCGGGGCAGAGAACATAATTAATACATAACAAGATGGAGATCATATGAACGTAGAAGCGGTATTGAACGAACTTGATAAGGCGGTTAATGAAAACAGAGGAGCCGAGATAGAAGGACTTCTTACTTCTGCCATACATACGGCAATGGACGAGGGCGATAACGGCGCTTTGTTACAACTGCTCAATGAGTTGCTGGGGTTTTATCGTGAGACCGGGCGTACCGAAGATTCTTATCAGATCGCAGACAGTATTTTAAGCGTAGCCGAGCATATGGGGCTCGAGGGCAGTCTCCCTTATGCTACAAGTCTTTTAAACATCGCCAATGCCTACAGGGCGGGCGGCAGGCTGGTGGAATCGCTTGAGTTTTATGTAAGAGTCGAGGAAATGTATAAGACCATGCTGCCATCGGATTCCGTTCTGATGGCAAGCTTTTATAACAATAAATCACTCCTTTTACAGGAAATGGGCAATCTCGAGGAATCCGTAAATACACTAAAAAAGGCGTTTGAAATAGTTGAAAAACATAATGAACCTTTTGAGATAGCGGTAACACACGCCAATCTTGCAAACTCATATATAGGGCTTGGAGATCTTGATAATGCATATAAGCATGCGCTTTCATCAAAAGAAGCATTTGAAAACACGGGGCTTAAAGATTCTCATTATGCTTCGGCTCTTTATGCCCTCGGTATGTGTTTAAACGATTCGGGCAAGACGGGCGAGGCTCAAAAAGTCCTCACAACGGCCCGCGATATCATGGAAGAAACACTTGGGCGAAACGAGTTTTACTATAGAATATGCGATGAATTAAAGCGCTGTGAGATATCTGACACTATATCCGCATGCAGCAAAAAGAGTGTCGCAGCAAACGGCGGTGTAAATATTGATAGCGGTGAAAGCAACGGCGACTCTGCTGTGGATTCGGATGGAAAAAATATTTCCGGAATGGAATTCGCAAGGCATATATATGAGGATGAGTTAAAGCCCGCCATTGAAAGAGAACTCCCGGAATACATTGATAAGATCACCGTTGCCCTGGTGGGGAGAGGTTCGGACTGTTACGGATGGGATGATGAGCAGTCTAAAGATCATGATTGGGGCGGATTATGTGTTATTTTAGAAAAAGAGGCCTATGACCAAATTGGTCAAAAACTCTCAGAGATTTATGAAGCTCTTCCGAAAACCTATGAAAATGCGGCAATTGCGCCTATGGTCAGCGGGCATAAACGCCGTGGGGTGTTTGAGATCGAAGATTTCTTTAAAGAACTTCTCGGAAAGTGGCCGATTACGAATAACGACAGATATGTAATTCCGGACTATGCATTTTCCACTTGCGTGAACGGCAAAATATTCACTGACCCAACAGGTCAATTCACTGAAATAAGGGAAAATCTTAAAAAAGGACATCCCCTTGGCGTTCTTTATTTAAAACTGGCAGAGAGTGCTGCGGGATTTTCGCAGAAGGCACAATACAACTGTTCAAGAATGCTTAAAAGAGGCGATCGCTTTACTGCCGAGATGATGTTATATGAAGGACTTAAGGATGCTCTGACCCTGGCTCACCATATAGACGGTGTTTATCCGCCTCATGACAAATGGTTATATAAGAGTGCCGGTACGCTTTCTTTTGCATCGGAACTTATGCCGCTTATCGATGCACGGGATGTTGCCGGCATCGGAAAGTTACTTGCGTATAAGTTATATGAAAAGGGATATATAAGCGATATCGACGATTATCTCGATCATCATACGGAAGAACTGCTGTTTAAGCATAGATCTGCGGACAAAACGGTAGAGGAACTTGCCGAAGAAGTTACCAAACTTGAGTTTACTGCTTTTGACAAGGTTAAAAACGAAGGCGGAAGAGCTTCGTGCCAGGATGATTATTCCACGTTTGAGATTATGCGAAAGAGCCAGTATCTTACATGGACACATGAAATGCTGCTTCAGTATCTTTATGATTTTGACAGGGAATACAGACTGGGACACAACCTTATTACCGAGAAGTACGGCCGCATGATGGCCAGTACCGCTCCCGAAAGGTACGAAGAGATCAAGGACAGTTTTCCTGCGATAAGCGAAGAAAAAGCTAAGATCATAGATGCGGTCGTTGCCATGCAGGTAAACAGGATGGAAGAGTTTGCATCAGAATTTCCGGGCCTTGCCGGAAATGCGAGAAGTGTCCACACCTACGAAGACAATGAATATAACACCTCTTCGGAAACGTATCTTCGAGGAGAGATATCAACTTATTCGGATAAGATGCTGGAACTCTATGCAAGATATATCATCGATCTTGAAAACAAGGGACAGAGCGTTACGAAACTTACAATGCTTAACAGCGTTAAGATGTACGGCTACGCTTCGCTTGAAGAAGCAGAGAATGCACTGAAATAAAAAATGGGGCTCCCCACAAGCGGGGAGGCCCCTAACAAGTGGGGGACAGACCCCCGCTTTTTTATTTAAACGGATTGTCAAGAGCCGAGTATTCCTCGGCGATAACCTCGATCTCACACAAAACGTTCTTGGGAAGAGTTTTCACGGCTACACAGCTTCTGGCGGGACGCGATACAAAGTATTTTGCATAAACTTCGTTGAACTTTGCAAAATCGTTCATATCAGCCAGAAAACATGTGGTCTTTATAACCTTTGTAAAATCGGTCTCGGCTGCTTTTAACAAAGCGCCTATATTCTGGCATACCATTGTTGCCTGTTCTTCTATTCCGCCTTGCACGATCTCACCTGTTCCGGGAACTATGGCTATCTGTCCCGAACAGTAAACAAGTCCTCTTGATACTATGGCTTGTGAATAAGGGCCGATAGCGGCGGGGGCATTGGGTGTACTTATCTCTTTCATGTAGGTTCCTCCTCGTTAAATTCAACGGTGACATAGTAGCCACGTGCATTTTCAATTACAGCTGTTACCAGGCCTTCTTTTGACTTGAGCCGCTTGTTAAAAGGTATGTTTCCCGACATTGCGACTGCAGGGTTTATGATGTAGTAATAGTTACTCGGCAGCAATCCTTCGGTAATGCTTACCTTATCCCCTTCTTTTACCTGACCCGGTCTTTCCATTTTAAATTCCATTTTTCTCATATCGATCACTCCCTGATTATATTACTTCGACCTTTCTTCCGAGTCAAATCCGACTTGTAAAATCGGGCGGTTTTGTATATATTATTTAATATAAGGTTAATTCCCGTAAAATGCGGGAGGTATTTTTTTCAATACGGATAAATACGGATAAGCAGAGGGGTAGGGTATGTTTAATGTTATCGCAGTAGACGACGAGCAGAACGCTCTTAACAGATTTGAGAGACTCATTTCACAGGAGAGCAGGCTCAATCTTCTTTCCACATTTACAAAACCCGCGGAAGCGGCCGAATATGTTAAGAACAACCATGTCGACATTGCATTTCTGGATATTGAGATGCCGGGCATGACGGGACTTGAACTTGCGGAATTGCTGATGGATTCAAATCCCTATATAGAGATAGTGTTCGTAACGGCTTACAACCAGTATGCGCTTGAAGCATTCAGGGCACATGCCACGGGATATCTTTTAAAGCCTCTTTCAAGAGAAGACTTTACAGCTCAGATCGATATCATGGAAAAGAAACTCTCCAAAGAGCATAAAGTCAAGGAAGACAGACTTTACGTCAATTGTCTTGGTTCTTTCTCAATCAGAAAATCACCCAATGAGGGCGAAAATATACGTTTCAGAACTTCAAAAGCCGAGGAACTCCTGGCATTTCTGATCCATTCCGAGGGACGTCCCCGTTCCAAGGATATGATACTCGACAGCCTTTGGCCCGATGCGGATCTTGACAAAGCAGCCAACAATTTCAGAGTTACCTGCACATATATCCGCTCCACTCTTGCCGATATCGGATATGTCGATGTGCTCATAAGAGACCACGACGATTACAGTGTTAATTTATTGAAAATAAATTGTGATTATATTGAATTCAGAAAGAAAGTCTCAAATATTGAAGCTCTCAGTCTCGAAGAATCTCAGGCAACCGTAAATCTCTACAAAGGTCCTTACCTTGAGAACAGATTTTACGACTGGGCCGAGGATGCGAGAGGCTGGCTTGAAAACAGATACGTTGAACTTCTTTATCATACAGGCAGACTTTGTGCCGAAGCCGGAAAGGTTGACGGTGCGATCATCTGCTATGAGAGCATCTTGAAAGTCGATCTTTACGAAGAAAACGCTGTAAGGGAGATAATAAAGCTCAAATCCACAAAGCTTCCGCCCGCAGCAGTCAAGGAATATTACGATCGTTATTGCAACATGCTCTACGAAGAATACGGCACCGAACCGTCCAAAGAATTAAAGGAAATGGTCCGCTCCTTATAAGCGGGCATATCCGCAAAGGAGTAGTATGTTTGCTTATTTACGGGCGTTCTGTTTTGCGACCTGTATACTTACCGGCTTATATTATCTGATCCTTTTCAGATATTACAAGGGACTTAACCGTACTCTTTGGTTTCCTGTCCTTTGTTTTTGTTTTGCCATCAATGTTGCCCAGCGGCTTGCGCTTACCCCGTCACTTCTGATCGGGGACGGCATGCAGTCGATGGGCTTTTCAGATAATATCTATCTTATCACTCTCAATTTAAGTTCCCTTGCAATGAATCTCTACAACGGGACTGCGATCTCCCGTGAAAAGAACATATATTTCCGCATTTACAACTATATTGCCGGTACCATGGCTATTGCGTCGTTAGCCGTTGTGCCTGCCATTGCCCAGTGGGTGTATCTCGTTTCGGAGATCATCTTTATTGTTGCATGTATTTTCGGACTTTATGTTTCCTATAAAATGATAAATACGGGTGCAAAGATACATATTTATTCGCTGATATCTTATGTGCTGCTGATATGTTCTTTTGTGCCGTCTTCGATACTTCTGGTATTAAAGATCGATTTCTTGAGTTTCAGGGTAATGATGATCCCGTTTTACGTTTTCTTGCATACCTTCATGCTTACAAGACGTTACAAAGAATCGATCTACCGCACCAAAAAGATGTCGGATTCGCTTTCCGAAACCATCGAGAGCATCGGACATTCCGACAATGCTCTTCGCTGCACGCAGTTAAAATCGGAGTTTTTGTTTGATACGCTGGATCTTATCAGGGAGAAGTGTGATTCGGATCCTTTTGCGGCCGAAGATCTTACGATAGCTCTTTCGAAGTTTTTGCGTCATACTCTTAATTTTCAGCAGCTTAAGGGTATCGTTCCGCTTTCCAATGAACTTGAACTCACCCGTGCATATGTAGCCATTGAAAAAGAAATGTACCCGGAACTCGATTTTCAGTACAGGCTTCCCGAGACTGTACCTGTTGTTTCCGTTCCGCCGCTTTCCATCCAGCCTCTGGTTGAAAATGCGATAGAGCACGGACTTGAAGATAGCAAAAAGGGCGGAAAGGTTACTCTTACGATCGCTCTTTACAAGGAATACTGTCAGATAGACGTATCCGATAACGGTAAAGGTATTCCCGAGGATATGCTGGCGGGACTTCCCGATGCGTTCCCTCAGACTACCAGGATCGGCTTAAACAGCATCAATACGCGTCTTATCACAAGATTCGGAAAAGGCCTCGTAATACAGAGTGAACCGGGGGTGGGCACTTCGGTTTCTTTTGTCGTGCCGCCCGAAAGACAGGAAGATGAGCAGTCACCGGAGGATATGGCCTTATGAAAAACAACGCGATCCTTAAGTGCATATTGTTCTTCGCGATCACTGCAGCTTTGTTCGGTATTTACTACGGGATAACTGTTTTCATGCAGCCCCGGGAGTTTGCCCTCGGTACTCTTAGCGATCTTCCGATGGAGTATTACATAGATCCCGATGAAGTTTACTATCTTTCCGGAAAACTTGAGTGCTATCCCAAGGTAATGATCCCGCCCAACAACTTCGGAAGTTATGAACCTATCAAGCTGCAGCTTGATTCTCTCGGTGAGGTCAGGCAGGAAGCGTGCCGTGACGGTGACAATTATGTGGCTACGGTCCGGTTTTACGTAAATGCACCGGCAAGACTTGAGTATGCGCTTATCATTCCGGGAGAGTTCTGTGAATACATACTTTTTGTAAACAGGACACCGGTCAAATATACAGATACATTCCGATCCGACAGCCCGCGGTATCCCTCGCCCCACGTTATAAAACTGCCCAAGGCCGAAGACGGCGGATATGAGATCATAATGTATGTCATAACGCCTGTTACATCCATAAGTTCGACGCCCGCTACCATCCTTTTCGGAACAGCCGATAAGATCAGCAGTGCCCGTATCGGAGGAATATCCACGTCGCTTGTGATCGCCTGCTTTGTGCTGGTGACCGTGGTATTTTGCCTGATCCAGCTGCTCGCAATGAAGCGCGACAGAGTCGTACTGTCGTTTGTGCTTATGGCGACCGCGTTCCTGATCAGAAGCCTGATGGTGGATGATGTGCTGATAGTCAAGTTGTTTCCGACTCTTCAGTATCAGGTGGGGATGCTGCTTAAGAGCATGTCATATCCGATATTGTTATTATCCGTCATATACCACGAATACTGCATGTATCCGACGGCATTCAGAAAAACGACGACGTACGCAGCATGTATCCTTTTGGTATTACCGCTTATCAATTCGCTTACATTGCGCAAAATCCCGGTACTTGAATATGCGATGTACGTCTCGTGTTTCCTGGTATTTTTGCTGATGGTCATTGCTCTTTTAAGAGCGCTTGCCGCAAACAGTCCATACAGTTTTATGTTTTCTTTGGGACTTGCGCAACTTATCGCATCGGGATTTATCGAAGCGTTTACGGCACGTCTTCCCGTGGCGGGCAAATATATAAGTGCTTTTCCTCTTATAATGTTTACAGCGATAGAACTGTTGATGCTCGCTCAACGCTACTTAACGCAGTCGGAGGCCGAGATCTATTATACGGAAGAGTTAAACCGTACGCTCGAAGCGATGCAGGCTTCCGAAAATGCCTTCTTAAACGCACAGATGAAGCCTCATTTCCTGTACAATACGCTTAATACGATCGCTGACCTGTGCGTGACCGACCCTGACAAGGCAAAATCGCTGATCGCATCGCTCAAGGAATACTGTAACCTCATCCTGTCGATCGACAACATGGAAAAGACGGTTCCGCTTTCAAGGGAACTTGAACTTGTTACGGCATATACATCCATTGAAAAAGAACGCTTTCCGTCGATCAATTTCTATACGGACCTTCCCATCAGGATGCCCAAGATCAATATGCCTCCGCTTACGCTTCAGCCTCTTATCGAAAATGCCATCAAACACGGCGTGCGTAAAAACGACAGACCCGGTGTTATAACATTAAGGATCCGTGAGGCTTTTGATTCGGTAACGTTTTATGTAAGCGATAACGGTGTGGGAATGGATGAAGCCACCATGCAAAAGCTCTTCAATGAGCCAAAAGAAAACAAGAGTATAGGCGTTTACAATATAGACAAGCGCCTTAAGAATCTGTACGGTGAAGGCTTAAGCGTTGATTCCACGGTTGACCTCGGAACCTGTGTAAGCTTCACGGTACCCAAGTAACGAATGTTATGCAATAAAAAAGACTGTGTTAAAAATAAAAAAAGCGGCTGCTGTGCAGTCGCTTTTTTGTATAAGATCAGATTATCGTAATATCAAATCCGGGGTAAAGAAACAGAAACAGTATAAGTCCGATCTGTATTAAAAGGATGATCGGCATGCCCCACTTAAAGGCCTTGTGTTTGGTCTTGTGACGGAAAAGATACATTCCGATAAGGCTTCCCAAGCTTCCTCCGATTATGGCGATAAAGAAGAGCACCATCTCCGAAATTCTCCAGGCGTGCTTGCGGGCACGTGCCTTATCAATTCCCATGGCGGCAAATCCGATGAGATTTACCGCCAGGAAAAATGAAATTATCCATATAACCGTTTCCATGCCCTGCATTACTGTTTGTTAAGCTCCTGATGTTTCATTGCACGAACCTTGGTTGAAAGTCCGAAGAGGTTTATGAAGCCTTCCGCATCGTGATGATCGTAGAGATCTCCGGTCTTAAAGGATGCGATGCTTTCGTTGTAAAGTGAATAAGGAGAAGTGGTTCCTGCCTTGATGATGTTGCCTTTGTAGAGCTTGAACTTAACTTCACCGGTAACATACTGCTGTGTGCTGTCGATAAATGCCTGCATAGCCTCACGAAGAGGAGAGAACCATTTACCTTCATATACGGTCTGAGCAAATTTGTTGCCCATTTCTTCTTTTTCACGAAGAGTCTCGCGGTCAAGGATAAGCTCCTCAAGCTGCTGGTGAGCTTCGTAGAGGATCGTTCCGCCGGGTGTCTCGTATACACCGCGGGACTTCATGCCTACAACACGGTTTTCAACGATATCCACAATGCCGATACCGTGCTTGCCGCCGAGTGCGTTAAGATCCATGATGATCTCGGATACTTTCTTTTTAACGCCGTTGATAGCGGTAGGTACGCCTTTTTCAAAAGAAAGCGTTACATATTCGCCTTCATCGGGTGCCTTTTCGGGACGAACACCGAGTACCAGGAGGTGATCGTAGTTGGGCTCGTTTGCGGGATCTTCAAGTTCAAGACCTTCATGGCTGATGTGCCATAAGTTACGGTCACGGCTGTAGGAGTTGTCGGCTGAGAAAGGAAGCTCAATACCGTGCTGCTTACAGTATTCGATCTCGGATTCACGGGAATCGAGAGTCCACTTCTCGTTTCTCCAAGCTGCGATTATCTTAAGGTCGGGAGCGAGGGCTTTGATGCCGAGCTCAAAACGGATCTGGTCGTTACCTTTACCGGTAGCACCGTGGCAGATCGCGGTAGCGCCTTCCTTACGTGCTATCTCAACGAGCTTCTTGGCGATGAGCGGACGTGCCATGGAAGTTCCCAGGAGATATTTGTTTTCGTATACGGCGTGAGCCTTAACGCAGGGAACGATGTATTCGTCGCTGAATTCGTCGATGACGTTTTCGATGTAAAGCTTTTCGGCTCCGCAGTATTTTGCTCTTTCTTCAAGACCGTCAAGCTCGTTGCCCTGACCGCAGTCAACGCAGACACATATTACTTCATAATCAAAATTTTCTTTTAACCACGGGATGATGGCCGTTGTATCAAGACCGCCCGAGTATGCAAGTATTACTTTTTCTTTCATATCTTAAGTCCTCCGTATGACTTCTTTTTGTTTAAACATCATAACTATACAACCCGCGTATGAGATTTGCAAGAGGTATTTTTGAATATTTATAAAAAGAAAACGATTTGTACAAAATGGCAGACCACCTGAAAATATTGACAATCATTTGGTACATTATGCATAAAAATATAAATAAGACTTGCATATTATGCATAAACAGATGTATAGTTATGCATAATCAGATCATATTCTGTATTTTTTGGCATATATGATGTATACTACATGGTGGTGTCACGGGATGCAAAGTAAAGACCCGGAGTGGTCTGCCTCGCTTATATAGCAAAAAGCGAGTATGTATCTACGGGCACGGAATGGAGAGAAATGGATAACGAAAAGAATTTTACGCTCCGTGTGATGACGATCGACGATTATGATGATGTGTTTGCACTCTGGAATTCGATTTCCGGGTTTGCGATCCGCAGCATAGACGATTCGAGAGAGGGCGTTGACATATTTTTAAAAAGAAACCCGAGCACGAGTGTTGTGGCGATAGCAGACGGAAAAGTCGTGGGCGCGATACTGTGCGGGAATGACGGCCGAAGAGGCTGCTTTTACCACGTATGCGTGTTGAAAGACTACCGAAGACACGGTATCGGAAGAGAAATGGTTGCTTTTTGCATGGAGGCGTTAAGAAAAGAACATATAAATAAGGTATCGCTTATAGCATTTACCAAAAACGATGTCGGAAACGCCTTCTGGAACAGCATCGGCTGGACTAAAAGAGAAGATCTTAACTATTACGATTTTACATTAAATAAAGAAAACATTATCGCATTTATTAATGAAAAACAGTGATCCCGGTGAAGAGGTCATAAAGAACGGCCGGGTAAGTGCGATACGGAAAGGCGGAAAAATGGAACTTATAAAAGGCGGCGTTACAAGTGCCAAAGGTTATAAAGCCGCATGTGCGGCAGCGGGAATAAAATACAAAGGCCGTACCGATATGGCTATGGTGGTAAGCGATGTGCCTGCAGTCTGTGCAGGAACGTTTACCTCCAATGTAGTAAAGGCGGCATGCGTAAAATGGGACATGGATATAGTAAAAAGCGGTCGTAAGATGAGTGCCGTTGTGGTAAATTCCGGTATTGCCAATGCATGTACCGGTAAGGAAGGACTTGATGCCTGCAAGGCAACCGCCGATGCGGCGGCAGGGGCCCTGGGTATTGATGCAAACAGCGTTGCAGTGGCTTCTACCGGTGTTATCGGGATGCAACTTCCCGTAGATAAACTGACTGCCGGCGTTAAAGCTATGGCTCCCGTTCTTTCCGATACGGCTGAGGCGGGAACCGATGCTTCAAAAGCCATCATGACCACCGATACGATAAATAAAGAGATCGCGGTTTCTTTTGATTATAACGGAAAGACGGTAACGGTCGGCGGAATGAGCAAGGGATCGGGTATGATCCATCCCAACATGTGTACGATGTTAGGCTTTCTGTGCAGTGACGCAAACGTGACGGCGGATACGCTTCAGAAGATATTAAGCGCTGTCGTTAAGGATACATTCAATATGATAACTGTCGACGGTGATACTTCGACCAATGATACGCTCCTTATAATGGCTAACGGACTTGCCTGCAACGATCTTATCGACGGACCGGGTGAAGGTTACGATAAGCTGTATGATGCAGTTAATTCGGTGTGCGAATATCTTGCAAAAAGAATGGCCGGTGACGGAGAAGGCGCAACAAAGCTTTTTGAAGCGAAGGTCGTACATGCCAAGAGTAAAGACGATGCCCGCACGATGGCAAGAGCCGTTGTGGGTTCAAATCTTTCCAAGGCTGCCGTTTACGGAAACGATGCGAATTTCGGAAGATTCCTGTGCGCGATGGGCTATTCGGGTGCGGAGTTCGATGAAAACGATGTGGAGCTTTTCTTTAGAAGTGACAAGGGCGAACTTAAAGTGTTCGATCACGGCGTGCCGCTTGCTTTTGACGAAGAAAAAGCGACCGAGATACTTAAGTCCGAAGCTGTCACGATTTTCATTGACATGAACGAAGGAAATGACTATGCTACGGCATGGGGATGTGACCTCACATACGATTATGTAAAGATAAATGCGGACTACCGTTCGTAATATAACAAATAAAAAAGAAAAAGGGAGAATTTGAAAATGAAGAAGTTTAAGAAGTTATTGGGATTTGCGGCATTGCTTGCGATGACTCTGTGTCTTTGCGCATGTCTGGACGACGATTACGATGACTACACGTACGAGGATGACGAGGACTATGACGACAACACGTACGAGGATGATACGGACTACGAGGATGACGATGAAGCTGAGGAGGACGACGGATACTTCAACTTCTCCGACGATCCCAATGAGGAGCAGGAACCCATCACTCAGGAGATGGAAGAAGTTTATGACGATGACCATGACGACTACACATACGAGGATGGTAACTATCCCCCCGGTATCGATGCAGGCGATGATGTAGAAAATCGTCCGGGATTCGAGTCTCCCGCATCCGAGGAGGAACTCGCTCACTCATATATAGTACAGAACGGATTGTGGTATGACGTAAACGAAGAAGATCTTTTCTACAGATTCTACGATGACGGAACATGGGAAAGATACAGCGATTCGGACCCTTCGTTCAACGCTGAGGGCACATTTCTGTTATGCGGTGAATGGGTAAAAGTGTTCTTTAATGACGGTTCCGATCCTGTATGGCAGATGGATTTTGATACCGGAGTTTATTCGGGCGAGCTTGGTGTTCTATACTCCCTGGCGGACAGGCCGCGCTCAGAAGATTAAGAAACGGAGATAACGATGGAAAAAGATATGGAAAGGCTTCTCGAGAAAGC
>JAEEGL010397573.1_pt1 | contig 16118 bp, 11 predicted proteins | sample 9134231 | NCBI WGS metagenome assembly JAEEGL01 (sample SAMN16246548, study PRJNA631951) | gut metagenome | biome: gut microbiome; feature: rumen; material: fiber-attached | host: Bos | place: Iran: Karaj | collected 2018-10
CCTGAAAGAGTTCTTTGGAAAAGAGCCCTTGATATGAACGATAGAGCCTTAAGAAAAGTTACTGTTTCTGAAGGTGAAACAAAATGCGCTCCAAGACAAGAAGAATTCGTCATCACTGTCGCTAGTGAATTAATGGCGATTCTCTGCTTATCTAAAGATGTTGATGACTTCATGAATAGAATCAACAATATTATTGTTGCTTATAGCTATGATGAAAAACCAGTCTTCTTAAGACAATTAAGAATTAGTCACGCCATCATGAAACTCATGATTACAGCGTTAAATCCAAACCTTGTTCAAACATTAGAAGGCAATCCTGCTATTATACACGGTGGACCATTTGCTAATATCGCTCATGGCTGTAACTCCATTATCGCCACAAAGATGGCTCTTAAGTTAGCCCCAGTCGTGGTCACAGAGGCTGGCTTCGGTGCTGACCTTGGTGCTGAAAAATTCTTAGACATCAAATGTCGTGTTGCGGGCTTAAAACCAGACGCAGTTGTTGTCGTTGCCACAATCCGTGCTCTTAAGATGCATGGTGGTCAACCATTTGAAGAACTCGCTAACGAAAATGTTGAAGCTCTTAAGAACGGTGTTTGTAACTTAAAGAAACATATTGAAAACGTTGAAAAATATGGTGTCCCAGCGGTTGTTTGTATTAACCACTTCGCTAGTGATACTGAAGCTGAAACTGCTTTCTTGAGTAAATGGTGCGAAGAAAATGGTTACGATCACGCTTACTGCTCGGCGTTTGCTGATGGTGGTAAAGGTGGTGCAGAACTTGCTAAGGCGGTGATGAACATCCTCAACACTAAAGAATCACATTATCATCCTTTATATGGTGTTAATCGTCCAATCAAAGAAAAGATTGAAACCATTTGTAAAGAAATCTATGGTGCGGGCGAAGTCGTTTATACCGATGCTGCGAATAAACAAATTGAAGACTTTACCAAATTAGGATTTGATAAGACTCCAATCTGTATCGCTAAAACACCTCAATCATTAACTGATGATCCAAAAGTTTTAGGCGCTCCAAGAGGCTTCACAGTCACAATTAGAGAAGTAAGATTATCCGCAGGTGCAAACTTCATCGTGCCATTAACCGGCGCCATCATGACAATGCCTGGCTTGCCTAAAGTTCCAGCCGCTGTGAAGATGGAAGATGTGCCTTACGATCAAAAACTTGATCATTAATGCAAATTTTTCGGACAAATTTCAAAAATTCCCCCTATTTAATCTATAGAGGGATTTTTTATGTCGCTTATCGAATTAAATAAAGTATCTAAAGCCTATCTTATCAATAAGAATGAGAAAAAGTATGTCTTAAAAGACATTACTTTATCGTTTCCTGAGACTGGTTTAATCAGCGTTTTAGGCAAATCTGGCTGCGGTAAGTCCACTTTGCTTAATCTTATTGGGGGATTAGATAAAGCAAGCGAAGGAACAGTTTATTACAAAGGAGATAACATCGCTAAATATAAAGGTAATCAACAAGTAGCTTTTAGAAAAAGTGAAATCGGTTACATCTTTCAACATTATCATTTGTTAGAGAATCAAACCGCTTTATATAACATCATGCTTCCTTGCTTGTTAAATGGAGATAGTTTTAAAACTGCTAAAGAGAAAGTTTTATCTTTGATAAATAAGTTCTCTATTAAAGAAGAACTATTAGATAAGAAATGCTCTAAGTTATCAGGTGGAGAAAAAGAAAGAATCGCTATAATGCGTTCGTTTATTAGTGGCACTAATGTCATCTTAGCGGATGAACCTACTGGTGCTTTAGATAAAGACAACGCTTTGTTAGTAATGGAATCATTAAAAGAGGCTAGCAAAAGTTCCTTAGTAGTTATGGTTACTCATAATGAAGAACTAGCAAAAAGATATAGTGACCGCATTATCCATATGAAGGATGGGAGAGTTATCCAAGATGAAAAGATAAAACTAATAAGCGGTAAGCAATATCAAATCAGTAAAGAGAAGAAATCCAATCCTAATTGGTATAGCAAAATCATTGCTAAAAACTTTTCTAAAAGATTTAAAAGAAATATCTTCTCAATATTAGCGGTCACTATAGGGGCAACCGCAAGTATGTTGATATTTGGCTTTAGTAATGGGGCACATGATTCCATTATGAAATCAGCAGAATGCCAGTTTGATTATGGAGTGGCTTCTATTAGCAAAGAAAAGAAAATCATTAGTGATGAATCACCAATTACATTGATACAAACATTACGCACTGATGAGGAAGAGATAGATGAACTAAGTAGTGAGTATGATTTCTTACACTTTTGTTATTCATATGATTCATTAGTGACGCCAACTTTAGATACATATATCAATGAAAAGGAAATACAGGGCTTAACATATACACCTGTCTATTCTTTTTGCGATTCTTCAATAAATAAGAGCTTGTTAATCAAAGGTAAATTACCAATAGTCGATACATTAAATATGGTAGTTATCAATCAAACAGCTTACGACTATTTAAAAAAGGAAACCAAAAGTGATCCACTTAACACTTATATTCGTTTGAAAGATGGTGGAACATTTACTTATTACACGGATAATATCGAAAAGCCATATATTACAGATTATTTTGTCTATGACCGACTAGTGGAAATCGTTGGTGTTGTTAAAGAATTATCATTCTTAAACACCCCTAAGATTTGTTACTCGTATAAAGCCTTGGATAAGTATATGGAAGAAACTATTTTAAATAATCTATCTGAATATCTGGGAGAAACCAGTTGGAAAGATAGAGTAATGTTTGCTTCTGATAATGAATATATCTCCAATTATTCACATCGTGTATTCCTTAAAAATAGTGGAGATGTGTATCGGTTGAAAGAGATGAAAAAGACACTAAAAGAAGGATATAGTCTCAATAGCAATGCTTTAACAATTGAAGAAACATTGTTCTCTTTAGTGGATGCCGCTAGTGTCGGTATGGAAGTATTCTTAGTGATTGCTTTAGTAGGCACTGCAATGATTATCGGCATTGTTTCATTTGCCTCTTACGCTGAAGATATTAAAGACTCTGCAATATTGCTATGTATAGGGGCTAAACGTGAAGATATATCTTCTCTATATGTTTTTGAAAACTGCCTCATAGGCCTAATTGGATTAACATTATCTTTTATCATCGCTTTGTTAAGCCAAAATCCACTTAACCATCTAATCGAAAGATTTACTTCTTTAATCAATATCATAGATATTCCGTTTTATTCATTTCATGGAAGAATGCTTCTCTTTCCTCTTTTAATTGTCATGTCCGCTTTATTGATTTGTATATTGGCAACCTATGTACCAATTTCTTTTTCAAAAAAGATTTCTCTTAAGGAGGAGTTAAACGCTAATGATTAAGATTACTAATTTATCTAAAAGCTATGGTCCTAGAAAGGTATTATCTAATATCTCTTTTGACTTCAAAGAAAAAGGAATCTATGTGATATATGGTCCATCCGGTTCTGGTAAAACCACTTTGTTAAACTGTGTTGCGGGTTTAACTGGTTTTTCTGGTTCCATCCAAGTCAACCGCCAAAACATTGAAGCACTTAATGATGATGATTTAAGTCGCTTACGTTTAACTACTTATGGTTTTGTTTTTCAGGACTTCAAACTATTCGAAACAGAGACCGTCTTGGCTAATTTGTTATTTCCATTAGATACTTTGTATTCAATATCCAAGGCACAAAAGATAAGAAAATGTCGTGATCTACTAGCCCTTGTTGGCCTTCCTGATAAAGAAAAACAAAATGTAAATAAACTAAGTGGTGGAGAAAAGCAAAGAGTGGCTATTGCCCGTTCTTTAATCAATGATCCAATTGTTCTTCTATGTGATGAACCAACAGGCGCTTTAGATGAGAATACAGGAAATGAAATCATGAGTATTTTAAAGAGGATTTCCAGGCGCGCTATTGTGATTATGGTTTCCCATGACCAAAGCCTTACTAAACAATATGCTGACGTCATTATTGAAATGAATGAAGGCAAAATAGTGAATGTTATAAAGCAAAGAAAAGATTCATTTTCCGAATCACATCTGCCCGTTTTAGATAATGGTGTGAGCAATGATAAGACAAAAATCAGCGATAGTTTTCTTATTAGACATACCTTCCATACAATGAAGCAAAAGAAACTAAGAACAGGACTTTGCTACACAATGACATCTATGGGGTTAATAGGTGTAGGATTAGCCGTCGCCTTATCTTCCACAATCGCGGACAACATCAAACAAGCGTATCGTGAGATTGTTGATGAAAACTCAATCGTAGTTACTCTTAAGGATAAGAATAGTTCTATTCAAGGGCAATATGCCGCTAGCTTTTACGAAGTTAACGATATTAAAGAAACATATCCAGAATACATTGATGATATAGGTGCTACTTATTACTGCAATTTTGAAAAGTTTTTTGAAGGTAGAAACGAACTAGCGTTTGTCAAAGGTTATAGAAGGAGTGTCATACCAGGCTTTAGTGCTCGTCATATTAATGAATTTGAATGGTTGAAGGATATAAACACAAAAATATATCCAAAGGATATCCAAACACTAAAGGATGATGAGATTATCTTATCATTAGACTATGTCACGCTTAGAGATCTATGCTTCGAACTACAAATTGATAGGAATATAAACTCTTTAAGTAACTATTTGTTAAGTAATACTTTAGATGTCTATTTTGATTTAGCGAATTATAGTTGGGATTACACAGATGAACAGCTATTAACAGTAAAAGGTTTTACATTAGAAAATAGCCTAAAGATTTATCACAGTAATCATCTATGGAATGAACATATGTTTGAAGAGATGATGAGATTTCCAAGTAATGACGCTCTTTCCTTAAAAGATAATGAACCATGGATAATGAAGAAAATCTATTACTTAAAAGCAAAAGAAAACAGAGATAAACTACTTAACCTATTTCTAGATAGTGAAGAAATGGATAAATATATTTTCGAAATCGCAGATGAAATGTTTTATCCATGGCTTTATTATGGTAGGAAAATAGAAGAAAGAAATCGTATCCATGTCTTTATAAACACAATAGCCCATATTCCAAATTGGCACGTTGATTACTTTATAAACAATGATAACAATCTAACGTCACCAATATATGGAAATAATTCAGGTTTTCTCATCTATCCAGAATCACTGATGATGGGCTTTTCAAAAACGATGTATTTTTCAAAAGATGAAGATCAAATAAACACAATAGTGGATAAGTTTACGTCCAAGAATAAAGATGGCATTTTCGAAGAGAATCTCCCAGACGGTGTTTTAAGCGGTAATTACGCAAAAAGTCTGCAAAACGGCGTTAGATTTGAAACAATTGAAGGAAAAACACTGCAAAAAGGCAATAAACCTGAGAGTTTAAACGAGATTGCTGTTTCGAGAGCTTTCGCTAAAGAGTGCCACATAGAAGATATTAACGAAATAGTCTATGTGACGACCGCTAGAAGGGAAGCTATAACTAACAATGGAGGGGTAATCAGTGACTATGTAGTTGTGCCGCTCATAGTCACTGGTCTTATAGATTCAAACAAGAATTGTATATATCACGAGAAGAACTGGACTTCGCTTTTTTATCAATGCAAAATTGGTATTAGCGCTTATGAATTACAAACGAATTCCATATCATTTACATTAAAAGATTCTAAGAAAATAGATGAGAGCTTAAAGCTGTTTAAAAAGGGCTTTCCTGATTATAATGCTGTTAACCCTCTTTGTGATGTTAATGATAGTGTTGATAACGTGTGTTTTTATATCACAATTGTACTCATTATCTTCTCTATGGTAGCGACACTAATCTCTATTCTTTTGCTAACGATTTGTAATTACCTTTACATTTTGGAGGGAAGAAAAGATATCGCACTTGCTAGATGTATTGGTGTCAACAAAAAGGAGAGTCGGAAGTTTCTTTATTACCATTCCTTAATCCAATGTCTTATCTCTTTTGCGGTTGCTAGTGTGGAACTATTCATGTTCTCGTTTGTGGCCAACCTTGAAATCGGTAATGCTTTATCGACGAGTTCTCGCTTTTCTTTTAACCCAATAGCTTTCCTACCAATGTTTGCTTTAGCGTTTTCTATCGCTATTATTTCTAGCTTCTTTATGAGTAGAAGAATTAATAAAATTAATCCACTCGAGGCGCTTAAACAATAAAACAAATTTTATTTTGTTTTGTTAATTTGATAATTATCCCTTATAATAGGTAGCGCACTAAAAGAGGAAAACACTATTATGGGATTAAAAGCAGGCATTGTTGGATTACCAAATGTTGGAAAGTCAACCTTATTCAACGCAATTACAAATTCACACGTTGAAGCGGCGAACTATCCATTTGCAACCATCAATCCAAATACAGGTGTTGTTAACGTTCCTGATGAAAGATTAGATTTTTTAACAAATATTTTTAAACCTGAAAGAAAGATTCCTGCGACAGTTGAATTCACTGATATCGCGGGTTTAGTCAAAGGCGCTTCCAATGGCGAAGGCTTAGGCAATAAGTTCTTAGCCAACATTCGCGAATGCGATGCTATCGTGGAAGTCGTCCGTTGTTTTGATAACGCTGATATCGTTCACGTTGAAGAATCCGTTGATCCAATTAGAGATATTGAGATTATTAATCTCGAACTCGTTATGGCGGATTTAGATACTGTTGATAAGCGTATTGAAAAGAGTGAAGCTAAAGCTAGAATCGCTAAAGATAAAGAAGCTATCTACGAAATGAATCTTCTCAAACCTTTGAAAGAAGTTCTAGAACAAGGCTTACCAGCAAGAAAAGCAAAACTTACTGAAGATCAAGTTGCTTATTGCAAAGTCAATTATCACTTATTAACAGATAAGCCAATTATCTACGTTGCTAACGTTGGTGAAAGTGATTTGATGGACTTAGATAACTGCAAGTACTATCAAGATGTCTTAGCATATGCTTCTAAAGAAAATAGCCAAGTCATCCCAGTCTCCGCTCAAATTGAAAGTGATTTATCTGAATTAAGCGAAGAAGAAAGAAAAGAATACTTAGCGGAACTTAACGTTAAGGAATCTGGCTTAGAAAAGGTCATTAAAGCCACTTATAAATTATTGAATTTATCAACATTCTTCACTGTTGGTGCGGATGAATGCCGCGCCTGGACATTTAAAAACAATATGTCAGCGCCTGAATGTGCTGGCGTTATCCATACCGATTTCCAAAAAGGTTTCATCTGTGCGGAAGTTTACCCATATGAAGCCATTCATGAACTCGGAAGCGAACACGCTGTTAAAGATGCGGGAAAGATTAGAACAGAAGGTAAAGGTTACTATCCAAAGGATGGCGACATTATGTTCTTCCGTTTTAATGTGAAAAAGTAATATGAGAATTGGATTTGCTACTGATATTCATAGACTAGTTGAAGGTCGTAGACTTATGCTCTCTGGCGTATGCGTTCCTAGCCCCGTGGGTGAGTTAGCGCATAGCGATGGTGACGTTGTTTACCACGCTGTTAGCGAAGCTATCTTAGGCGCGCTTGCTCTTGGTGATTTAGGAAAACATTTCCCAGGCACACCAGAATTTAAAGATATTGATTCATCAATTATCGTTAAAAGAGTGGCGGCCATGATGGATGAAAAAGGCTATGAAATCAACAATGTTGATGTCTCAATTACATTAGAAAAACCAAAACTAGCATCATTTATTATGGAAATGCGAAATAACTTAGCGTTATTATTAAATACTTCCTTAGAGAATGTTTCCGTTAAAGCGGGAACTAATGAGGGTATCGATGATATCGGAAAAGGCTTGGCCGTAAAAGCGGACGCCATTGTCATGCTTAGAAAGAAAGGAGAATAAAATGGACATTATTGAAAACATTAAACTCAAAATCCAAAAAGCTCTTTTAGATCTTGGTCAAGAAGTTGCCTTAAACGATATCGTTATTGAAAAGAGTAAAGACGAAGCTCATGGTGACTATGCCACTAATGTAGCGATGAAGTTTTCTCGTTTATTCGCTAAGGCTCCTCGCGATGTCGCAGCGATGTTAATTGAGAAAATTAATAGAGACGGTATTGATAAAATCGAAATTGCTGGTCCTGGTTTCATTAACTTCTTCATGAAGCATGATTCCTTACAAGCGTTCGTTAACAAGATTATTACTGAAGATGAAAACTATGGTCGTTCACCAAGAAAGAACTTCAAAGTGAACGTGGAATTTGTTTCCGCTAACCCAACCGGTATCCTTCACGTCGGTACCGCTAGAGGTGCAGCTATTGGTGATAGCATCTCCCGTATTTTAGATTTCGCTGGTTATGACGTAACCAAAGAATACTACATCAATGATGCTGGTAGCCAAATTACAAATCTTGCCTTATCTATTCAGGCCAGATATAAAGAATTATTCGGTATCCAAGCCGAAATCCCAGAAGATGGTTATGCTGGTCATGACATCGTAGAGATTGCTGAATCCATTAAAAATGAAGTTGGCGATGAAGCACTTAAGATGGCTGACCCAGTTCCATATTTTAAAGAAAAAGGTGTCAAAATCGAACTTGATAGAATTGTCAAAGACCTAGAATTATTTAGAGTTAAGCACGATGTCTTCTCTTCAGAGAAAGCCATCAGGGCGGACAACGCTATCGAAAAAGAATTAGACTTCTTAAGCAAATACACATACAAACAAGACGATGCTCTTTACTTAAAGACATCTGACTTTATTGATGATAAAGATCGTGTTATTCAAAAGAGCAATGGTGATTACACCTACTTCTTACCTGATATCTGCTACCACGTTAATAAATTATCACGTGGATTTGATGCTCTTATCGATGTTTTAGGTGCAGATCATCATGGTTATATTAACAGAATGAAATCTGCTTTAATGATGCACGGATATCCAGAAGATATCCTCCATGTTGAATTAATTCAAATGGTGAGATTCCTTAAAGACGGACAAGAATATAAAGCTAGTAAGAGAAGAGGCGACGCCATCACTTTAAGAGATGTCTGTGAAGAAGTTGGTGTCGATGCTATGCGTTATTTCTTCGCGATGCGTGCTCCTTCTTCCCACTTAGACTTTGATATGGACTTAGCCAAAGAACAAAGTTCTAATAACCCAGTCTATTATGCTCAATACGCTCACGCTAGACTTTGTTCTATTTTAGAACAAGGCAAAGATATCGCTATTGATAACAGTGCAAAATTATTAAGCCAACCATCCGAAATGGCTTTATTAAAGCACCTCGCTGACTTTGCTAACTTAGTGAACGATGCCGCGAAAGACAAAGCTCCGTACAAAGTCACCAATTATATCCATACCCTCGCGGAACTCGTGCACGCTTTCTACAATGAATGCCGTGTTATCGATCAAAGCAATTTAGAACTCAGTGGTTCACGTCTTGCTTTAGTTAAAGCAAGTAAAATAGTGTTAAAAAATGCGCTTGCCCTTATCGGTGTCAGCGCTCCAATACATATGTAGGAGGACATTAATATGTCAAAATCATTATTAGACCTTGCTTACGATTACGTAAGCGCCCAAAGCCAACAAAGCAAGTTCCAAGATATTTGGGCTTACTGTGTTAAAGAAGCTGGCTTAAGTGAAGAAGAAGCAGCAGCGAAAGTCTCTCGCTTCTACACAAACTTAATGCTCGATGGCCGTTTCGTCACCTTAGGCGAAAATGAATGGGACCTCAGAATTCGTCACAAATTCGAAAAAGTCCACATCGATATGAGTGAAGTTTATAGCGATGTCGAAACTTCTTACGATGACAGTGAAGAAGAAGAGGAAGAAGCCGAATACAATAAGGCCTTCGAAGACGAAGAAGAACAAAAGGAAGAAGACTTCAATTCTGACGAAGAAGAATCCGAAGAATCTGAAGAAGAAAAAGAGGATAACGAATTTTAATGTTTGAGGCGATCATCTCAAAGATTGAGCAATATGATTCGATAGTGATTTTCGGTCATCTTAATCCCGATGGTGATTGTTATGGAAGCCAAATTGCTCTAAGAAACATTCTCAAAACGAGATATCCAGAAAAGAAAATCTACTGCGTAGGTAGTGGGTTAAAAAAGTTTTTTGATATTCTCGGCAAAATGGATGTTGTTTCTGATGAAATAATTGCCCAATCTTTAGCTATCGTTCTTGATAGCAATGACATCAATCGTTTGGAAGATCAAAGAGCGTGGAAAGCGCGTGATTTTGCCAAAATTGATCATCACATTGACACCTATACTTTCCATGAAGGTCCAGAGGTCATTGATGATACCGCTACATCAACTTGCGAATTGATTTATCGCTTTGCGAAAGAAAACAATTTCGAAATCGATTTAATCGCTGGTAGCGCTCTTTATCTTGGTATGATGACTGATACCGCGAGATTCCAATTCGCTAATAACTTTGTCAGGATGTTCGAAATTGCCCGTGATTTATGTGATCTCGGTGTCGATCCAATCTTATTAAATAAGACAAACAATCTAGTTCCTGAAATATCAATAACCATTAAATCATTCATTTATAGCCACGTGAAAAAAGACAAACGTGGTATCATCTACGCTATTGCCACCAAAAAAGATAGAGAGCAACTCGGAGTCACTTCTGCTCAAATCTGTGCCAATACATCTTTATTAAGTTATGTCACAGGTTATCCAGTTTGGCTCATTGCCTCTGAAACCGATAATGGTGGTATGCAAGTAGAAATGCGTAGTAGCACCTTTGACATTCAAAAAATAGCCACACACTTTGGTGGTGGTGGTCATACATTTGCCGCAGGCTTTACTTATAAGAAGTTTGGTCCAGAAGTCGTCAACGAACTTTTAGACTTACTTGCCGGTGTGGTGAAGAAAGGAAATGAATAGAATGTGGGAAGAACAACTCCAAGCCGCAATTGAAGCGGGCGTAAAAGCCATTAAAGGTATATTAGAAATATACAATACCGACTTTTCCGTTGAAATCAAAGATGATAACTCTCCAGTTACTATGGCGGATAAAAACGCTGATAAGGTTATTAGAGAATATCTTCACGAAAAATATCCAACATACGCTTTCTTAACAGAAGAAAGTACTGATGATATATCTAGATTAGATAACGATTTCGTTTGGATTGTTGATCCAGTCGATGGCACAAAAGATTTTGTCGCTAAAGATGGTGGCTTCACCACAAATATTGCGCTTGCCTATAAGCATGAGGCAGTCGTGGGTGTTGTTGTCGTTCCTTTAACTGGTGAAATCTATTTTGCGGCCAAAGGTTTAGGTGCCTTCTACCGCAAGGATGGACTTACAAAACGCATACACGTCAACGATAAAACTGAAAATATTACCGTTTATAAGAGTGTCTTCCATTCCAAGCCAGAAGAAGATGCTGTGATTGCAAAACACGCTGATAAAATCGCTAAAACTGAAAAGTGGGGTTCCGCTTTGAAAGCATGTAGAATTGCCCAAGGTTTAGGCGAACTTACCTATCGTTTAAGCGATGGCACAAAAGAGTGGGATACCGCTGCTAGCCAAGTCATCGTTGAACAAGCTGGTGGTGTATTTTTAACACCAAAAAAAGAACGTATGATGTATAACCGCACAGATGTACATAATCGTGAAGGTTATTTAATTTGTAATAGAATTGAAAATTTCTTGCTATAATAAATTTAGATTTACTAAACACGTAGGGTGTTAGATAAACATAATTTTTTCGGAGGAAATTTTTTCATGAAAAGAAAACTAATTGCTATGTTAGCAGTTTTCGCTGCATTATCGTTAGCCGCTTGTAATGGTGGCAACAATGCAAGCCCATCACAATCAAAACCAGCATCATCATCACAAAAACCATCATCCTCAAAAGAAAAGTGGGGCGAATGGACAGTCGTTACTCCAGCCACATGTGGCGCGGAAGGTAAGAGAGAACGCGTGAGTGACGCAGGAAACAAGCAAGAAGAAGCAATTCCAAAACTCAAACAACACACTTGGGCTGATGATGGTGATGTCGCAGCAAGTAATGGTGGTGTCGCATACAAGAAAGTTAAATGTTCAGTTTGCCAAGCCAAAGGCCTTATGATTTCAACTGCTGAAAGCACACATACCGGCACACCAAAGAGTGCTCCAGAAGGCTGCATTAAATTAGGCAAAGACGGTGATACATTTGAAGTCAAATTCAATTTAGAAGAAGCTGTTACTGGTGTTCTTTATCAGCGTGGTCGTATGGACTATTGGTATGAAAGTTCCAACAATAACCAAGAAAAAGGTTATTACGATCAAAACAATGGTCATACAGACACCTCCACAGGTGTTGGCAACTTTAAAGTTGAAATCGGCTTAGAAGGTGCGATGACTGAGGTGAGTATCGCTGATAAGACAGCATTCAAATTTGCCGATGCCCTTCCAGAAGAAGGCGGTATAGACTTTGGTGATCATAAGTGGTCTGCATTAGGCGACTGTGAGATTGGTGCTGTTTCATTATCCGCTGGTTTGAATACAATCAAATACACCAGAGTTGATAGTTACAACTTAGCTGTTCACGATTTTGTGATTGTCTTAGCTGCTTAATAGTAAAAACATACTGAATTAATCAGGGAATCGATTTCGGTTCCCTTTTTCTTTTGAAACTTAAATGAACTTTAAGGTAACCTAAAAGTCATAATGACTATAAAATAATAGTCACTTTTATTATTTATTAAAAAGTAATAGAATGTTCCACAGAGGTATTAGATATTATGAACAAAAAGTATGTTTTAGGTTCGCTTCTTGTCCTTACTTTAGCTGTGACTGGCTGCCAAACTGGTGGCAATAGTACTCCTAGTAACAACCCAAGCAGCAACGGTAATAGTGAAAGTAGCATTATTCAATCTAGCAAAGACCCAGATGAAATCACTGGTGGTACATTTAATTTTAACGATGATGAGCTTAACACTGCTCAAGAAATTCACACCGCAAATCAACTCAAGTATTTAAATCTTTCCAAACCATACTACGAAATGACTAGTAGTGACTTAAATGCTTGTGATGCTTATGGTACCAAAAACGTTTCCACTCCAAATCAAACAAAACTTGATTGGGAATTCACCGCTCCAGATGGTTTTGAAGTCAAGAACTACACATTAGTCTTCTCTCAAAACGCTGACTTAAGTAATCCATATGTTGTTGAAGGTACAAAGGAAACATCAATTAGTTTCTATAACTCCTTCTTAGGCACAAACTACTTCAAGATTGTTGCTAACTTCACAACTGGTGGCAAACAATCAAGTGATGTTAAGACATTTAAAGTCACCGAACAAGCTCCAAGAAACTTATATGTTGGCAATATGCCAAACTGCCGTGATATGGGTGGTAGAACAACTTATGCCGGTGGTAAAATCAAACAAGGCTTAATCTATCGTACATCTGGTAGTAAGTTTGACAACGGTACTCCATCCAACGATGAAGCTAGGAAAATCTTAACCGAACAATTAGGAGTTAAGACAGAAATCAATGTTGCCGACAGCACAAAATACAATGTTCTTTCGAACACCGTAGATTGCTTTATGGCTTATGGTGCAGTTCCATATTCCAACTTAGCTAGAAACTCTGTCAGAATTAGACAAGTTATGGACATCTTAGCCGATGAAAGTAACTACCCTGTCTTCTATCACTGCCGTATCGGTACAGATAGGACTGGTATTACAGGCTTCATGATTAATGGTTTACTTGGTGTTCCATTCAATGAATGCGTCCAAGATTATGGTTTCTCAAACTTTGCTCCAATCGATAACCAAAGATATCCACATAAAACGGATGATAAAAATGGTGACGATATCGCTAAATATCTTGATGAATTATTAGCTTTACCAGGTGAAACATTCCAAGAACAAGTTTATCTTGCTCTTCGCATGATTGGTGTTCCAGCTGCTAAATTAGACAAGATTATCGATATCATGACATATGGCACAAAAGCGACAATCCCAGCCACCGCCAAAATCGGCGAAGGTGACGGTTTAACTTCTGATGCCACAAAGTCAACAAGTTCTGACTATAAGGCACCTGCTACATATTATGCTATGAGCAGTGGCAAAAAAGTCAGCTTCAAAGCAACCACAACCGCTGGCAAAAAAGATGTCATTGTTTATATGGGCTACACTGGTAATGTCTCAAATAACAATAACCAAGCTAAATTATCTGCTTCCATTACCTTAAAAATTGATGGTGTTGAACAAACAATTTCCAATACAAAGAACTTATGGACAGCTGGCTTTGGTGCAACTCAACAAGACACTAGAATCGGTTACATGTTCAATATCTTAGGCAACTATGATTTCACTGCCGCTGAACACACAGTGGAAATCAGCTCTAAGAATGGCACATTCAACGTTGGTTCTATTACCATCGCTGATCGCGCTTAAAAATCATTTAAAGCAAAACCTTTGCTAAGAAATAACCCTCTATGGCACAATAACCTTAGAGGGTTTTATATATGAAAGAATTTGTTTTAGCCAATGGTGTAAAAGCACCTGCTTTAGCCTATGGCACATGGTTAATTAAAAATGAAGATGCTGCTAGATGTGTAAAGATGGCTCTAGAAGCTGGTTATCGCCATATCGATACCGCACAAGCTTATGGCAACGAAGAAGGCGTTGGACAAGGTATTAGAGAGTCAGGTCTTAAAAGAGAAGAAGTCTTTATTACATCCAAAGTAAAAGCGGAACTCAAATCCTATAAAAAGGCTAAAGCTTCCATTGATGAATCTCTTAAGAAATTAGGTGTTGATTACATCGATTTAATGCTTATTCACTGCCCACAACCATGGGCCTTGTTTAGAGGACCATTTAGATACTTCAAACAAAATATTCAAGTCTGGAAAGCAATGGAAGAAGCATACAAGGAAGGCAAAATCCGTGCGATAGGTGTATCGAATTTCCTTGTTGATGACCTTGAAAACATCATCAATAACTGTGAGATAAAACCAATGGCTAATCAGATCCTTTTACACATCGGTGAGACCCCTGTTGATGTTATTAAATTCTGCCAAGAAAACGATATTGTGGTTGAAGCTTATTCTCCGATCGCTCATGGTAAAGCACTTAACGATAAAACTATCAAAGCTATGGCGGACAAATATCAAGTATCAGTTCCTCAACTCTGTATCAAATACACATTACAATTAGATACAATCTCTATCCCGAAAGCATCTAGCAAAGAACATATTGAAGATAATATGAAACTAGACTTTGAAATCGCAGAAGAAGATATGATTGAATTAATGAAGCTCAATCGTATTGATTATGGCGCGGATTCTTTCTGGCCGGTATTTAGTAAGAAGAAACGAGGATAGAAAATAACTAAATTCAAAAATATTTGAATTGTTATTATACAAGCGTAAAATATCTCCGAGGACTTTTTTATGGAAGAAATTAACAACTTTATCAAAACAATCATGGAAAAAGACTTGGAGGAAGGTCGTGTCAAAAGCATCGTTACACGTTTCCCTCCTGAACCAAATGCCTATTTACACATTGGTCACGCTAGAGCGGTTATCAATGACTTTGAACTCGCCAAATCATTTGGTGGTTACACCAATTTAAGATTTGATGATACTAACCCTGTTAATGAAGGTGCTGAATATGTCCAAGCCATTATTAACGATATTAAATGGTTAGGCTATGAACCAAAGAACATCTTCTTCGGTAGTGATTATTTTGAAGAGCAATACCAAAGAGCTATTCTTCTTATTAAAAAAGGCTTAGCGTACGTTGATGATCTAAACGCTGACGAGATTACTGCTTATCGTGGTACATTAACTGAACCAGGAAAAGATTCTCCATATAGAAATAGATCAGTTGAAGAAAACTTAAAATTATTCCAAGAAATGCGTGATGGCAAATATGGAAATGGTGAGAAGACATTAAGAGCTAAAATCGATATGGCTTCCCCAAATATTAATATGCGTGACCCAGTCATGTATCGTATTTTACATGTCCCACATCATAGACAAGGTGATAAGTGGTGCATTTACCCAATGTATGACTTTGCTCACCCATTACAAGACGCAATTGAAGGTGTCACCCATTCCTTATGTTCATTAGAATTCGATAACCACCGTCCTTTATATGACTGGTTTGTCGAAAAATGTGAAATGCCACATGTCCCACATCAATATGAATGGGGCAGATTAAATATTACTAATA
>JAEEGL010683344.1_pt1 | contig 16118 bp, 14 predicted proteins | sample 9134231 | NCBI WGS metagenome assembly JAEEGL01 (sample SAMN16246548, study PRJNA631951) | gut metagenome | biome: gut microbiome; feature: rumen; material: fiber-attached | host: Bos | place: Iran: Karaj | collected 2018-10
ATACTCCGCGGCTGGATTTAAGTGCTGCAAATGTACATTTGCAGCGGGTTTTAGCTACGCCGCGGTGTTAAAACTCGAATTGTATGAAATTATATTCGCGAATATGTTTTCTCTCGCTTTTCTAAAAAGCGAGCCGGGGTGCAGGGGTGGGAAACCCCTGCGAAAACAAGTAATATAAATTGGAATTTATCAAAAAATTCGGAGGCTAATATGGGCTATTGGAACACAAGAGGGCTGCGCGGCAGCGCCTTTGAAGAAATGATAAATATGACAAATGATGTATACAAGCAGCGCAATGTGGCTATAATACAAAAGATACCTACACCGATAACACCAGTCAAGCTTGACAAGGAGCACGGGCAGATAACCCTTGCGTATTTTGACAAGCAGTCCACGGTGGATTACATAGGTGTGGTACAGGGGATAGCCATTTGTTTTGATGCAAAGGAAACGCACGAAAAGCGCCTGCCTATGCAGAACATCCACGCGCACCAGGTAGAATTTATGGAGCATTTCGAGCGTCAGGGCGGTATCTCGTTTCTGCTTGTGCATTTCTCGCATACGGACGAGTATTTTTATCTGCCGTTCAGCGTGCTGAAAAAATATTGGACAGCGGCGGAAAACGGCGGGCGCAAGTCCGTACCCTACTCCGCTTTTGAAACAAAATACCTGCTTCACTCATCCGACGGCTACCCCCTCAACTATTTAGAGGGAGTGAATGTTTATCTTGAGGAAAAACAAAATTAAAGCCGCGGTCACTGCACTTATCTTCACATTTTCCATCTCAGCATCAGCCGCCGCGGACGATATGGTCTGCGGCGCTTATATTTCACAAAGCGGCATGAGCATAACCGATTACGAGAGCCTATGCGGCGTTAAAAACAGCATTTATCTTATAGGCGTGCACGGCGCTTACCCCAAGGACAAAATTCTTGAATGTTACGCAAACGGGAAGATACCTATGCTTCTCATAAGCAGAAATATCCATTTTTCTTCCCTGCCCGGGATAGCGGACGCGGCAGGGGAATACGATCTGCCGATGTATATCTGCATAGCGGGAGATGCCGAATATTTCAGGCTGTGCGCAGGAATATTCCGTGCAAGGTGCAAAAGGGCAAAATTCGTTCAGCCCGTCATGCTCTCCGACACCGATTACGAGTTTGTCGGCCGTGACTATGCAGACTATATCGCCATAACCGCCACTTTTACCGAGAAAAACAGGGATGTCGGCGCACTGTATAACGCCATGGAACAGGCGGATGTCCCCGTTATGCTCGACCTTGCCGTCAGCCGCTACAGCGAGGACGGCCACCGATACACCACCTTTGACACAATAAAAGACCTTGAATACATCTATAATATAAAAACCGCATACCCCGATAAACTGTTTGCGATAAACTATATCAATATCACTTCAAACGGCAGGAAATTCGATGTTTACGGGGATAAAAAGATAAGGACGGTATACTGCGGACTGGTGTGCAAACACGGCAGAGAGTACGGTCTGAAACATTTTCAGCAAAAATAAGGGCGGCGCTTGTGCGCCGCCCCGCGGTATTTAAAGAATATTAAGTGCAGTCAATACGGCGGCTAATGTGGGAATGATATACATAAATATCATAAATCCCGCCCACACCGCGGTATAACAATAATATGCCGCATTTTTCATAAACTTTGTTTCTGTCCAGTCCAGGTTTTCCTTTACCCTTACAAGCGCCCAGACAAAAAGCATAAGGCCGCATAAGCCAAGCGCAAGACCCATTAAATACAGGCGCGGCACAAACACAAGTTTTATATCACAATTTCCCGCAGGCAGGCTTACCGCCATAAATGCACCGTCAATTACGGGATAGATATCGGCTTCCGTGCCGTTTACCTCTGCCCTCCAATCGGTACTGTAGCAAACGGGCAAAAACATAAGACACTCACCGCCCGTCTGTGCGGTCATTGTCATTTTTCTTCCCGAAACATTCACGTTTTCCGCATGTTTATCGGCATAGAACTGTGTCAGCTTCTCCAATTTTTCATTGTCCATAAGCCCTATCTCTATGCCGTCTTTGTCCGCCGCGGCCGTCATTACGGCAAGTTCCGCCGTTTCGTCCTTAAATGTGCCAAGTTCGATAAACCCGCTGTTGAACTCTTTGGGGTATATGCCGTTTTTAAGGTTTTCAAAATACGGTATCTCAACAAGTCGGTCGTTGATATAAAACGAACATTCCATATCCTGCCGTGTTTTTACATACAGCGTTTTTGTTCCGTCTGCGGGGATGCGGTATACAAGCCGTTCCGCTCCGTTTTTCGGTATACTGCCGACAAAATATTTGTCACAATTTTCTATCAGCGTATCCATTTCGCCCGAAAGAGCGTTGTAAAGGAGATTCTGCTGTTTTATACCCTCTGCGGGGAAGCTTGTTATTTTTATACTGTCGTTCACAAAAATGCCGAACGGAAGTACATACTTACATTCATATATCCCGAAGTCTCCGCTCTCCGCTGTTTTGGTGTAAAGCGCATCATTGAGCCGAACCCTTGAAAGGGCATTTGTCGTATGCAGCAAAGCATCGGTAAAAGCCGTGCCGCCCACACTTTCGTTTCTGATATGATCAACGGTGTAGCCGAATTTATTCATTACATTCACCATTTCTTTTGTCGTGTCACGGGTATACTCCGATATGGCAGGCGCTCCGACAAGATAGCCGAAATTATCGGGCAGCATGGGGTAAACGGTTTTTATCCGCGATATATTATCATGTTTCAGCTCCGTCACGGACGACAGCGGCAAAGCCGCTTTCAGGCTTTCATGTGAAGTTACCGTATTTTCTTTTATAGCCTCTTGCGCATATCTTTTCGGCGCAATAAAACCAAGAGCTGCGGTAAAAGACAGTATCACGGCAGACGCACACAATATCCTGCCCGCCGTTTTTCTTGACATCATCATTATGATGACCCCAAACATTATCAAAAGTACTGCCGGCAGCGGTATATATTTTAAAAATTCCGTTGTTTCAAAAATGCCGTGATCCATAAACCGAAGGCTGAACACGCTCATCAGATATAAAGCGGCGGCCGCAAGCAGTACAAAGATATAAACGCCCGCTTTTGCACTCTTTTCGCGCTTTTTGTCTGACATTACATAGGCGCAGGCCTCGGCAGCCGTGAAAGGAAGCATAAACGCGTACCCACACGGAAGCCATACATAACTGCCCATATGCCAAAGCGCATTTACAGGCTCAGCGGCAATAGGGATGATAAGCAGTACAAGCAGATAAATATAAAACAAAAGTTTTTTATCCGCTTTTTGTCTGTTTTTTATTTTTGATATAAAGGCGGCCGCTGCAGCAGCTAAGCCCGCCTCGCAGCCGTAAAGCATAAAAAGCTTATCGCCTGTCTTCTGCTCGTATCTGAATTTAAGAATATCCAAGTATCCGCCGTTACCCGCCGTACTTACACGCGGAGAATTTGACCACTTGCTCAATGCAGGCAATACAATGACCATTGACATCATCAGCGCAAATATTGTATAAAGCCCCAGTTTTGCAGCAAATCTTTTGCGTTCTTCTTTCTGCGGAATAAGCCGCATAAGCCCGAAAGCACGGAATATTATGTAAAAATACACCATTATGCTCATATACATATTTATCATGGTGCACCATGCAAGCGAAATAACATAAAGTTTCACGCCCCTGCCGCGGTACATATATTCAAGCCCAAGCATTATCATCGGGAATATTGCGATAACATCCAAAAATGCTATATCGGTATAGTATTGAAGTATATAGCCGCTGAAAACATAGAACAGCGTCAATGCCATATTTTCAACAAAAGAAGGGCTGTGAGTTTTTTTCATATAATACGCAAAGCTGACCGATGCCGCAATAAGTTTCAGCATTAAATACAAAGACATACTCTCAAGTATGTATTCACGCTTTACAAACAAAAAGAACAATGTAAACGGGTTTAAAAAAGCCGAATTTCCGTATAGGTCATGGCCGCAGCCCGCAAGCCACTCATACAGCATATCTCCCCTGCCGTGCAGTGCATCCCACACGCTTGTCATCATCGGGATATACTGTTGATCCATATCCGCATACGCTATATTTCCGCCGCCAAACGGCCACACCCCTTTTACGGCATATACCGCAAGCAGTATTATCGCCGTCACCAAAGGCGCGGCAAACAGCTCCTTGTTTTTTTTAATAGAATTCATTTTCTTTCTCCCAAAAAAAGAGGGTGCCGCACTTATGGTGCTTCAGCCCCTCTTTTATGCAGTAATTCAAATATAACAGCTTTTTATTTCAATAACCAAGCGCAGTCACGACCGCATCGGCGATTACCGCCGCAAGCAGTACCATGCCGAGTATCACAGTCACTTTGGCATTGCATTTTTTATTGAAAAAATTATTGAAAGTCGGGTGTGCCCAGAACACCAGCAGCACACAGGCCGTGCCGAAAATAAGGCTGCTGATAAGGGAAACACGCCCCTGAAAATTACATATCCAACGGGAATAGTCCCACAGGCTTTTATGTAAGACCGCCTCGATAAGCAGGGCGCTAAGATATTCCAAAACGGTAACTATCGCCATGCTTAAAAAGAAAACGGCGGCAGGTTTGTGCTTCTGCGGTTTAAAGACTTTCAGCACCACTATGCTGAAAAAGCCGTATATTATGCAAAGCGGCAGATGCAGCCAGCCTCTGTCCACAAGGTGGCCTGCAAGTATGCCCTCTGCGACCATTTCATACGCCCAGCCGCAGAAGCTGTAGATAACAAATTCTATCACACGCGTCCAGAACGGGCACGTTTTTGTTACAAATCCGTCCATAGGCTTATACACACTTCAAAATAAGCACCGATAAAGGCGGGATACGCAGCACAACGCTCCATTCCCTGTTGTGGCTCTCTATGCGTTCCGTGTAGTATGGATATACGTTTATAACGCCGCTGCCGCCGAATTCCTCGGCATCGGAGTTAAGTATCTCGTGCCAGTTGCCCTCAAAAGGCATACCCTGGCGGAAACCTTCATAAGTATTCGGCGTAAAGTTGCAGATAACGACAAGGGTGTCCTCGCGCTTGCTTCCCTTACGGATAAAGGAATAAATACTGTGGTTGCCGTCATTCGCATCTATCCACTCAAAGCCCTGCGGGTCGTTGTCTTTTCTCCACAGTGCCTCGTTTTCAAGATAGATATGGTTAAGGCGCTTCACATAGTCGAGCATAGTCTGGTGATGCTGATATTCAAGCAGGAACCAGTCAAGCGGACGTTTTTCGTTCCATTCTATAAACTGACCGAACTCGCCGCCCATAAACAGCAGTTTTTTGCCCGGGAAGCCGAACATAAAACCGTAAGCAACGCGCAGGTTGGCAAACTTTTGCCAAAGGTCACCCGGCATTTTGTCAAGCATGGACTTTTTGCCGTGTACCACCTCGTCATGGCTCAAAACAAGAATAAATTTCTCGGTGTAAGCGTATACCATGCCGAAAGTCAGGTTATTATGATGATATTTCTTGTAAATAGGGTCTTTCTCAACATATTCCAAAAAGTCGTTCATCCAGCCCATATTCCACTTCATTGTAAAGCCAAGGCCGCCGTCGTCCACGGGCTTTGTGATATAAGGCCATGAAGTCGATTCCTCGGCTATCATGTGGACATGGGGGTTGCGCTTTAACATAATGGAGTTAAGGTGCTTGATAAATTCTATTGCATCAAGGTTATCGCTGCCGCCGTATTGGTTGGGTATCCATTGACCGTCTTCCTTGCCGTAGTTAAGGTAGAGCATGGATGAAACGGCATCCACGCGCAGACCGTCGATATGGAATTTTTCCACCCAGTAAAGAGCATTTGCGATAAGGAAATTCTTTACCTCGCTTCTGCCGAAGTTATAGATAAGTGTACCCCACTCCGCGTGTTCGCCCTGACGGGGGTCTGCGTGCTCGTAAAGAGCCGAGCCGTCAAAACGCGCAAGGCCGTGAGCATCTTTCGGGAAGTGTGCGGGCACCCAGTCAAGAAATACGCCTATGCCTGCCTGGTGGCATTTATCGACAAAGGTCATAAACTCGTCGGGATTGCCGTAGCGGCTTGTGGGCGCATAATATCCCGTTACCTGATAGCCCCATGAACCGTCGTAGGGGTGTTCCTCAACGGGCATAAGTTCGATATGTGTATAGCCCATTTCCTTAACGTAGGGAATAAGCTGGTCTGCCATTTCAAGATAGCTGAGGAAGCGGTTTTCTTCCTCCTCGACTTTCTTCCACGAGCCTAAATGCACCTCGTATATATTCATTGGAGCATCGAATTTTTCCTTATTTTCAAGGCACTCGTACCAGTATTGGTCGTTCCATTGGTGGTTGTTGATGTTGAATACCATTGAACAGGTACTGGGGCGAAGTTCGCAGAACTTGCCGTAAGGATCCTGTTTTTGTATCATAGAGCCGTCAGCGGCCTTGATCTCGTATTTATACTTGTCGTAGTCCTGCAAGCCCGGAATAAATATCTCCCAAACGCCCGAGCCCTCGCGCAAAAGGCGCATAGCATGGCGTCTGCCGTCCCAGGAATTGAACTCGCCTATAACGCTGACACGTCTTGCATTGGGCGCCCATACACCGAATGCAACGCCCTCGACACCGTCCACAACGATAGGATTTGCACCGAGTTTTTCATAGACCTGATAGTTTGTGCCTGTATTGAAAAGGTAAACGTCCGTTTCGTCTATGGTAGGCGGGAATGCGTAGGCATCATAGGTCTCCCAATGTGTATTTTCGCCTGCGGTTATATCCAGTTTATATCTGAAAAATTCCGTTCTGTCCTCTATCACACATTCAAAAAAGCCGTCTAAGTGTATCTTGTCCATTTCGTAACGGTTTTCGGGGTTAGTATCGTCAACTATCGTTATTTTATCCGCCTGCGGGATGAATGCGCGCACAACAAGACACTCCCCTTTTTTGGTCTTGAATTCGTGCATCCCCAGTATTCTGTGCGGATCCCCGTAATTCGCATTTACTATCTGCTGAAGCTCGCTCATATTAACTGTTGTAAGCATTTTATCTGCCCCCTTCTCTTTTGTTTTATATAAAGGCTTGTGTTCCGCCTGTAATTCTATTTTTATGATCTCCGCAAAAATCTTTGATTTTACGCCGTTGAACAGGGTCGAGCCCTAAAAGCAAGCTTTTCGTCCTCTCACCTGTTCACATTATACCACATATTATGAAAAATGTAAATGAATGTTTTTTAGTCGGATGCAAATTGTTGTTTGTCGAGGAGTTTTTTTTTGCAGGGGCGCTGCCCCTGCACCCCGCCCACTTTTCAAAAAAGTGGGTCCAAACATATTCGCGAATGTAGTTTTACGCAATTCAAACTCTAACACCGCGGCTAATTTTTTGTGCCGCAAATTATCATTTGCGGCAGGGTTAAAAGCATTTGTTTTACAGTAATTCAAGCGTCGCAGACTAAATTCCGCAGTGCGGGCTTTGCCCGTGCGAGGAACAAAACTTGTTTTTGTTTCCTTACAGGCAGACAAGTGCCGCAGCGTAGCAAGGCGCGCAGGCTGACTGCCAAAAATTGGCGAAAAACCTGTTTTTCGCCAGACAGTCAAATTCCAATTTATCTCCCAAATACATCTTGCAATGAACGCAACTTTACTGTAAAATAATACCTGTCGGAGGTGAGAGGTATGTTAATAAAAAAACATTTAAAGCGCTTAACAAAAGCAGCACTTGCGGTTCTGTTTTCTATAGGTATGATAGCGGGTATTGTTTTATTTTTGCAATACAGCGGCGATCATTCTTATATTATAAAAGCAGAGGAAGCTTTATCCGCGGACGATTACGAAAAAGCGTCGGAATATCTTAAAGAGATACGCCCCCAAAGCAAATATTACCCGCAGGCGCAGTCGCTTTTAAATGATATAACAACCGAGCAGAAGTACCGCAAAATAGCCGAACTTTGCCAACTTGACAAGTCATACTCCCCCGACACATCGGCACTTGGCGAAAATATACGGGACAACCTTGCCGTATATCTCCAAAAACTTGTTGCCGACGGAAAATACGAGCAGGCTTTATATATCATAGAAAACACCGACCCGTCATTAAAAACCGAAGCTATTGAAGAAACAGAACGCGCCATACGCGCAAAACTTGAGGAAACTACTCAAAGTCCTCCGCCTCTACCTTAAATTTTTTATCCAGTTCCGTTGAATTTTTTGCGACGGCGATACCCAGTTCCCTATCGACCGAAAGGGCGTAAAGCGTAACAAAGTATCTGCCGTCCTTTTCATTTGTATCAAAGCCGTCCGCATAGCCGAGCCCCGTCCAGCCGAAAGCCTCGTTAAGGCTGTCGTATGCCTTTTCTATGCGCGCCTCGTCCTCGGGCGAAAGGGTCTCGTTCTCCGTTTCCCAGCTGACCTTTATCCAGCACATTTGGCTGTCGGGAATAGAAGCATAGCCCTCGGCTTCATACTTTGCCTTGAATTTTTTAAGGAAAAGCTTGGCATTGCCGCACTCTTCCTCCCAGCACTCGCCCATACTGCCGACAGCACCGAGATGTACGGTAGCCATATCGTCATCCACCCAACATTCGGCATAGCACAGGCCGTCGTCCGTGTTTTTGTACAGTTTTATCATATCTTGACCTCTTATGTAACGGCGCTGCCAAACGCCTTATGTACCGAGACTTTGCAGCCCCAGACTTGTCAGCAGCGCTCTGTCTACCCTGTCCATTATATACTCGTCAAGGTGGCCTATCTTCTCGCGCAGGCGGCGTTTATCCACGGTGCGCACCTGTTCAAGCAGTATGACCGAGTCCTTGGCAAGCGAATGGTTCTCCTTGTCTATTTCTATATGCGTGGGCAGTTTTGCCTTGTTTATGCGGCTTGTTATGGCCGCACATATCACAGTCGGACTGTAGCGGTTGCCCACATTGTTCTGAATTATAAGCACAGGGCGTATACCGCCCTGCTCCGAGCCTATAACGGGGCTCAGATCCGCATAAAAAATGTCTCCGCGTTTTACCGTCATATTACCCCTCCACTGTAAGTTATAGTTAAACGGCATTTTATAGTAAGCGAATTAAATAATCGGACTTAAGCTTGCTTAAGGCTGATTATTTATGAGCCCCATCCTATAGTGAACGTCCAAATATTTTTGACGTTCACTATATATGTCGTTTGATTATATATTCAGTATCGGGTGTATTTTTAAATTTTATACATTTTATGTAAAATTTTTTAAAGCAATGTGACCTTTATCACCTTTCCGCCCCTGACATAGGCGCGGGGCACACGTTTGCCGACATTGCAGACTATTTCGTAATTTATGGTGTTTGACATGGCCGCAAGCTCCTCGGCGGTCACGGCTTTATCGCCGTCTTTGCCCATAATGGTTATCTCGTCGCCCATTTTTATATTTTTGATATGGGATACGTCAAGCATTATCTGGTCCATACATACATTGCCGACCACATTTGCATATTCGCCGTTGACAATGACCCTTGCGCGGTTTGAAAAAGCCCTGCTGTAGCCGTCGGCGTAGCCGATAGGTGCGGTAGCTATTTTAGAATGTTTGTCGGTATAGAAAGTCCTGCCGTAGCCGATAGGGGTGTCCGCCTCGACTTCCTTAACATAGCTGACATGGGTCTTAAGGCTCATGGCGGGTCTGAATTCAAGGTCTGTTCCGACCTCCGTGCTCGGCAGCATACCATAGAGGATAATGCCCGCACGCACCATATCAAGCTGCAATTCGGGCATATCTATTATAGCGCCGCTGTTTGCGCAGTGCCTGATAAGCCCCGTATGCCCCATTTTTTCAAGGCCGTCGGTCATAAACAAAAATCTTTCAAACTGGGTATGGGTAAAGGTCTTATCCTTTTCGTCCGCAGTTGAAAAGTGAGTGAATATACCCGTTATTTCAAGGTTTGGCAGTTTAAAGATATCGTCTATCGCCTTTAAGCTTTCCTCATTCGGCAAAAAGCCTATCCTGCCCATGCCCGTATCTATTTTTATATGTGCATAGGCCGTTCTGCCCATTCTGACAGCCGTATCGGAGAGTTTTTTTGCCATTTCGGGCGAGTAGACCGCCTGGGTCAGCTCGTTTTCTATTACGGTCTCAAGCTGATTTTCCACCGTGTAGCCCAGAATAAGTATGGGTACGGGGATATTGGCCTCCCTTAGTGCCTTGCCCTCCTCGCAGGTGGCTATGCCAAGCCAGTCTGCACCGTTAAAAAGGCATATCTTGCTTATTTCAACTGCACCATGACCATAGCCGTCCGCCTTTACAACGGCAAGCATTTTTGTCTCGGGTCTCAGTCTTGTCTTTATCTGTTTTACATTGTGTTCTATCGCATCAAGGTCTATTGTTGCGATAAGTCTTTGGTATTCAAGCATTTTCATTCTTCCTTTTCTTCCATCGGCAAGAACACCGATTCGTCTATGGTTTCATTATACTTGAAATCCGTAAAATTTACAACAATTTTTTCCTCATTATCGGCATTATATACCACAAGTTTTACGGGAGTGCCTTTTTCCTCGTCAAACCACAGTTTTTCGGTGCAGAACGAGCGGTTTTCGCCGGGGATATCGGCGGATAAAACGCTGAAAGGCGTGCCTTTTTTCGAGGATGTCGAAACAACGGCGTCCTCCATGGACTTTTGGTGGTTCTCCCAGAAATCAAAAAGCAGAAGCAGGCTGCGCTCGGGGGAGTTGGATGTCACTTTTATTTTGTCGTTCGCCCCGTCCGTCTGCCATACCATTTTGCCGTCGTATACAAGGGCCGAACCCGCATACTGTTCGGGCTTAAGCGTTTCTATGCGGTAGCGCCCGTCTTTTTTTGCGTACTGTACCGTTTCGTATATGTTTTGACCGCGGTTTGATATGTAAGTGACCTCGGCGGATGCGGTGTAGCTCTCCATGCCCGACAAAACTTCCGCCGCACCCGTCTTTTTGTCCGCGCCGCAGCCCGTAAATGCCGCAAGCAGTATTGTGATGATCATGATTTTTAACAGTTTCACTTTTTGCTCCTTTTGTGACGTTGGGAAAGGAAGGCAAATTGTTGTTTATCTATCTGGCGAAATGCGGGGGCTCTGCCCCCTGCACCCCTGCCCACTTTTTAGAAAAGTGGGTCCAAACATATTACGCGAATAAGAATTAACTAAATTTGCAGCCATACTCCGCGGCTGGATTTAAGTGCTGCAAATGTACATTTGCAGCGGGTTTTAGCTACGCCGCGGTGTTAAAACTCGAATTGTATGAAATTATATTCGCGAATATGTTTTCCCTCGCTTTTCTAAAAAGCGAGCCGGGGTGCAGGGGTGGGAAACCCCTGCGAAAACAAGTAATCTAAACAACAATTTACCGTCCATCTCAACATCACATTCATATTTTTTATAATTATATAGTTCAAACCGCAAAAATATGTGTAACACACATTTTGTCCGCTGAATAGTATATTCACAGGCTGTCAAAAGGAAGTGCCGATATGCTTATACTATTGTTTAAATACTGGTTTTTATTCGGGTATACGGGGGAGGGCGGCAGTTTTCCCGACCCATTGCCGCCGCAGGAGGAGGAAGAAGCGCTCATTCTTGCGGAACAGGGCGACAAAACGGCGCGTGACAAACTGATAGAGCACAATCTCAGGCTTGTGGCGCACATAGCGAAAAAATATGCAAACTACCGCGGCGAAAGCGAGGATCTGATATCCGTTGGAACGATAGGCCTTATAAAGGCGGTATGCAGTTTTGACAGACACAAAGGCAGCAGGCTTGGCACTTATGCGGCGCGCTGTATAGAAAACGAGATGCTGATGTGTTTAAGAAGCGCAAAAAAGCACCGCAGTGACATCAGTTTGCAGGACACAACAGGCACGGACAAGGACGGCGCGGGCATAATGCTCCAGGACAGGATAGCCGACACCGCCAAAAGCATAGAAGACAGCATAGAGGACAAAATTCAGTTAAGCAAAGTCGGGGAATTGATGAAAGAAGTGCTGACCGAGCGCGAACAGCAGATAATAAAACTGCGCTACGGCCTTGAAACGGGCGAAGAGGTAACTCAGCGGGAGATCGCCCAACAAATGGGAATAAGCCGCAGTTACGTATCGAGGATAGAAACTGCGGCTTTAAAGAAATTAAAAGAGAATATGTAATTGGGCTGTCGATAAAATCGACAGTCTGAATATATAATAATTTTTTATGGGTTTCCGTGATCAAAAAATATCGGGGGCGTCGCGCAGTATCGAATACGGGGTCATCATGGCAAGGATATGCTCGTCGGAATGGCCGTTCTCAGTGAGAAAAACAGCAGATAGCTGTTTCATGCTGCGCACATCTATCTTGAATAATTTTGAGACTTCGTGCAGCGTGGTATCCCTTGAAACAAAGGCAAAGTACTCGTTGGTATGCTTGTGCAGCGGCAGATAGTCCTTTACAAGCTCCAGCGAGGTATCGAAAGTTCCCACATCTTTTGCCTGCGAAAGATAGGTATAGAGCACGTTTGCGCTGAATACGCCGTAAATTTTATCGTTTTCTATAACGGGGACGTGTGTAAAGCCCATTGTCTGCATATAGCGCACCACATCCACGATATTGCTTTTAAGGTTTACGGTGTACATATTGTTTATTTTAATGGCATAGTCTATCGCACGGGGCGGATTTTTTATTTCCGTTATAAGCCTTTTCAAAAGCTCTATCATCTCGGGTGCGGGAGATATGGCATAGCCGCTGTTTACCCTCGGCGTATGTACAAGGAAGTTTCGCACCACCCTGCAATAGTTTATATCCTCCTTATACTCGCGAAGCTGCGGCAGGTTCATCAATCGGCCGATTATGTTTTCATTTTCGGGCGCTTTTTTAAAATATGCCGCCCTGCCCTCACTTTCCAGACAGGCATAAAGATTGAGAAATTCTTCCGTAAGGTTTTTATCCATAATGATGCCCCCTTTCATAATAAGATAGTATCACATATATAAAAAATAGTCAATCAAAACCGCTTTATAGCGTGGTTTTTTTACAAAAATTTTGTTTTTTTCCCGAAAAGACAAAATTTTTTAATTTTTTTTCATAAAATGTGTTTACTTTTTTCAAAAAAAATATTATAATGTATATACATATCTGTGACTTATCGGGTCACGCTTCGGTAACCTAACTTTTTACTATCGGCAGGTGATGGATTTGAAAGATTTTTCAAAAGCAACTTTTGATATGAATTTTTGTGTAAAGACAGCCAATGTGGAGTTTTTTGATACATTCGGTTCTAAGATACAGCGCTCGTTTATGGCTTATGTTCACGACGACTGCAAAGACGAGCTTCAGGCCGTTATTGACGATATAATCGACGAAAAGCACTACAGCGGTGTTGTGCGTCTTCGCAACAAAAATGACGAATATTTTCTTACTCTTCTCACTCTCGACCATTACAAGGGCGTTGAAGAGGATCTTATGGAGGGCTGCCTTGTAGACATATCCGCCACATTGGATATGTATTACAATGCGCTTGAACGCGAGGCTATTGTACGTCAGCACCTTATCAATATGGAGCTGATATGCTTTGAATACAACCCGACCACCAGACAGCTTGATATATTCCTGCATGCCCTCAATCAGCGGGTACCGCTGTACAAGGGCGATTTCACGGCATGGGCCGAGGACTCGAAAAACAAAGTCATAGACGAGCACAAGGACACTTTCCAGGCAATGTGTTTTGATGTGGACAGCTGCAAAGAGAATTTTACATACCGTTTTAAGAGTTCTATTTTCACCAAAGGCGAAAATGTTGAGGAAAATATCATACGCTGCTCAAAGATCGTGACCATGCTTGGCAACACTTATATAGTCGGTACGGTAGCAAGCGTTGTAAACAACTCTACTTTAGGCGTTGAAAGCACCTATGTGCGCGCCTACAAAGACCCGATGACAGGCGTTTTGAACAAAGCCTCGATCATCCGTCTTATAAAAACACGTATTCAGAACCTTGCCCCGAAGGAGTCTATCGTTATCGCCATACTCGATCTTGATAATTTCAAGCTTGTAAACGATACTTTCGGCCACCTTTACGGCGACAAGATACTTATACAATTTTCCGACATTATAAGCCGCTGTGTCGGGACCCGCGGCATACTCGGCCGTTTTGGCGGCGACGAATTTATGGTCATGCTTGAAAACATAAAAGACGAGCTTGACCTGAGAAGCGTTCTGCGCTCCATACGTACAAGCGTTGAAATGGAATTCAAGGATATCGGCGACAATATCAGCCTGACAACTTCCATAGGTGCGGCTACCTTCCCCAAGGATGCCAAGGACTATGACGAGCTGTTCACAAAGGCGGACTACTGTCTCTACCTTTCAAAAATGCGCGGCAAAAACCGCTATGTTATGTTTGACTACATGATAAAGGAGCACCACTATCTTGAGGACAAACTGATGCTCAAGAAAGATCATGCCTCCGTAGACAGGCTGACATTTGCACAAAGCATGGTGGATATGCTGTTAAAGCATCAGCCCGTAAATGTAAATGATGTGCTTGCGGCTGTCGGCGAAAGATTTAAGCTGGACAGAATACGCGTATTTTTAGGCAGCGACCTTGACCTTAAATACCATTGGGGTGATTTTGCCCCCGAGGAAAGCTTTGTATGTATTTACGAAGACCACTACCTTGACGAGTTCAGCGACAACAAAAATTTTGTTATAAACTACACCGCCAATATAGAGGCAAGCCACCCGCAGATATACAGAGCCCTTGTCGATACGAGCACGGAGGCTGCGGTACAGTATCTGATAGGCAACAAACAGCACGTTGAGGGCCTTATCTCCTACGAGATGACACAAAAAGGCAACCATTGGCCCGACGACTTTACCTACACCATGACACTTATAGGCTATGTCCTCGAAGCAATGGTATTCAATTCGGCAAAATAAAACCACACCCGCCGCAAACTGCGGCGGGATTTTTATTTTGTGAAAAATGTCAATAAAAACCGCATTTTTATGTTGAAATTCGGCGGGCTAAATATTGACATCGCGCCGAAATTTTCTTATACTATTATATTAGAGAGAGAATGACTTTTATATAAGGAAGTGTAAAAGCAATGAGCGAAACAACTGTAAAAAAGATAGGCGTACTTACCAGCGGCGGCGATGCCCCGGGTATGAACGCAGCAATAAGAAGCGTAGTAAGGACGGCAGATGAGTACGGCATAAAAGTCGTTGGTATAGAGCGCGGTTACGAGGGTCTTTTGCACGGCGACATAAGTGAAATGAGCGGCAAGGACGTTTCGGGCATAATGAACCGCGGCGGTACGGTTCTGCATACGGCAAGAAGCGAGGAGATGCGCACACCCGAGGGCGTGGCAAAGGCGGCTCAGGTATGCAAGATACTCCAGCTTGACGCGCTTGTAATAATCGGCGGCAACGGCTCGCTTGCGGGCGGTCTCGATCTGTCAAAGCACGGCATAAATATTATAGGCATACCCGGTACGATAGACCTTGACCTTGACTGCAGCGATTATACCATAGGTTTTGATACTGCGGTAAATACCTCCTTAGATGCGGTAAACAAAATACGCGAGACCTCATGTTCTCACGAAAGATGTTCCGTTGTTGAGGTAATGGGCAGAAAATGCGGTCAGATAGCCTTGTGGACAGGTATGGCAGGCGGCGCGGAAGAAGTTCTTGTACCCGAAGACCCCGTAGATTTTGACGAGGTCGTAGAGCAGATACTTGAAAACCGCAGCCGAGGCAAAAATCACAACCTTATAGTGGTTGCCGAGGGCGTAGGCCACAGCCAGGAGCTTGCCGATTATATAGAAAAGATAACGGGCATACAGACCCGTGCCACAATTTTAGGCCACTTGCAGCGCGGCGGGCAGCCCACGGCAAAGGACAGACTTGCGGCGGGCATTATGGGCTACAATGCGGTAAAACTTATCGCAGAGGGCGCAAGAAACCGCATTATGGTAGTCCGTGACGGCAAATACACCGACATAGACCTTGAAGAAGGCCTTAAATACAAACGCGAATATGACAAGACATTGTACGATATCTTAAAGGTATTGGCAATTTAAATACATTGTAAAAGGAGAAATACTATGCGTAAAACAAAAATCGTAGCAACACTCGGTCCTGCTTCAAACGAAG
>JAEEGL011603688.1_pt1 | contig 16118 bp, 14 predicted proteins | sample 9134231 | NCBI WGS metagenome assembly JAEEGL01 (sample SAMN16246548, study PRJNA631951) | gut metagenome | biome: gut microbiome; feature: rumen; material: fiber-attached | host: Bos | place: Iran: Karaj | collected 2018-10
GATGACAATACAAAGTTCTTCATCAATCCCACAGGAAGATTCGTTATCGGAGGACCTCACGGTGATGCAGGACTTACAGGACGTAAGATAATAGTAGACACCTACGGCGGATTTGCTCGTCACGGCGGCGGAGCTTTCTCAGGAAAGGATTGCACAAAGGTAGACCGTTCGGCAGCTTATGCAGCAAGATATGTTGCAAAGAATATAGTAGCAGCAGGACTTGCTGACAAGTGTGAGATTCAGCTTTCATATGCTATCGGTGTTGCTGTTCCCACATCTGTTCGTGTTGATACGTTCGGAACAGGAAAACTCAGTGATGAAAAGCTCGTTGAGATCGTAAGAGAGAACTTTGATCTTAGACCTGCAGGTATCATCAAGATGCTTGATCTGAGACGTCCGATCTACAAGCAGACTGCTGCTTACGGACATTTCGGAAGAAACGATCTTAATCTTCCCTGGGAGTCACTTAACAAGGTTGACGATCTTAAGAAGTATCTTGCTTAATATGTCATATACTGTGAAGCGCATCTTTACGATGTGCTTCATTTAGTTTATAATATTTAGTGGATTATTTTTTTGAGGTAAGTATGGGAAGAATACATATTTCGAAAGTAACCCCGGGGATGGTTCTTGAATCGGATGTATTTAACGAGGCGAACCAGCTCATACTGCCCGAGGGACTGAAGGTAAACGACAAAGCAATAGAGAAACTGACCTATTATGGTATAACCTCTGTTCATATTGAAGGTGTGGAAGATGATGAGGAGTTTCTTGAGAAACCGAAGAACGATGAAACCTCAACATATTCTGAGAGACTTAAGCAGACCGAAGAATACAAGGTCTTCAAGCAGCAGTTCGAAAGCGCTGTCAATGAAGTACAGGGATTCTTATCGGATGTTGTAGAAAGGAACATGCCGCCGGATACGACAAGTATCATGAACAGTATCCAGCAGATGTTGCATCCGCCAGGCGGAGATATCGTCAATGTTTTTGACATGATCCACAACATGAAATCATTTGATGACATGACTTATGTTCATTGTCTCAATGTCGGCCTTATCTGTAACGTATTCGGCAAGTGGCTCGGTCTTCCCAAGGAGGATATAGATCTGGTCACCGAGTGCGGAGTACTTCACGATATAGGAAAGTTAAAGATTCCTGAGGAGATCATAAAAAAACCTGCCAAGCTTACGGATGAGGAGTATAAGATCATAAAGACGCATCCTTCTGAAGGATATAAGATCCTGCTTGGATGTGATATAAACGATCATATAAGAAAAGCATGTCTGCAGCATCATGAGAAGGCAGACGGAAGTGGATATCCGTTCGGGCTTAAGAATGAGCAGATGGATTATTATGCCAAGATAGTTGCCATAGCTGATGTTTATGAGGCCATGACTGCAGTACGTATATACAGGGGTAGTCTGTCACCGTTCCAGGTCATAGATGCATTTGAACGTGAAGGATTGCAGAAATATGATACACATATGATAATGACATTCCTGCAGAATATCGCTGACACATATATGTTGAACAGAGTTAAGCTTTCTGATGGCAGGGAAGGCGATATAGTATTCATTAACAAGCAGAGATTATCAAAGCCCATGATAAAATGTGGCGATGAGTTCGTGGATCTTACCAAGTATCCCGATATCTATATCACAGCTATACTTTGATCTATGTATCGTAAACACAAGGCTGCATCAGCCTTGTGTTTTTAATATGGTTTGTCCGGTCATAACGGCCGGTTGGGAGTTATAAGATGGGATTTGCTCACCTTCACAGTCATACGGAGTTCTCGCTTTTGGACAGCTCCAACAAGGTAAAAGAATATGTAAAGAGAGTCAAGGAACTCGGAATGAACAGCGCGGCCATAACTGACCACGGTGTTATGTATGGTGTCATAGATTTTTATAAAGCCGCCAAAGCCGAAGGGATCAATCCGATCATCGGATGCGAGGTCTATGTCGCTCCCGGTTCAAGACTGGACAGGGAAAAGACTCCCGGAGAAGAGAGGTATTATCATCTTGTTCTTCTGGCAGAGAACAATACCGGTTATTCGAATCTGTGCAAGCTTGTAAGCCGTGGTTTTACCGAAGGATATTATTACAAGCCGCGTGTGGATGAGGAACTCTTAAGACAGTATCATGAGGGCATAATAGCACTCTCAGCATGTCTTGCCGGAGAGCTTCCCAGGACCATCTTAAGAGGCATGATGGATGAAGCTGAGAAGGTCATCCATAAATACAGGGATATATTCGGAGAGGGTAATTATTTTCTTGAGCTTCAGGATCACGGAATAGCCGATCAGTCTACAGTGAATGCCGCTCTGATAAACCTTTCAAAGAAGACCGGTGTTCCGCTTGTTGTTACAAACGATGTTCATTACACATATAAGGAAGATGCTGCGGCACATGACCTTCTTTTGTGCATACAGACCCAGCGTACGGTAAAAGACGAAGGCCGTATGCGCTATGAGGGCGAGGAATACTATATAAAGAGTGAGGAACAGATGAGGGAGCTGTTTAAGTATGTTCCCGAGGCTGTTGACAACACACAAAAGATCGCCGACAGGTGTAACGTGACCATAGAATTCGGAAATACAAAACTTCCGCATTTTGAGGTCCCTGAAGGTTTCACTCCTCTTACATATTTAAGAAGTCTTTGCGATAACGGAATGCTTGAACGTTATCCGAATGATGACGGTACTGTAAGGGAAAGACTTGAATATGAGCTTTCCGTAATAGAAAGGATGGGCTATGTTGATTATTTCCTTATCGTATGGGACTTTATCAATTATGCCAGAAGTCAGGATATACCCGTGGGTCCGGGAAGAGGTTCCGCTGCGGGAAGCGTTGTATCATACTGCCTGCATATCACAAACATAGATCCTATCAAATATCAGCTGCTCTTTGAGAGATTCTTGAATCCCGAGCGTGTATCGATGCCCGATATAGATATTGATTTCTGCTTTGAGAGAAGACAGGAAGTAATAGATTATGTCAGCAGAAAGTATGGCAGCGAAAAAGTTGTACAGATAGTAACTTTCGGAACCCTTGCCGCAAAAGGTGTTATAAGAGACGTCGGAAGGGTCATGGATCTTCCGTATGCTTTCTGCGACAATCTGGCAAAGATGGTACCGGGAGAGTTAAATATAACTCTTGCAAAAGCACTTCAGATAAACCAGGATCTTAAAAAGCAGTATGACGAGGATGAGACCACACATTATCTGATAGATATGTGTATGAGACTGGAAGGGCTTCCCAGACATACATCGATGCATGCGGCAGGTGTTGTTATCTGTCCCGAGGCGGCAGATGAGTTTGTGCCTCTTTCAAGAGGATCGGACGGATCGATAACAACCCAGTTCATCATGACGACACTTGAGGAACTCGGACTCTTAAAGATGGATTTCCTTGGTCTGAGAACTCTTACGGTTATAAAGAATGCGGTCCGCAATATAGAAAAGAACCATGGCATAACGGTTGATGTGGACAAACTGGATTATTCCGATAAGAAAGTTCTTGATTATATAGGAACAGGCAAGACTGAGGGTGTGTTCCAGCTTGAAAGCGGCGGCATGAAGAATTTCATGAAGGAACTAAGACCGCAGAGCTTTGAGGATATCATAGCCGGCATATCGCTCTACAGACCGGGACCGATGGATTTCATACCTCAGTATATAAAGGGTAAAAATACCACGAGTGATCAGATCACTTATCCATGTGAGGAGTTAAAGCCGATCTTAAGCAGTACTTATGGGTGTATTGTTTATCAGGAGCAGGTTATGCAGATCGTGCGTGATCTTGCCGGTTATACAATGGGACAGGCCGATAACATACGTCGTGCCATGAGTAAGAAAAAACAGTATGTCATAGATGAAGAGAGAGCCAATTTTGTACACGGCAACGCGGATCAGGGTATAAAAGGCTGTGAGAATGCCGGGATAGATGCAAAGGTGGCGGACGGTATATATGACTCAATGGTAAATTTTGCCAAGTATGCGTTTAACAAATCACATGCTGCATGTTATGCGGTTGTGGCTTATCAGACAGCATGGCTCAAGTATTACTATCCGCTTGAGTTTATGGCTGCACTCATGACATCTGTCATTGATAATGCATCAAAGGTTTCAGAATATATACTTGTCTGCAGGAGTATGGGTATTAAGCTTCTACCTCCCGATGTAAACGAAGGAGACGGAGCATTCTCCGTATCGGGTGATTCGATAAGATATGCCCTTTCGGCGATAAAGAGTGTAGGCAGGGCGGTCATTGATGCGATCGTAGAGGAACGCGAGAAAAACGGAAGATTCAGAGATCTTGAGGACTTCATAAAACGAAATGTGGATGTTCTCAATAAACGTTCGATCGAGAATTTCATAAGATGCGGAGCCTGTGATTGTCTTGGCGGAAACAGAAAACAGCATATAAGCATATATAATACGATAGTAGACAGGATCATGGATGAAAAGAAGACGGGTATAGCCGGACAGATGTCATTATTTGATCTTGTGGGAGAGGATAATACACAGGGGCTTGGCGTCAAGCTTCCGAATGAACCGGAGTTTGATAAAGATACCCTGCTCGAGTTTGAAAAGGAGATCCTCGGTATATACGTAAGCGGACATCCTCTGGATGAGTATGAGCAGCTCTGGCAAAAGCACATAACCAGAAGATCGACTGATTTTGTGTACCAGGAAGAGGAAGGTTCAACTGTGGTGGCCGATGATGAGAGTGCTACCATAGGAGGAATCATTACCGATAAAAAGATGATGTATACGAAAAAAGGCGAGGCTATGGCAAGATTTAATATAGAAGACCTCACCGGTACAGTCAGTGTCATTGCATTTCCTACGGTATATAAGAGATACTCGGAGATCATAAAAGACGATAAGAAGGTATTCGTAAAGGGCAGATGTCAGGTCAGAGAACAAAAAGACGGAGAGATGATCGCCGAGACAGTCATATCATTTGATGACCTGCCAAGAAAGATATGGATCAAATTTGCGGATATGGAGAGCTTTGCCTCTTCAAAAGAAAAACTCGAAGGAATGCTTGACGGTGGTGACAAGGACGAAGCGGTCATATATATTGAGAAGACCAGGCAGATGAAGTCACTTAGGACTACGGTGAGCGAAGATCTTGTCAGCAGACTCGAAGAGAGCTTTGGCAAGGAAAATGTAAAGCTTTGCTGATACAAACCTTCTTTACAATGTAAAAAAATTTTAATAGAATTAAATTGCATCTGAAATAAGCGTTTATTTCGCGGAATGGAGGACGGATATGTCTGATAAGATAAAAACCATCGGTGTACTTACAAGTGGCGGAGATGCTCCGGGCATGAATGCAGCTATAAGAGCTATCGTAAGAAAAGCTCTTGCACAGGGAGTCAGAGTAAAGGGTATCAAAAAAGGATATCAGGGACTTCTCAATGAAGAGATAGTTGACATGGATGCAAGAAGCGTATCCGATATCATACAAAAAGGCGGAACCATACTCGGAACTGCCAGATGCAAGGAATTCACTACCGAGGAAGGCCAGATAAAGGGCGCCGAGATATGCAGAAAATACGGTATTGACGGCATGGTCGTTATAGGTGGAGACGGTTCCTACAGAGGAGCGCAGGCTTTATCAAAGCAGGGAATAAACACTATCGGTATTCCCGGAACCATCGATCTTGATATCAGCTGCACGGATTATACGATAGGATTTGATACTGCTATCAATACAGCCATGCAGGCTATAGATAAGGTAAGAGATACATCCTCTTCACATGAGAGATGCTCGATAATAGAGGTTATGGGAAGAAATGCGGGATATATTGCATTGTGGTGCGGTGTTGCAAACGGTGCCGAGGACATACTGCTTCCCGAGAAATATGACTTCAATGAGCAGAGGATCATCAATAACATCATCAATAACAGAAAGAAAGGTAAGACACATCATCTTATCATAAACGCTGAAGGCATAGGACATTCCACATCCATGGCAAGACGTATAGAAGCTGCTACCGGAATAGAGACCAGGGCAACAATACTCGGATACATGCAGCGAGGCGGAAGTCCCACATGTAAAGACAGATACTATGCATCTATCATGGGTGCGTATTCGGCAGACATACTCTGCGAAGGCAAGACCAACAGAGTAGTGGGAATGAAGCACGGTGAGCTTGTGGATTACGATATAGATGAAGCCCTTGCTATGCAGAAGGAGATCCCTGAGTACGAATATCAGGTAAGCAGGATCTTATCGATGTAGTAAAAACAGACATGACCAATAAAAAGATCAAAGAGCTGACAGCTCTAAAAGACAAGGTAAAAGCAAGAAGAGAAAGCGGTACATATATTGTTGAAGGTATAAAGATGTGCGGGGAAGCCCCCAAAGACATGGTGCTTGAGACTTATGTGACCGCTTCATTTGCTATGCAGAATAAAGAATGGCTCAAAGGAAGAGATGCTGAAGTTATCGAAGATCGGGTGTTTGAAAAGATATCCGATACAAAGACACCCCAGGGAGTACTTAGTGTTATAAAACAGCCTTTTTACAGTCTTGACGATATGATAAAGGACGGAAAGCTGTACGTGATCCTTGAAGATATCCAGGATCCGGGTAATCTGGGTACAATAATAAGAACTGCAGAAGGCGCCGGGGTTTCAGGGGTGATAATGAGCAAGGGATGTGTTGATATATTTAACCCCAAGACCATTAGATCCACTATGGGATCGGTATACAGAGTGCCGTTTGTTTATACCGATGATCTTAAGGAAACAATTACAAAGGTAAAAGAAAAGAAAATAGAGGTATTCGCAGCGCATCTAAAGGGAAAGAAGAATTATGACGATATTATTTATCGCAGGGCGGCTTTCCTTATAGGAAACGAAGGAAACGGTCTGAGTGAAGAGACTGCCGCACTTGCGGACACATACATCAGAATACCGATGGAAGGACAGGTTGAGAGCCTTAATGCGGCAGTGGCCACAGCGGTTCTCATGTATGAATTTGCTCGCCAGATGCGCAAAGTTGACTAATCCGGTTAATTGATGTATAATGCAAAAGTCACTTTATCACGGAGGTTGTTATGAAGATAAGAAAACGACTTCTTCGTGGCATTGCAGGCATATTTGCGGGGGTTTGCGCAATAGGTCTGTGTAAGAATATGGCTATGGCAGCGCAGGTTGCCACATTGCTTGGTGACTTCAATCAGGGAGCAGCCCAGATACTGGATGCACTTGAGTATGTTGACGAGGATGATATCGTTGTTCCGCCGAAAGAGGATACGAAAGAATCGTCTGAGGAGGAAGAGCCGCCCTCGGGGTTAGTCATGGCGGATGTAGTCAATTCACTGAATGTTCGCGAAGAGCCATCTACTGATTCTTCTAAGGTAGGATTTCTATATGCGGATTGCGGGGGAGAAATTCTGGAAACTACCGAAGGATGGACAAAGATCCAATCAGGTAATCTGATAGGATGGTGCAGCAATGATTATCTGCTTTTCGGGGAAGAAGCCCAACAGCTGGCTGACAGTGTAGGACATGCCTGGGCGACGGTAGAAGCAGATGCCCTTAAAGTGCGTAAACAGCCAAGCGAGGAAGCAGGAGTATACGGACTTGTAAAAAAGGGTGATGTGATCGAGACCAATATTGGAAACAACACGGACGAGTGGTTGTCTATAGAGTTCGAAGGCTATGAAGGTTTCATCTCTGCGGATTATGTGAGCATTGAGTTCAAGGTTGATACCGGAGAGACCATTGAAGAGATCAATGAGAGAAAGAAACGTGAAAAAGCTGAGAGAGCCAAGCTTATAGCAAATCTCGGACCGGTGGCTATCGATACCACGGATGATGTATTACTGGCAGCTCTGGTTCAGTGTGAAGCCGGTAATCAGCCGTATGAAGGTCAGTTGGCTGTGGCAGCGGTAGTTATGAACAGAGTAAGAAGCGGAGCTTATCCGAACACGGTTGCCGGTGTTATCTATGCATCGGGACAGTTTGGTCCTGCGGGATCGGGTAAGGTTGAAGCTCAGGTTGCTGCCGGCGTTAAGGATTCGTGCTTGCAGGCAGCGCATGAAGCTATAAACGGTCAGACCAATGTGGGAACGGCTACTCACTTTAAGAGAGTCGGAGCTCATGAAGGTGTAGAGATCGGAGCTCATGTATTCTGGTAGTATAAATATAGTAGAATGTGACAGAGAGTCAGGAATTTAAAGCTTCCTGACTCTTTTTGAACGCAGCGCAAAATAAGCATGCTTATTTTGTTACAGAAGTAAAAATGTGTGTCATATCATATCAAAGTAGTTTGTTGTGAATCAATTCGAAGTATTGTATAATGTGACATATAAAAGGAGGGAAGCATATGAGTTGGCTTATTGTATGGATAATCGTGGCAGTTGTCATGGCGGTCATCGAAGCCTTTACGTTAGGTCTTACGACCATATGGTTTGCTGGAGGAGCTGCAGTTGCAGCGATCTTTGCAGGTTTCGGTGCACCTGTAATAGTACAGGTAATCCTTTTTGCAGCTGTATCACTCGGACTCTTGTTCTTTACAAGACCGTTGGTGGCAAAGGGATTCAATAAGACCAGGACACTTACCAATTCCGAAGGACTTGTCGGAAAGCACGCATACGTCACCGAGGAGATTGACAATGTCAAGGCTACCGGAAAGATAAAGGTTGACGGTATGGAGTGGACAGCAAGGACAAAGAGCGACGGAATCGGTATAAAAGAGGGGGCTCTCGTATCGGTTATTTCGATAGAGGGAGTTAAAGCAATTGTTGAAGAGATCAAGGAGGCTAATTAATCATGACCGGAGCATTTTTAATACTTATTATTCTTATAATACTTGCATGGGTTATTATCTCAAACATCAGAGTGGTACCGCAGGCACATGCATATATAATTGAAAGACTTGGTGCATATCAGTGCACATGGTCGGTTGGTTTTCATGTAAAGGCGCCTTTCTTTGATAAGATCGCAAGAAAGGTTCTCTTAAAGGAGCAGGTAGTGGATTTCGCTCCCCAGCCCGTTATCACAAAGGATAATGTTACGATGAGGATCGATACCGTAGTATTCTATCAGATCACAGATCCCAAGCTTTATGCTTACGGTGTTGAGAATCCGTTAATGGCTATCGAGAATCTGACAGCTACAACGCTGAGAAACATAATCGGTGAACTTGAACTTGACCAGACTCTTACATCAAGAGAGACGATCAACACAAAGATGAGAGCATCGCTTGATGAAGCTACAGATCCCTGGGGTATCAAGGTAAACAGAGTAGAGCTTAAGAACATCATTCCTCCGGCAGAGATCCAGAATGCCATGGAGAAACAGATGAAGGCAGAACGTGAAAGACGTGAAGCTGTTACAAGAGCAGAAGGTGAGAAGAAAGCAAGCGTAACCGTTGCAGAAGGTAAGAAAGAAGCAGCTATCCTTGAAGCAGAAGCTGAGAAGCAGTCAGCTATCCTCAGAGCAGAAGCTCAGAAGGAAAAGATGATCCGTGAGGCAGAAGGTGAGGCTGAGGCTATCCTTAAGGTGCAGCAGGCTAAGGCAGACGGTATCAGAATGCTCAAAGAAGCAGGCGCTGATAATGCGGTTCTTCAGATGAAGAGTCTTGAAGCATTTGAGAAGGCAGCAGACGGCAAGGCTACAAAGATCATCATCCCCAGTGAGATCCAGAGCATAGCAGGTCTTTCAACTTCGATCAAAGAGGTTCTCAAGGACTCAAACAGTTGATATAATGATATAATCGAATGGCAGTAAGACCATTTAAGCCTTATTCCCTGGCGGGAGTAAGGCTTAAAGGTTTTTTATTCACTTTATATGATTCTTAGAAATGAAAGATGAGGGAATTATCATGAACTTAAAAGGCAGGGATTTTTTAAAACTGTTGGACTTTACTTCAGAAGAGATAGGATATCTGGTTGATCTGGCTGCAGATCTCAAGGCAAGAAAAAAGAGAGGCGAACTTGTTGATGTGCTTAAGGGCAAGAATGTCGCTCTTATATTCGAGAAGACCTCTACACGTACAAGATGTTCATTCGAGGTGGCAGCTCACGATCTGGGTATGGGAACAACATATCTTGAACCTGCCAGCTCTCAGATGGGCAAGAAGGAAAGTGTTGCTGATACAGCAAGGGTCCTTGGAAGCATGTATGAGGGAATCGAGTATCGTGGTTTTGGTCAGGAGAAGGTTGAAGAACTGGCCAAGTATGCCGATGTGCCGGTATGGAACGGCCTTACAAATGAATTCCATCCTACACAAATGCTTGCCGATCTGCTCACAATAAAAGAGCATTTTGGACGTATTGAAGGAATTCGTATGGTATATATGGGAGATGCGAGATACAATACGGCAAACAGCCTTATGGTCATGGCTGCAAAAATGGGTATGCATCTCACACTGTGTTCAAACAAGAACTATTTCCCTGATCCGGAGCTTGTAAAGACCTGTGAAGGCATAGCGGATCAGACAGGCGGAAGCATCACACTTACCGAGGATGCGATAGAGGGAACAAAAGATAAGGATGTAGTATATACGGATATATGGGTTTCAATGGGAGAACCCGACAGCGCATGGGTTGAACGTATTGCGGACATGACTCCTTACAAGGTAACCAAGGAGGTTATGGATCGTGCCGGAAAGGATGCCATATTCATGCATTGTCTTCCTTCGTATCATGATCTTAAGACAGAGATCGGTAAGGAAAAGGGAGAGCAGTTCGGATTTGAAGACCTTGAAGTCACAGATGAGGTATTTGAGTCTGAAGCCTCTGTCGTATTCAAGGAAGCTGAGAACCGTATGCATACGATAAAAGCTGTAATGGCAGCAACACTTGGAGCAGAGTTTAAATAATGATCATTAATCTTGATGAGGTGGATTCCACCAACGAATATCTTAAGAGGATGGTTAATGACGGTTACGACAGTGATGAAATGCTCACCGTGACCGCTCAGTTTCAGACCGCCGGCAAGGGGAGAAGAGGAAGACAGTGGTTCAGTGATCCGGGGACGGCCTTGATGTTCTCCGTACTTGTGAAGCCTAAGCTTGCTATCGATGACTGTTCCATGATCACGCTTATCATGGCCATGGCAGTAAGACAGTCATTAAAGGATATGAATATAGAGACTCTTATAAAGTGGCCGAATGACATAGTGCTTGGAGATAAGAAGATCTGCGGCATTTTAACGGAAGCACTTTTAGAGAGTGAAAGGATCATAGTGGGTGTCGGAATCAATACCAATCAGGAGAGCATTCCGGACGAATTAAAGGAAAGCGCGACTTCAATTCTCATAGAAACGGATGATTGTATAGATCATGACAGTCTGCTTGAAAGCATCATATATAATTTTGAGAAGCTTTTGGAAAAGCTTTTCAAAAATGGGGATATGTCTGATCTTAAGTCAGAATATGAACAAGGCCTTGTAAGCCTTGATAAAGAGGTGACGGTACTCGATCCTGCGGGAGAATATAACGGTATCTGCAAAGGGATCGATAACAGAGGTCAGTTGATAGTCAGTCATGAAGGACAGGAAACATATGTCTATGCCGGAGAGGTTTCGGTCAGAGGCATATACGGGTATGTGTGATGGCAGAAGAGAAGGTAGTGCTCTGCGGAGCCAATTCCTATGAAAAAAAATATTATTTCAATAAGGATTTTTCGAAGATCCCGGAATCCATTCAGGAGGAACTGCATATCATATGCGTTCTTTTCACGGAGGAAGTCGGAGGTATCTTCACTATAGCATTTGATGCAGACGGAGAGATGCTCTTTGAGACTACAGCATCCGATGAGGATTATCTGTACGATGACATCAGCGCAGGTCTTTTGATAAATAAGATCAGAAATACAAAACAGGAACTGTTGCAGTCGCTCCAGCTGTATTACAGGGTTTTATATCTGCATGAAGATGTAGAAGAAATACTTGCACAGGTTCAGAATCAGGAGGAATAGGCATGCTTTTTGTTGTAGATGTTGGAAATACAAATATCACTTACGGAGTCTATGATGAGGAGGTGCTGACAACCACTTTTCGTATGATGAGCAAGGTGCAGCATACCTCTGATGAGTATGGTATTCAGATCATAGAGCTGCTTAAGGCAAACAATATATCGCCGGATAACATAGACGGATGTATAGTAGCAAGTGTTGTTCCGAATATAATGCACTCATTGGTTGGCGGTCTTGTCAGATATCTGAGTGTAGAGCCTATCATAGTAGGTGCAGGTATCAAGACAGGCATAAAGATCATAACGGAGAATCCAAAGGAGATAGGTCCCGACAGAATAGTTGATGCAGTCGGTGCTTATGAGAAATACGGCGGTCCCATACTTGTGCTTGATTTCGGTACGGCTACGACCTATGATCTGATCACGGAAAAAGGCGAGTTTGCGGCAGGTATAACCGCTCCCGGACTTCGTATATCTGCAAAAGCTCTCTGGGAAGACACCGCAAAGCTTCCCGAGGTTGAGATTAAAAAGCCTGCATCGATCCTTGCACAGGAAACTATATCAAGTATGCAGGCCGGTCTTGTTTACGGTCAGATCGGACAGACAGAATATATCATAAATCAGGTTAAGAAAGAGTCGGGATATAAAGATCTTAAGGTAGTAGCAACCGGTGGTCTTGGCAGGATCATCTCGGAAGAAACAAGCCTTATACAGGTATATGACAGTTCATTGACTCTGGAAGGACTAAGACTTATATATAACAAGAATAAAAAGTAACAAAACAGTTTTGATAATATGAGCGAATTGACAATAGGCAATGTAAAGCTTAAGAACAATATAATACTGGCTCCCATGGCAGGTGTAAGCGACCTGCCATTTCGCTTGTTATGTGCCCGCATGGGTGCAGGCATGGTCTGTATGGAGATGATCAGTGCCAAGGCTATCATGTACAACAATAAGAATACTGAAAGTCTTCTTATGATCGATCCGGATGAGGGATGTGTATCGCTTCAGATATTTGGAAGCGATCCGAATATCATGACAGAGCAGACTCTTCGTATAGAAGACAGACCTTATGACATACTGGATATAAACATGGGATGTCCGGTCCCAAAGGTGGTCAATAACGGAGAGGGAAGTGCCCTGATGAAGGATCCTGTACTAGCCGGTAAGATCATAGAAAGTATAGTTAAGAATACCCATAAACCTGTTACAGTAAAGATCCGTAAAGGATTTTTCAAGGATGAAATGACAGCTCCCGAGATCGCATATATTGCGCAGGAGAGCGGTGCAAGCGCCGTAACGGTACATGGAAGGACAAGAGAACAATACTACAGTGGTAAAGCAGACTGGGAAGCTATACGTGCCGTTAAAGAAAAGGTGAGTATCCCTGTCATAGGAAACGGTGATGTGACAGACGGCGAAAGCGCAAAGAAAATGATCGAGCAGACAGGCTGTGACGGAGTGGCTATCGGAAGAGCCGCACAGGGTAACCCGTTTATCTTCAGGGAAGTGATATATTTCCTTGAAACCGGTAAAATAATGGAGAGACCAAGTGCTGAGGAGATGTTTGATACTGTTGCGGATCATGCCCGAATGATGCTTCAGTATAAAGGTGAATACACCGCCGTAAGGGAAATGAGAAAGCATCTGTCGTGGTACAGTGCAGGTATGCCCGGATCGGCTGCCATGCGTGGAAGGATCAACGAGATGGTGACGATGGAAGATATCATAGCGACGGCAGCTGAACTGTTTGGCTGCAAAGACAGACTGTGACATAACTGTCTCGAATAGGATATGCTTGACAGTAGGGCGTTTCTTGGCTATAATACGTTAGGTTATCAGAAAAACTATAGACCGCATTATCGGGTCTATGAAGTGAGGGTTAAGCAGATGGAAGAAAAGAAAAATATCCTGACTTATGAAGGTCTCAGAAAATATGAAGAAGAATTAGAGAACCTGAAGGTAAACAGACGTCAGGAAGTTGCTCAGAAGATCAAGGAAGCAAGAGCACAGGGAGACTTATCTGAGAACGCAGAATATGATGCGGCAAAAGATGAGCAGAGAGATATTGAAGCTCGTATCGAACAGCTTGAGAAGATCCTTAAGAACGCAGAAGTAGTTGATGAAGACGAAGTTGATCTTGAAAGGATCAATGTTGGATGTAAAGTCAAAGTCAAAGACATGTCCGAAAAGGAAGAGTGTGAATATAAGATAGTAGGTTCAACAGAGGCAGACAGTCTCAAGGGCAAGATCTCTAATGAATCACCTGTAGGTAAAGCGCTTATCGGTGCCAAGGTGGGTGATACCGTTAAAGTTGATGTTGGCGGTAACGTATTCAAGTATAAGGTACTTGAGATTCAGAGATCTAACTAGTACGTGGATTTGGACAGCTTCTCATACTGAGGAGCTGTTTTTAAAATAAAAGGAGAATATCATGGCAGAGCAGAATCAGAACAACAGACAGGCACAGGAGCCTGATCTTAACCAGATAAGGAAGAATAAGAGGGAGAAGCTTGCAAACCTTCAGGCAGCAGGCAAGGATCCTTTTCAGATAACCAAGTATGATCAGACGCATCATTCAGTTGATGCAAAGGAGAGTTATATAAAGCTTGAGAATGAACTCCTTGCAGGCAAAGATGAGCTTGAATATGAAGCAAAGAGAGAGATAATGGATGCTCAGCCTATCAATGTGAGCATTGCCGGACGTATAATGCTTAAGCGTGTTATGGGTAAGGCATCTTTCTGTAATGTAAGCGATCTGAAAGGTGATGTTCAGGTCTATGTGTCAAGAGATGCTCTCGGTGACGATCCTTATACGGATTTCAAGAAATACGATGTAGGTGACATTATCGGCGTTAAGGGATATATGTTCAGGACACAGAAGGGCGAGATATCGGTTCACGCAACTGAGACAGTTTTATTGTCTAAGAATCTCCAGCCACTTCCGGAGAAGTTCCACGGGCTTACCAATACAGATATAAGATATCGTCAGAGATATACAGACCTTATCATGAATCCTGAAGTAAAGGATACATTTGTCAAGAGATCAAAGATCATATCAAGCATCAGACATTATCTTGACGCACAGGGATTTATGGAAGTTGAGACTCCAATGCTCGTAGCAAATGCAGGAGGAGCAGCAGCAAGACCTTTCCAGACCCATTTTAATGCATTGGATGAGGATCTGAATCTTCGTATATCACTTGAGCTTTACTTAAAGAGACTTATCGTAGGCGGACTCGAGAGAGTATATGAGATCGGAAGAGTATTCAGAAACGAAGGCCTTGATACAAGGCACAATCCTGAGTTTACTCTTATGGAGTTATATCAGGCTTATACCGACTATTACGGAATGATGGATCTTACTGAGAATATGTTCCGTCATGTAGCTCAGGAAGTACTCGGAACTACTACATTCAAGTATGGAGATCTTACGCTTGATTTTGGTAAGCCGTTTGAGCGCATGACCATGATTGACGCAGTAAAGAAATATGCAGGTGTTGACTTTGACGAGATAACTGATGATGATGCAGCAAAAGCAATAGCTAAAGAAAAGCATGTTGAGTTTGAAGAGCATCATAAGAAGGGCGATATCCTTAATCTCTTCTTTGAAGAGTATGTTGAGGAGCATCTTCTTCAGCCTACATTCATCATGGACCACCCTATAGAGATATCTCCTCTCACAAAGAAGAAGCCCGATAAGGAAGGTTATGTTGAGAGATTTGAGTTATTTATAAATGGCTGGGAGATGTGTAATGCGTACTCAGAGCTTAATGATCCAATTGATCAGAGGGAACGATTCAAGGCTCAGGATGCACTTGCGGACATGGGTGATGAAGAGGCCAACCATACTGATGAGGATTTCCTGAATGCACTTGAGATAGGTATGGCACCTACAGGTGGCATAGGATATGGTATAGATCGTCTGACTATGCTTTTGACAGACAGTCCGGCAATCAGAGATGTTCTGCTGTTCCCGACCATGAAGAGCTTGTCTTGATGGAGAAGGACGAAGCGTGACGTAGGAATCCGTAGTCAGACGGAGAATGACAAAGCAGGACGAGATGCCCCTTGATTGACCCGATTTCTGACAAACGTGTCGGAACCTGTCGGAAGCTTATGGAAAGGCACAAAAATGAATCGTGGAGCTTGATGGACTAAGATGTA
>JAEEGL013749493.1_pt1 | contig 16118 bp, 11 predicted proteins | sample 9134231 | NCBI WGS metagenome assembly JAEEGL01 (sample SAMN16246548, study PRJNA631951) | gut metagenome | biome: gut microbiome; feature: rumen; material: fiber-attached | host: Bos | place: Iran: Karaj | collected 2018-10
ATTTCAGGGAAATATTTTTGCCGCAATTAACCAAAGACGTGGTATAATAGTTTCGTCTACCGAAGATGACAACTTCTCTCGTGTTGATGCAGAAGTTCCGCTGAGTGAAATGTTCGGATTCTCAACAGTTCTCCGTTCATTGACACAAGGTAAGGCCGAATTCTCAATGGAATTCGAAAAATACGGCAAAGTTCCGGCAAGTGTTTCTGAAAAACTGATTGCAGACTATCAGGAAAAGAAACGCAAGGAACAGAGCAAATAAGGAGTAGTCGATGGTAAAACAGGAACTTATTGACCGCAGTTCTGTACGCTTTTTGGACAAGGCACTGAATGGCGGAATAAAGGCTGGAGAAATCGGTGTGCTGGCATCAAAAAAAGGTGTCGGAAAAACTTCAGTACTTGTTCAGATTGGTTTTGACAAGCTTATTCAGGGCAAACAGGTTGTTCACGTTTCATTCGACCAGCATGCTAGCTATGTAATGACTTGGTACGAAGACATTTATAACGAAATGTCCAAAAAAAGAAAGATTGATGTTGCGGATTTTAAAGATGATATATTCAAAAACCGTGTTGTACTCAACTTTAACCAGGACACCGTTTCGACAAAGCAGATTATTTCAACAATGAAGGCACTTTCTCAAGGCGGAATCAAACCTGAATGCGTTATCATTGATGGTCTTAATTTTGCAAAAAGAACTACACAAGACTTTGCTGAAATGAAAGCTTTTGCAAAAGAAGCAGGCATTGCCGTATGGTACAGCTATAATACAGATGCTGCTGAATTAAAAGACATGTTCGACAAAGCTCTTGAAGACTTGTTTGATGCTGTCGTTTACTTTGAAGCAAAAGCTGACAGTACCCAGCTGCGTATTCTTAAAGTAAGAAACGAAGCAATTAAAGAAGCAAATCTTAAGCTTGATCCTAAAACACTGCTTATTGCAGAAAAATAGTTTTTTCTGTTTGACAGTGATAAAAAGCTCCCTTTTAAGGGAGCTTTTTTTATGCGTTTTTTCCAATAATTTGTTATTTTTTTTACATATTTTGCAAATACTGTGTTATAATGATTATAATAAACTAAATTTCACATGAGGATTATCAATGTATAAAGTCCGGATAAAAGTTTTGCTGGCTGTAACAGGAATTTTAAGTATTCTGTTATTCATCTTGTTGACAAATGTTCTTGTTCCATCAAACGGACTGCCGTTTCTTTTTAATGTAACAGTTGCTTTTGTTGCTTTTCTTGCCTTTCAGTTTGGAGCAACATATGCTTATAATACTTATGCGGAAAAAATCAGAAATAATTCTTTATTCAAAAAAGAAACAAATCTTTTAAGCTCATTTATCTCAAAAATTCGTTTTGCCTATTCTCTTGATGATTTGTTCGAAGCTATCAGAACCGAGCTCGAAGACCGTGCGGACTGTTCCGTTCTGTATATGGACAAAAAAAACAATTATGTAGTTTATAACAGCCCTGACAGGATTGTAAGTGCAGACCAAACTCTTATGACTCTTGAAATGAATTTTAAGCAGTCAACTGCTGACGGCTTTTATTTTTTTGATGATGAACTGGGTGTTACGTCTGACCAGAAAAAATCACGAGGTTTTTTCATTGTACATGAAAATCACCACTTTTATGTTCTTTGTCGTTATACACGCCTTTTTGATCCTATTATTTTTACCCAGCTTTATGACGAGTTTGTTTCGTTCACAAAACGAAGTTCTATAATCGCGGACCTTACACGTATCTCAGAACTTTCTAAGGAATGGAACATGGTTGCCGAAACCCAGCGTTCTTTCCTCCCTGCTGTTATGCCCCAGGTAAAGCATCTTGATATTGCCGCATATTTCCGCCCGTTGGTAAACGTTTCCGGTGACTATTATTCCGTTCTGCCGATAACCGAGGACAAAACACTGTTTCTGCTCGGCGACGTTTCCGGTAAAGGTCTTGCTGCGGCACTTGTTATGGGTATAGTTATCAACACAGTCAAGAATATTCAGAACAAGGAAGATTTGCCTAACATGATAAAGGCCGTTGACGCCGCTATCAAAGGTATGAAGTTTGATGACAAGTACACGGTTATGTTCCTCGGTATTGTAGATACGGCGGCAATGACTATTACCTACGTAAACGCATCAATGTCTGATCCTATTATAATTACAAAGACACCTGCAGGTTTTAACATCAAGCCTTTGGAATCAAGCTGCAGTCTTGTTGGTATTATCGAACTGGACGATATTCGTGTTGAACAAAAGAAACTGTTTTATGACGATATGATTCTTATTGCGACTGACGGTGTTTCCGAGGTAATGAATGATGAAGGCATAGAGCTCGGTGATACTGAACTTTATAAGCAGACTGTGCAGAACAGTGCATTTAAGTCTGCCCAGCATTTTGTAAATGATATTTCGGATCTTGTGCTGGACTACAACGGTAATAAGAAACTACGCGATGATGTTACTATGCTTGCTGTTAAAATTGAGAGGTAAAAAACGATGATTTTCTTTTTGATTAATCTGATTCTTTGTGTCGGTCTTATATTGTTTTCAGTTCAGATAGATGCCCAGACAAGTCTGGACGATGTTAAAAACAAAAAATCCCGTCCTCTTGTTGATATGATATTATGGCTTGTTGTTACAAGTGTTTTCTTTTTGATTGTTTTTGCAAGTACATATTTTGGAAATACCCAGCTTGTCAATCTCTGCGGAAAAGTGGTTCTGTTTTCACTTGTTGTTTTTGTGTCATGCTTCTTTTTGTTTGCGGTTTCTTTTCCTGATTTTTCCAAAAATAAGTTATACAATATAATTCAGGTTGTTATAAGCCTTTTTGGTGTATTTGTCATATCAAAACTGGATCTTTTTTCCTTTGATTTGAAAAATTCAATAATTATTCACGGCGAAAAGGAAGCTTTTTTAGGATTTAACTGGCTTCAGGTCTACAATGCCGTATTTTTCTTTTTGATTCCCATTTTATCACTGGTTATTCTGTTTTTCAGACATGTAGGAAAAAGAAACCGCATATACATTCAGCAAGTATGGCTTTTTGTCGCCTCAATTCTTACGGGATGCATTTTATTTAATCTGCTTTTAAGAGCCGCAAAATATGTTCCAATGTATTCTTCACTTTTTATTCTGCCTCTGATGGTTTCTCTCCTGCTGATTTCACAGGCAATGAAGTTATCGGTTATCATTGATATGTCAACGATTATAAAAGAGATAACTTTGTTCTCTGTAAAATACATATTCAGTGCTGTTATAGTCGGTCTGATTTTTGCTCTGATGCTTCCGTTCAAGACACAAAAACCAGGTCTGTTCTGGGGTGTTTTTATTTTGGGAACATCGATTGTTGAGTTGTTACAGTATTTGGCGACCGAACGTGTCAAAAAGATGAAACTTTCCAGTACAAATGCATATGAGGATATGCTTGAATCAAAGTTCTCGCAGTTTGACTACAATCAGGAACCTGAAACACTTATTTCAGATTTTGTTTCGCTGATGAAAGAGTTTACCGAAACAACACATGTTGAAATCATGCTGGAGACAGAATCCGGTGTTATTAAATCAGTTTATACTTCTGAAATGACAGCTTCAAAGGAAATTCCACAGAATGCGAGTATCATAGCATCTTTGTCAGGTATAACCAGTTCGATTATTTTCAGACAGCAGGCTGCAACACAGCACGAATTTTCTTCTTTCAAGAATAATCTTGTTGAATTGTTTGAGAACTTAAAGTCTGATGCGATAATCGTTCTACGCGAAGGCCGCCATATGTTCGGTTTTATTTCGCTCGGTGCAAAACGACGCGGAAACGATTTTTCAGATTACGATAAAAAAGTTTTCTCAAACCTTTATTCATATTTCTTTTTGTTCGGCTTTTACATGAAGAACATTGCAAACCAGTCCATTGTCGGTACAGTTGACCGCGAAATTCAGTTCTCGTCACAGATTATTCGTTCTATACAGGAAAATGTTGACGTTGTAAAAGTTCCGTCAGTAGATGTAGGCTATATCTCGCAGTCAGCACGTAGCTTGGGTGGTGACTTTATCGACTTTATCCGTCTTAACGAAAACCGTTATATGATGATTATGGGCGACGTAAGCGGTAAGGGTTTGAACGCAAGTATGTCGATGGTTATTCTTAAGTCAATCATCAGAACTTTCCTTGCCGAAACAGGCGATTTTAAGGAATTGATTGAAAAAGTTAACCACTTTATCAAATACAACCTGCCGCGCGGAACATTCTTTGCGGGTCTTTTTACATTGTTTGATTTTACGACAAACACAATGTATTATGCCAACTGCGGTCTGCCGGTATTGTTCCTGTATACTGAATCCTATAACAATGTTATTGAGATCCAGGGTGATGGAAAAGTTCTCGGATTTATGAAAAAAATCAGTAATGTAATCAAGGTCAAAAAGATAAAGCTTAATCCGGGAGACATTGTTCTTGCCTGTACAGACGGCCTTTTGGATTCCGAATCATTGAGGGGAGAAATGTACGGAAAAGATCGTGTTCAAAAGCTTATTCTGGATAACAAGACTTATGATTCAAGTCGTCTAGTAAAGTTTTTGTTTGATGATATGCTGCACTTTACGTCAAGAGATTTACAGGATGATGTAACCGCAGTAGCATTAAGAATGTTAAAGGTTTAGGAATAGGGAAGAATAGCCGATTATTAACGGGAGGAATGTTGAATGGAACAGATTGTAATAAAAGAAAAGAAAGGCACTAATTATGTTCTGTTGGAAGTCTCCGGTGTATTGAATTCTTACACCTATCTGGATTTTCAGACAATGGTATTTTCCATTGTAAAGGAAACAAACCTTGTAATTGATATGGAGAAAATCTCCAACTTGTCTTCATCCGGACTTGGTGTACTGCTGGCTGCATATGATGATGCAGAAGAAGCCGGAAATAAAATATACATAATGCATCCGTCTCCTATTGCGCAAAAAGCAATACAGTCAACTGGATTTGCGGATTGTTTTCCTGTTATATATTCTCTGACAGAAGTTTTGTAAAATGAAATTAACTGAAAGAATCAGCAGTCTCTTATGTGTTTTTTTGCTTGTGACAGCAGTATCTTGCTCAGCTTCTCCCGATGAGTCAAAACTTGTAGAGGTATTGGGCAATATGACTTTTCCGTCAAAAGAAAAGATTATTGCAAACAAATCTGAATTTTTGGCTGACTTATATTCAGTTTTGGATCAGGATAAGGATTTTCTCCTTGTTCTGGTTGATAAAACGCACTTTTTGCAGCCTGATTATGTACCCGAAGATCTGATTCCTCTTAAAAAGAATGATTTATACAACATAAGCCGTAATGATTTGTCGTTGAGAATACCTGTCGAAAAAGCACTTCAGGTTATGTCACAGGGTGCAAAAAAAGACGGAATAACACTGCTTGTAAGCAGCACATACCGTTCCTATGACTATCAGAAAAAGTTGTTTGCACGTTATGTAGCACAGGATGGCGAAGCCCTTGCGGAACGATATTCTGCAAGAGCTGGAACAAGTCAGCATCAGCTTGGCACTGCGATTGACTTTGGCTCGATAACCGATGAATTTGCAGAAACAAAACAGGGCAGGTGGCTCTACGCTCATGCTGCCGAATACGGTTTTTCACTCTCATTCCCAGCCGGTTATGAAGATGTTACAGGCTATATGTGGGAATGCTGGCACTACCGCTACATCGGCAAGGATGCATGTGCGCTGCAGAAAAAATGGTTCAACGATATCCAGCAGTATATGATGGAATTTATTGATGCCTGGACACGTGAAGATTAATCTTCAGTTAAAAATTCTTTAAGTGCTTCAATGAATTTATCAATGTGTTCCTTTTCAATCCAGTAATGCGTTACAAGTCGAATATTGCCGTTTTTGTCAGGACCGTTTACACATATTCCTCGTGATTTGAAAAATTCCGCAAAAGCTTCGGGCTCATATTCATAGTCCTTGAAACGGAAATAAACCATATTTGTTTGAACATCCATAACGTTTATTTCAATTTCAGGCAGCAGTGTAAGACAGCTTGCAAGATAAAAAGCTGTTTCGTGGTCATGATGCAGGCGCAGTCGCATTGTTTTGAGAGCGATTAAACCGGCTGCCGCAAGAATGCCGCTCTGTCTCAAGCCACCACCCATTATTTTGCGCTTGCGTCTTGCCTTGTCTATGAATTCTTTGCTGCCTGAAAGCAGTGAACCTACAGGTGCACAAAGACCTTTTGAAAGACAGAACATTACGGAATCAACATTTTCTGCAATATCAACGGCGGAAACGCCAAGCGATGTCGCAGCATTAAAGATTCTTGCACCATCCAGGTGAATCGGAATATGATGCCGTGTTGAGATGTATTTCATCTCACGCATGAATTCAATGGAAAGAGTTTTCCCGGAAGAATGTGCATTTTCAAGACATATTAAGCCTGTTTTAGGCTGATGAATATCATCTGTGTGACGAATTCTTTTGACAAATTCTTCAGGATTAATCTGCCCTTTGTCAGAAGGAATTGTCCTGAGTTGTACTCCTGCGATAATTCCGCTTGCGCCCGCTTCGTGCTGGACTATGTGACAATTCTCGTCAAGAATTACTTCGTCACCCCTGTTGCAGTGAGTGAACAACGCAAGCTGGTTGCCGAATGTGCCGGACGGAACAAACAGCGCAGCTTCTTTTCCTGTTATGCTCGCGCCATAAAGCTCCAGTTCTTTTACTGTAGGGTCGTCTTCATAAACATCATCGCCTACGGCAGCTTCCGCCATTGCTTTGCGCATTTCGTCCGTAGGCCATGTTACTGTATCGCTTCGCAGGTCAATAAAATTCATTACGATTCCTTTTGTACTATTTTACAACGATATTTACAAGCTTGTTCGGAACTACGATAACCTTTACGACTTGTTTGCCATCAATAAATTTTTTGGCACCTTCAGTTTCCAAAGCTTTTGCTTCAAGAATACTCTTGTCAGTATTTGGAGCAATTTCAAATTTATCACGTATTTTACCGTTAATCTGAACAACTATGTTACAGGTATCGTCTTTGCAGTATTCTTCTTTGTATTGCGGCCACTGCTCGTATGTGATGGTGTTTTTGTTGCCGAGTTTCTGCCACAATTCTTCTCCAAGGTGAGGTGCATAAGGATAAATCAACTTTACAAAATCCGTCATAAGAGAAGCAGGCATTGCGTTCAGTTTTGCGGCATCGTTTACAAAAATCATCATCTGACTGATGGCTGTATTAAAGCAGAGATTTTCAGTGTCTTCCGTTACCTTTTTGATGGTTTTGTGAAGAAGTTTTCTTAACTCTGGTGTCGGTTCGTCATTTGTAAGTGGTTTTTCTCCCATTGACCAAACTTTTTCAAGGAAGCGGCTTACACCGATAAGACCTTTTGTGTTCCATGGCTTAGATACTTCAAGTGGTCCCATGAACATCTCATACATGCGAACACTGTCAGCACCGTATTCGCGGATAACATCGTCGGGGTTGATAACGTTTTTAAGTGACTTTGACATTTTTGCGATAACACATTCCAGTTTTTCGCCGGTGGCTTTTTCGTAAAAGTTGCCGTCCTTTTCTTCAACCTCATCGGTCGGAACAAGAGTCTTATTCTTGCGTTGATAAGCGAAAGATGTGATGAGTCCCTGGTTGATAAGGCGCTGGAAAGGCTCTTTTGTATTTACAAGTCCCAAATCATAAAGAACTTTGTGCCAGAATCTTGCGTACAAAAGGTGAAGAACAGCGTGTTCAGCACCACCAACGTAAAGATCAACCGGCATCCAGTATTCGACAGCTTCTTTTGATGCAAATTGCTTGTCGTTATGAGGATCGAGATAACGCAGATAATACCAGCATGAGCCACCCCACTGAGGCATAGTGTTTGTTTCGCGCCGTGCTTTGCCGCCGCACTTGGGGCAGGTTGTGTTTACCCATGAATCAATGGCGGCAAGCGGGCTTTCGCCTGTACCGGTAGGCTGGTAGCTTTTTACGTCAGGCAGTTTTACAGGCAAATCCTTCTCGGGAACGGCTACACAACCGCATTTTTCACAGTGTACAAGTGGAATTGGTTCTCCCCAGTAGCGCTGACGGCTGTAGATCCAGTCGCGGAGTTTGTAGTTTATGGCCTTTTTGCCGCAACCTTTTTGGGTAAGCCATTCAAGCATTTTTGCAATAGCGTCTGCCTTGTTGAGCCCGTCAAGAAACTCACTGTTTACGTGTATACCGTCTTGAGTCCAAGCCTGTTTTTGAACGTCAACTTCGGACTTCAATACTTCAATGATAGGCAGATCGAATTTCTTTGCAAATTCCCAGTCACGGTCGTCGTGCGCCGGTACAGCCATGATTGCACCTGTTCCGTATGAAATGAGAACGTAATCCGCTATCCAGATAGGAATAAGCTTGCCATTTACAGGGTTAATCGCATAACTGCCGGAAAAAACACCTGTTTTGGTTTTTGCAAGGTCTGTCCTTTCGAGGTCGGATTTTTTTGCGGCCTGTTCAACATATTCATCTACAGCGGCTTTTTGTTCCTTGGTAGCGAGTTTTGAAACAAGCTTGTGTTCCGGTGCAATAACCATGTATGTTGCGCCAAAAAGTGTATCGCAGCGTGTGGTATAAACTGTGAGTGTATCTGATGTTGGTTTTCCGTCTTTATCGGCGATAGTAAAAGTAACTTCAGCACCTTCGGATTTGCCGATCCAGTTTTTCTGCATCAGTTTTACGCTTTCGGGCCAGTCAAGACCGTCAAGGTCTTCGAGCAGGCGGTCTGCGTATTCGGTTATTTTGAGAATCCACTGGCGGATTGTTTTGTGTGTAACGATTTCACCGCAGCGTTCGCATTTTCCGTCTTTTACTTCCTCATTGGCCAGACCTGTCAGGCATGAAGGACACCAGTTGATAGGTGTTTCGGCTTCGTAGGCGAGTCCTTTTTCATACAGTTTGAGGAAAATCCACTGAGTCCATTTGTAATAATCGCTCTCGCAAGTAGACACTTTTCTGTCCCAGTCGTATGAAAAACCGAGTGATTTTATCTGTCGTGTAAAGTTTTCGATGTTCTGGTTGGTTGTGACTGCAGGATGTGTTCCTGTCTTTATGGCATAGTTTTCTGCCGGTAGCCCGAAAGAATCATAGCCCATCGGATGAAGAACATTAAAGCCCCTCATTCTTAGATAGCGGCAGTAAATATCCGTAGCTGTGTAGCCTTCTGGATGGCCTACGTGAAGTCCTGCTCCTGACGGATAGGGAAACATGTCAAGAACATATCTGCGTTTTTCTTTAGGAAACTTTTTGTCTTCAACGGCCTTGAATGTTCGATTTTCTTCCCAGTATTTCTGCCATTTGGGTTCGATTGATTCAAAAGGGTAATTCGACATAACAACCTCTAATAATTTGCTTATTTTTACGCCTATTTTAGAGTAAATAAAAGCTTTCTGCAAGTGACAATCACTTGAGTTTTAAATCATATAATTTTTGAAATTTTCAACAAGTTGTGATAAACTAAAATATATGTTCAACAGCATTACTTATAACAATGATTTTGACATATGCGGTATTATTCTGGATGTTATCCTGATTACATACATCCTCTGTTTGAAGCATGACAAAACACTCCGCGCAAGGCTTTTTCTGGCTCTCGTGTTTGCCGTTGTTATTGCGCAGCTGATGAATATAATAACAGTATATGCTGAAACTTTCCTGCCGGTTAGTCTTGTGGATTTCAACAACTTTCTGGCAGTAATACACATTTTTACTGTAAATTTTCAGGCACCGCTTTACTGTGTCTTTTTGATCGCAATGACAACGACCCGAAAACAGCTGAATATACCCAGACTTGGTTTGCTGTTTTTGCCTTTTTTGATTGAAGTTGTTGTTATCATAACATCGCCGTTTACCCATGCACTTATGTACTTTTTGCCCGACGGAACATACCACCACGGTCCCTGGTGGAATTATCTTTACTTTTTGGCAGCTTTTTATGTTATTTTAGGTTTGTTCATTATCTTTACAAAAAAAGACCAGTTCAGCAGCTCTCAGATGCGAATATCGCTCTCATACACGATTTTTACGCTTATAGGTTTTGCTATCCAAGCCATATTCCCAAAAGTGTTCGCCGTCGGTTTTGCCGTTTCGGTATCGTTGCTGCTGATTTTTCTTTCCATACGTAATCCTTCGAACTTTATAGAATCAAAAACAGAACTGTTCAATACAGAGGCTTTTATCGACAGGTTCAACGACTTGTCGACGCTAGCTTCAAAAGAACATTACTTTTTGATTCTGCGCATCCAGAATATCGAAGACCTTTTTGACCAGTTCGGCATTGAACAGATATTCCACATAGTGCGCGAATACGGCCACACTATAATGCAGATCTGCAATGACAGTTCGTTGTACAAACTGTTTAACGGTTGTGCGGTTTATTACTGCTCAACGGAAAAAGACCTTAATGATAAAATAAATGCATTGAAAGAGTTCAGCTCAAAACCTTTCTTTCCATACAAAAAAGACGGTACACAGGACTTCGAATATCCATTCAAGCTTCAGTTCTACATTATAAAAGACTATACAAAACTCAAAGTGTTCAGCATGACCGACAACAGATCGATTGATGACTTTTTGAATTTTTTACGCTTTATCTTTTTGCAGAACTACATCAATGACAACCAGACACTCGAAATCAGCGATTCACTCGAAAAAGATTATTTTGACTATATTGTTGTTCAGAATAAGGTAAAGAAGGCGATAGAAGAAGAAAGCTTTGAAGTATTCATGCAGCCGATATTTGACCTGAACACCGGTTTTTTTACAAGCACAGAGGCGCTGATTCGTCTCAAGGACGATGACGGATCTTATATTCCGCCTTCAAAGTACATTCCTCAGGCAGAACAGAACGGTGATATAGTAAGAATAGGTGAGATAGTGCTCAAAAAGGCCTGCCAGTTTGTAAGAGAAGCAGACTTTAAAAAACTGGGTATTACCAAAATAAATATAAACCTTTCGATAACGCAGTGTATGCAGGATAATATCGTAAACAAATTAATTTCGATAATTGACACATATTCACTGCCGCATAACCTTTTCAGGTTTGAAATCACCGAGTCCATGATCGCCAAAAACGAAAAACTGCTGGTTTCTGTCATGAACCAGTTCCAAAATCAGGGCTTTGATCTTGCCCTCGATGATTATGGAACAGGCTATTCAAATACAGCAAGGATGATGCAGTATAAGTATTCGGAAATTAAATTTGACAAAAGCCTCATAACCGAGATAGAAACCAACGAAACAAAGCGGCTTATGGTAAAGCATCATATTTCGATGTTAAAAGAAACAGGCAACACGACTGTTCTTGCCGAAGGTGTTGAAACAAAAGAGCTTGCGGAATTATTGCAAAAGTTAAACTGCGACTATATACAGGGTTTTTACTACGCACATCCGATGAATATAGTGCAGTTTAACGACTTTTTTACCACCAAATACAAACAGGCCTGATCAATACTTGAACTCACTGCCGCCGATGAATTCGCGCAGTAATGACTGTCCCGGAACGAAATTAGACGGAACAGGACAGAAGTTTATAAGGAAGCGCAAAAGCCGCGTTGCCTCGGCGTATTCTTTTTGAAGCGGGCTGACGCAGCGCAAAAGCGGTTCCGCATATACGCGCAGAACAGAAAGTTCGTAGTCAAGGGCCGTATTTATCATAATGTCCGCATTGTTCTGGAACGGGAATATGTGCAGGCGTTCGCCTTTGTGAACACTAGGCCACATGCTGATTGTCTCGGCGGCGGATTTTCCGCGGAACTGCGAATCACGCACGATCCTTCTTACAAGGCGGTTGTCGCTTGTAGAGACACGGTTAAGGTCGTCAAGGTTGAGCTGTGTAAGCGCGCTTACATAAACCTTGAATTTGGAGCCTGCGTCGATTTTCGGCGTGAGTTTGTCGTTCAGTCCATGGATACCCTCAAGAATCAGGATATCATTTTTTTGCAGCTGGATAATATTCTTGCCGTTATAGTTACGCTTGCCTTCAACAAAATCGTAGTTTGGTATTTCAACCTGTTTGCCGTTGAAAAGGTCGAGCAGGTTTTCGTTGAGAAGGGCAACATCAAGTGCTTCAAGACATTCATAGTCGTAGTTGCCGTCAGCGTCGCGCGGGGTGTTCACACGTTCGACATAATAGTCGTCAAGGCTGATTACATGGGGCTTTAAGCCGATAACCTGCAGCTGCTGTGACAGCTTTTTGGAAGAAGTAGTTTTGCCTGAGCTTGAAGGACCCGCAATAAGAACAACCTTTGCGTCCTTTTTTGCGATTGCGTCAGCTGCTTCGGCAAAGCATTTGTTCTGGAAAGTTTCGGTTATAGTGACAAAATCCTTGATTTTTCTGTTAAGAATAACCTCGTTAAGCGATGCGGCAGAAGTTACGCCGATTGTTTTTCCCCACTGCTTGTATTTTTTGTATATGTTAAAAAGCTGGGGACTCTCGGGAACAGGTTCAAGTTCTTTTTTGCCCGTTGGTGGAAAGCGAAGCAAAAAGCCGTCGCCGAACAGAGTAAGGTCGTAACAGTTAAGAAGTCCTGTCTTTGCAAGAAGAGGTGCGTAATAAAAGTCCGAAAAATCTTCGAGGGTGTTAAGAACTACCTTGCTGATACACAAGTATTTGAACTGCTTTTTTGTTTCAATAAGGTTGAGGCGGTCAAAATTTTCGAGTGCTTCTTTGTACGAAACGGTTTTTTGTATAATGGACAGATCCTGTTTTATGAGGTCGTCCATTTTTGCCTTTAGCTTGGCAATCTCGTTCTTTTTGCTGGAACTTGAACTGTCAAAAATGTAGTAGTAACCGTGACCCAGGCTGTGACCTACAACAAGTCTTTTGCCCGGGAAAATAGAATGTGCGGCTGCCGCGAGAACAAAACACAGAGTACGGCGGTAGATGGTAGAACCTTCGCTTGTGTTGATAAGAACCGGTTCTATGTTGGCGTTTATGGTCAGCGGTTGTGAAAGTTGACAAATCTCGTTGTTAATCTTGACTGCGACTATTGATTGGATGTCCGCTATTGAATATGCGGAAGCCAAGGATGGAATAATGTCTCTGGCTGGGATTCCATCCTGAATGTTGATTTGTTTTGTGCTGTTGCTGTCAGCTGAAAATGTAATAGTAATCATAAAAGAATTATAATATGACTTTTAAAAAAAGTATAATTAAAAAATTATACTTGTTTGATTTTGTCTTTTTTGGCAAAGATGAACAGTTTGCTGAAAATATAATTCGCGATTATTACAACAATATTCGAAATTACTTTTGCTATAATGGCGCCGTTCAGGCTGAAACTACCCAACTCAAGATTATACTCGCCGCAGTTCATAAGATTTACCGTAACGAACATGAACAATTCGTCAAAAATACCTGTGGCAAGTCTTGCTGCCGTAAAACCGGCAAGTTCTTTCAAAACAAATTTGGGTTCAAAATTCCTGCTCTCAAAAACAAAAACCTTGTTTGTAAAAAATGCGAACAGAACACAGATAACCCATGCAATACCGTTTGCAATAAGATGATTCATAAAGCCGGAAAGAATCTTGTACAAGGCAATATTCAAAATAGTTGCAAGCAGTCCAAAAATGCCATATAAGAACAGCTCTTTTATTTTGTTCCGGTTTTCTTCCCAAATTTTTTTAATGTCCATAACGTATCAAATTATAGTTACAATTTGTGATTTTGTACACATCTTCGTAAAATGTACACAACTTTATAATTTTGATAAAGTAACTTTAGTGAAATTGCATATATGTAAGAGAAAATACGGATATTAAAATAATTAAAAATTCTGTAACTTGTTATAATAAATAGTGAAAGAAGCTTATAAATATTTTTTTAATTATTGACTAAAAAACATTTTTACTGTAGTATTACCAGAAATGTGCTTATGTAATTTTGGAGAGAAACTTTGATGAAGAAAGTTTTATTAATTAATGTTTTATGTTTTTGTATATTCGTTTGTTTCTTACTTGCCTCATGTGGAGGCGGTGGAGGGGGCGGAGGAGGAGCCGCCGGTGCGAGTCTCTCAGAAGACGAATTTACAACACATAATCCAGGAGGCTGGGGCGGAGAAGGTTCTGTTCCCGGTAGTTCAAGAGGGGCGGATTCAAGCGGACTTTATGTTGAATCGCGTGGTGGAACACCACTTGTAATAAATTCTTATCGCTATGGAAACGTAACATATACCAACCATGAAGATATAGCAAAGCTGCTGCGAAAAGACCATGTAACAGGTCAGATAGATGCTCAGTTTTATTGTAACGGTGAAAGCACTCCGCGTACAGTACGAATAACCGGACAAGAGACCAGAAATGCAAAAGGAGAACTGGTTTACGAGTATGCTTTTAACCTGCAGTACAAAGCAACCTGCCATGTCCCCGGTGGTACACAGGATATTTATTATTTTCAGAACGAAGGAATAGACCTTAACGCATACCATGATGGCGGAGACTTTGGCAGTAACTATGACAGTACAACCGTGTGGGGCTGGTACGAAAATAACAGTACGGGCGGAACAAACCGTTATCCTCTTTCTGCTAACGGACGTGTAATGATTCCTGAATCAGACAAGGGTGATCACGAACTTTATCCGGTATTCCAGTTTGCTTCTGCACCAACTGTTGAATGGATTACAGAAACTGGTGTTCAGGAATACGGCGGCGCAGATACTTATTTGTACGACTATGCGCAGAATACAAACGGTGTAAAGATTCAGATTAGTCAGGAGGATTTCCCCGGCTGTACGGTAACGGGCAATATAGACGGCGGCACGCCTTTTACACTGCGACCTGTCAGTACTCCTGTCCCATATTCAACACATCTTACTGCCGGACATCACGTTATAACGATGAATTCTTCCGGTAGTAACAACTGTGCGCCGCAAACTTTTACAAAGGTTATTGATGTGTACGTAAAGCCGGTACTGCGGATTGCGGATGTGGGAACATCTTCATCTTCTTTAAGATTTCGTGATACTGGAGAATCATCTACAACAACTGATATATACAAAAGCAGTTATATGACATATGGATCAAATATGCCTGTAACAGGACTTACGGCACTGCCGGAATGTGCTACAGTAGTAGACTCAAGTGCGTGTCTTGACGGTTCTGCAATAACGGAATCTCCTTCAGCGGCTCTTGGTAATCATACCCTTAGTGCTGAAATTACTGGTAATTACTGTGTTCAGCCGGATACTAGAAATATAACAATTAAAATAAAACCGATAACTGCACAAATTACAAATGTTGTATTCAAAATGAATGTTTCAGTTGATGGTGATTTTCGACTAAAAGGTTACCTTCATCTTGGTGTAAATGGTGGAAATTGGCAAAATATAGGAGATTTCCAAGGTAATGGAATTGGGATGAGTGGAGGAGATAATAATATTACAGGCTCTTGTAATGCAGCTTCTGTAACTCTAAATGCACTCACGGATAGTATTTCGTACGAAGCCGATACTAGTGATTGGGATGAATATTCTGGTAACGATCAACTTGGTTATGGTTCAACAGGTGTAGCACTTCAGACAGCTTGTGACAACAGATCTGATTCAAATAAGTATTCGATATATTTGCATACATCTCATTCAGATGGTTCCAGTGACAGTACCATTACTGTTCAACTTTCGGAATAAGTTTGGCATGGTTTTATTTAATGAACAAAAGCGTGTTGACAAAGCAGCGACACACTTCCGCAAGCGGAGGTCACGGCGATATTTCATATAGTTTTAGTGTAAGCCTGACAGACGATTATTAAAAAATCTCATAGTCGGGGCTGCCGTTATTGTTAAACACGCGGACGGTGCAGGGTTCTGCGCAGGCTTCTTCGGCAAAGGCGGTAATGTTAAATGCGGAACCGCCAAGAATGTCGTCAGGATGATACATTGTTTTGAGAGTTGTTTCTTCGCCTTCGGCAAACAAACGCGACAGCGCGCCGTTTAAGCATACAACGTCTTTTACAGCAGGAAAAGCGAATGAAAGCCTTTTTTCTTCGTATTTGAGTTCGAGAAACAAAAGCTGTATTTTTTCAATTTCGGTATGGGGCTGACTGAAAGGATCAAAGCCTGTGCTCTTTGCGCAGTTGTTGCAGCGCAACCATTC
>JAEEGL014064718.1_pt1 | contig 16118 bp, 1 predicted proteins | sample 9134231 | NCBI WGS metagenome assembly JAEEGL01 (sample SAMN16246548, study PRJNA631951) | gut metagenome | biome: gut microbiome; feature: rumen; material: fiber-attached | host: Bos | place: Iran: Karaj | collected 2018-10
TGGCGGTATTTCAAGCAAGGGACTCACTCTCGAGCCACGTCAGGGTAACGACGGAATCCGCCTGCACGAAACACCTTCCGGACTTATGAACTCCATCGGCCTTCAGAATCCTGGTATTCCGCACTTTATTGAACACGAGCTGCCACAAATGCTTAAGCTTAAGCCGGTTGCAATCGCAAATCTTTCCGGCTCTTCAATAGAAACTTATGTAGAAGGAGCCCGCCTGCTGGACGCGACAGAAGTTCCTGTAATCGAACTCAATATTTCCTGCCCTAACGTTTCTGCCGGTGGAGCCGCCTTTGGAATGACCTGCGTAGGTGCGGCTCAGGCTGTGAAGGCTGTACGCGCCGTCACAAAAAAGCCACTTATTGTAAAACTCACTCCTCAGTCGCGGGAGCTCGAAAAAGTTGCCCTTTCCTGTATAGAAGCCGGAGCCGACGCTATCAGCTTGTGTAACAGTTTCCAGGGAATTGCAATTGATATTGAGCGCGGAGTTCCTGTTTTTGATAAGCTCAAGGCCGGTTTTGGCGGACCTGCTGTTCGTCCTATTGCAGTGCGCCTTGTTTACGAAGTTGTTGAAGCAATCAATCAACTGCCACCAGACCGCAGAGTTCCTGTAATTGCTTTGGGCGGTGCCGCAACCTGGCAGGACGCCGTAGAGTTCATCATGGCCGGTGCAAGCGCAGTACAGGTAGGAACTGCCACTTTTGCAAATCCAAACGCAATGCTTGAGATGATAGATGGCCTTTCAGCCTTTATGAAGCGAAAAGGATATCATAATATAGAAGAAATGCGTGGTTTAATTCAGAAATAAGAGTTTTCTTATATTAAGCAAAAAATTTGCTTATTTTCAAAACCCATTGTATATTATTCCGAGAGAGGTAGTTGAAGCTTTCATGGCTTAAGCTACCTTTTTTTATTAACAGTGCTTATCCTCCCAAATTAATGTTTCTTCAAAATTTGCCGAAATTCTAAGAGGAGAAGTGGAGTCTTATAGACTTTTCATTTCAAAATGGGGTTCATATGGTAAAGTTTTCTAAACTAAAAGTAAAATTTTTGGGATTTATCTGTCTTATTGCCTGCTTTTTTGCATTCAGTTCGGTAATTTCCTGTGAAATTGGTCTTGGTTCGGCCGTTGATATTGCCGTTCCAACCAGTGGAATTTCATATCCACCGCAGAATGCCGTAGTCCGCGATACTTTTGTCGCTGCAGGTTCATGTGAAGACGACCAGGAAGTAAAAGAAGTAAGAGTTTCTGTAATTGATACAGAAAACAACAAGGCTTACGGACCTTACCAGGCAAGTCTCAGCCAGGATAAAAAGGCCTGGAGCGTAACACTTAATAACAAAGACCCCGAAAAAACAAGCAGCCGCTTCGACAGCTACAAGCAGTGGGAGCTGCCAGACGGAAACTATGTAATCAGCGCAATTGCCTATGATACTGCAGATAAAGAGTCTGCCGTTGCTACCAGCCCGATTTCTATCGACAATACAGCCCCAGTATTGATTGTTAGTAAACCACTGGCTAAAGGTACATCTATGGCTCCAACAATCTATGGAAGCACTTTAAAAATTTCCGGCGATATTGCAGAAGATCATGAAACTTCAAAAATGATTATTACCTTAAGGGAGTTTGATGATTCTACTGGTGCATACGTGGCAGGTTCTTCAGTTCAGACTATTGAAATTACAAACGCTGCTGAATTGAATGCTATGTCTTCAAGTAATCCGCTCATTATTGCTAAATTCGACAGAAGCAATGCGAATTCAGATCAGCATAAAAACTATGTAAAACTCTTTGGAAACAATGAGAGCGCCCCGGATAAATTCTATTACTGCGGCTTCTTACTGGAAGATAACGCAAAAGTTTATAATAATCCTGGTGATTCAGGCAGCGATACCGGTAACCAGACAGACTGCTATTACCTGCTCACAGAACAGGATTTCCAGAAAAATCTTGCCGTTAACTATTCTCTTACAGCTCAGCGCCTTATGAAGATTTTTAAGGGATCGAGCGAAGATTACAACGAGTCTCAGATTAATGGAATTGCTTCAATTCTTACAAAAACAGAAAACTATTCTTCTTCATCAAATATTTCTGAAGAATCTTCAAAATTCAGTTTGAATCCTCATAACAACCCGACCTGGAATCTGGAAGAAAATTATATAGTAAGAAACGGAACATTCGGTTCTTATCAGGCTGGAAGTTCCCTTATTCTTTCCCTTACTGCAGGTCGTGATGCAAGTTATCCGGACCCGAAAACTGTTACAGTAGATATGTATGATATTACTGTAAAAGATGAAAATGGCAATTATCAGACCAATGTGCTTCCAACTGATTTTTCTACAACAGGAAAAGATAAAATTGTATTGATTGGTCAGGGCGGAAAGGTTGCTGGAAAATGGGATGAAAGTGCTGATGATGCAAATAAAACCAAAACCTTTACTCTTGATACCGTAGAATGTGGTCTTATAGCAAATCACTATTACAAATTTGACGTTAAAGGTACCGACCGAAATAAAACAGATTTAGAGCCTCTGAATGGAAATGAATATGTATTAAGACTTTCTACCGGCAATAATATTCCAAGAGTTTATATTAGAGAACCTCTTAGTGATGCAACCTTTGGAACTGCTGCCGATTATGGCAATGTTAATACTGATGGTGTAACTGTAAAGGGGTATATTATTACAGATGGTGTCGCATTAAACGAATCATCTCCTATAGCTGTTAAAATTTCACGTTCGGATTCTACTGTAGAGGTTACTTCAGCTTATGATGCTCCACCAGTTATTTCTCCAGATACTGTTGTAGCAAACCAATATAATTTTGAGATACCTGTAAAAGCAAACGCAGACAATACCTTTGTTCCGGCAACAGAAAGTAAATATTTATATACAGTAACAGTAACAGCAAAAGATGCCAGCGACCTTGAAGGCGAAAAGCAGGTAAAATTCTACGTAGACAACAAAAAGCCTGAAGTAAAAATCAACCCTGTTAGTCCGGTTGTAAAAGATGGCTCAAATGAATATGTAAACGGAACTATTACAGTAAGCGGCGTTGCAAGCGACAGCGGAAACACAGGAAGCGGCCTGAAGTCTGTAATCTATAAAATCGACGGAGGAGCGCCTGTAACAATTGCTTCTGCTACAGCCGGACAATCTATTCCAGAATCATGGAGTTTTACTCTCTCTACAAGAAATCTTACGGATAGTGCAAGTGGAGTTACTCATACAATTGAGGTAACTGCGGTAGATACTGTAGGAAACATTAAATCAGCAAGTAAGAGTTTCGTGCTTAAACAGAGTACCGATACTCCTGTTTTGAATTTGTCTAATGCTGATGTTTCTATTACAACTGCTGCTGCTCTCAAGCATACAACATCAACTGAAACAAAAATCTATAATATGTTTGGTGTCACAAGCAACAACAAGCTTTATGGTTCTATTTCAGATGATGATGGTCTTGAAAATGTCGAAATTAAGTATCAGAAAGATGGGGCTGGAACAGAAACAACAATAAATCCAGTAACACCACTTACCCCAGACGCAAAGTCTCACAGTCTTGAATATGTACTGCCATCGACAATGGCAGAGGGCCAGTATAAGATTACTGTAACTGCAAAAGATAACAAACATGAAACAAACAAAGATACCCTTTCAAAGAGTTTCTGGATTATTGTAGACGAAGGTGCTCCGGTCTTGAGTAATATCTCAGTTGCTCCTGCTGCGGTAAATGACTGGTATAAGGGAAATCAGTCTGGTTCAAACTCAGAAAAAATTAAGGTAACTGGTAAAGTAAAAGACGGCAGCGGTCTGGTAACTTTGGAAAGAAAACTTGTAAAAATTGGCACAAGTGAAACTGAAGTGGCAGGCTACTCTAAAACGGTAGACCTTAAAGTAAACGAAACAACAGCAACTCCTGCTCATATTGCAAAAGGTGTAAACTGGACGGACGAAATTACCCTTCCTTCAGCAAGCGGAAAGTACAAAGTAATTTATTCTGCAACAGATAAATATGAACAGGAAGAAAGCTATCTTATAGAATTCTCAGTGGATGTGGATGCTCCAACTTTCTCAGTGCTGAATATTGGTTCAAATGAAATTAATAATCCGTCAACTGCATCTTCATTTACTTCATGGATCAGTGACAACACAGTAACTGTAGAAGCTACAGTTGGCGATGGTACTGGCTCTGGCATTAAAGAAGTTTCTTATACTCTTGGCGGCTCAACTTATAAGCCGATGTTGCAGTCAACATCGAATCAGTCAACATCTAATGAAACAAAATGGAGTGCAGATGTTTCATTTGACGAAGGAAGCGAGAAAACAATTAAGCTTCGTGTAACAGATAATGTAGAAAACAAAAAGGAAACTGCCACATTCAAAGTAAATATTGATAAAACAAAACCAACTCTCGATGTAAAGTGGTATAAGATTTCTGATAACTCAACAGACGGAACTCTGGTAGAAATTCCTCAGACAGGTATTGCTCCAACCGCTTATGTTAATGCAAAGGATCTTGTAATCTTTGGAAATTATGATGATGGAACAACCGGTAGTGGAGTTAAGGCTCTTAGCTTTAAGGTAGGAGGTGAAAGCTATACACCGTCAACAGGAAACCTTACTTATTTTAATAAGGCCTTTACAACAGAAACTGCTATGGATGGAGCTGGCGGTGTACTTGAAAAGGACACAGATGGAAAATACAAAAATGCAGTAACTTATTCAGAAGCAAACGTAAAGAATATCAAATCCTTTATAGCCGTAATTGATCATTCAGCCTGGGCAAGCGCAACAGGAGATGTAAGTGTAACTGTTTCAGGAAGCGACCAGGTAGGTGAAATTCACGGAGTAACAAAAACAGCTGTTACTCTCAAGAAAGATACAGGAAAACCTCTTGTAAGCGGAGTGGTAATCAATCAGATTAAAGATTCAGATACAAAAGCCGCTTACGGACCTGTCAGCGGAAAGTATTATATCCGCAATAAAATAGACGGAAACCTCAAGCTTGAAGGAACTACAACAGATTCTGATGGTCTTGTAGATTATACAATTGTTGAAATTACAGGAAAGGATGCAGACGGCAACGAAAAGAAATATACAGCAAAAACTTCCGACGGCAGCTGGACAATTACAAAAGATGACGCAAATAAAGCGTTGGATCTGAGCACATGGGCAAAGAATTCTTCTACAGGTCCGGATGCGACAATAACCATAACTGCATACGACAAAGCAGGTAACTCTTCAGCATCTAATACAAATGCAAATTGCGTAAAGACACTTGATCTTTATTTTGATGAAGCAGGTCCAGAAGTTCTTACCGGTAAAGTAAATGGTACAGATAAACCAAAAGGTTATAAAGATCAGAATGTTTCAGATGAGAATGACACATCAAACCCATATTCTTCGGATTATACATTCCGCGGTAAAACAGCCTGGAAGTATGGCGGAATCAAAATTGGTAATGGTAAATATGGTGACACCTCATACGGTAGAGAATCTTCTCTTAAGATAAGCGTAACCTTCATTGGTGAAGCAAAAGGCAGTGGTGTTCAGAAAATGGAATACAGGCTGCTTAAGGCAAGTGATGCATCAGCTTATAGCAGCACACATACAGGTCTTTATTCTGGTGAGATTCCAGCAACAGCTACAGCCGCAAAAGAATTTACTTCTGTAGTAGCAGATAAATATAAACACTATGGCAGCAATACAGAATATGACTGTTATGTTGGTACCGAAACAATAAACGGCTTTGAACCAACTACAGACGGTAATCCAAACCTTCTCTTTGTACGTGCAATTGACAACTGTGGTAATGCAGGAAGATGGTTTGTTCTTCTTGTACAGATGGATAATGAAAAGCCGACAGTTACTTCAGATTCAACAAATCCAGATTCACTCCTCACAAACGGAAAGAGCACTTTGCCAACTCTCAAGGGAAGCTTTGATGATGGCGCAAAGGGGTCTGGCTTAAAGGCTGCCAGAGTTAAGCTTGATGGTAATACAATTATTAATGCAGCCTTTACTCAGAAAACTGATGAATTAGCTGATTACACAATTACAGCAAAAGATACAACTGGCCACGATATTGATGTAAGTAACCAAACAGTAAATACAATTTATAACGACGCCGTAGAAGTTTCATTCACAAATGACTACGGAACCTTTACTTACAAAACGAAAGAAGAAGAACCAGATGCAGAAGGACACAGAAAACGCTATTCATTTAAGGATGCTTCTTCTAAGGCAGAGTGGGAACTCACATTAACTCCACAAACTGGTACCTGGTTCAATGCAATCAAAGCTAAGACATTAAACCCTCAGATTACTGTAGAAGCCGAAGATTGGGCAGAAGATGCAACAGGCAGCGGTAACAAGGGAACAAATATTGTTTCTTCTCTTGATATTGATACACAGGCTCCAAGTGTTAATCTTTCTTCTCCATTGAATACAAAGACATTAAACGGAAAACAAGATATTGCAGGTACTGTAACAGAAAATCATACACCAAAGACAGTAGAAATCTGGTATTCCAATGCTGCAACTCCAACTGCTTTTGGTACAGATGAAAAAACAGCCTTCAAACTTTTGAAGAAGGTTACAGTAGGCGACACTCTTGCAGACGGCACTAAGGTAGAAGAAAAAGACATTTACAACTTTAAGTATACACATAATTTTAATGAGCTTCTGAAGTCTGATAACTCTGGTAACAAAATTGCAGGCGAAGTTCACCTCCTCGTTTACACAGAAGATAAGGCTGGCAACTATAATATCAGTAAGTCAGCGACATTAACTTCTACAAATTATAAGACCTATAACGTAGACCCTGATTCAGACCGCCCTATTATCACTGTTACAAACAGAAAAATCGCACCAATGTCTTCATTAGCTTATCTCCTGATAGATACAGACACCTTAAATATTAAGCTTGAGGATGATGATGGAATTCAAAAGGCAGAATACTATATTACAAAGACAGATGCCGGAACAGGCGATGCTGCTGCTAACTATAACAAATGGGTAGATTTCACCAGCAAGATTTCTCAGAACACAGCCTCTATCACATTTGGTAAAGATGGAAAGCAGGAGCTGAAATTCCGTATTACAGATAGTCAGGGCGGTGTATTTAGTAACGACATCTATCTTAAAGACAGTGAGTCTACTCCAAATTATGCCGGGGATGCAGTAATTTACGCCGACGTAGATACAAATCCACCGGAAATCAAAAAGCCGGTTTACGCTCAGCTTGTTCAGACAGCACCAGCTTCGGTTACTGCAATTGACCAGAATAAGTGGGAAACAGATTATACAAAGCTTCACGCAGGCGGACCTTCTGCAAAGTACCTTATACTTAAGTTACAGGCAGAAGATACAGGTTCTGGAATTGCTAATAATGGAGTTAAACTGTCTGCAACTCTCAATGTTAATGGAACTGCAAAAACAATTACCCAGGAAGAATCAACTTGGGAGGATGGAGGATATTATTATCGTATAATTCCAGCCTTTGTATTTAAAGCAAATTCTACTACTGTTGAAGAAGAAGTTGAAAAAGCAGATTATATTGTCAAAATTGAAGTAGCAGATAAGGCCGGAAGAAAGGCAACAAATTCTATTACCCTTAAAGCAGATAACAAAAAGCCTGAAATCAAGATTACTTCGCCATCTAAGACAGAAAACCTCAGCGGCATAATTAATATTGACGGCTCTGTTACAAATGAAAATGCGGTTATAGAATGGGCAATTTCTCCTCTGGAGGCATCTCCGGCAGGTTACAGCAGCAGTACGGAATGGAAATACAAGAACGCAGAAACTGGCGCAGAAGTAACACTCCCTGCAAACGACAAGGCTGGAACTCAGATAAATCCAAGTAAGAACCTCTGGGAACTTTGTAAATATACTAAATTAAGCGACACCTCAATGATGGCCTTTAACTTCCAGCTGGATGGAGGCGATGGAACAGGTCATTTACCAACTCTGGAAGACTGGATTAAAAATATTGGTATTACAAAACATGATGATTTGCACACAGCAAATAATCCGTTTAATACTATTGTTCAGCTTTATTTCCATGTAAGGGCAACAGATGAATCTGGCAATGTAAACGAAGAGCATTATCCAATCCGCGTAGACCCTCTTGGAAGCAGACCAACAGTCAGCATCGGATACCCAACTAAAGAAAAGGCCGGCGAGAATACAGATGGTCTTGTACTCGGCGGAAAGCCAACAATTATTGGTACCGCAACAGGCTTGAATACAGTTCAGTATATCTGGCTGCAGATAGATACAAACTCAACTGTTGGTTCCGATGAATGGAATTGGCAGAATGGTGAATGGGATTGGCAGGATGTAAATACTCTTCGCAGTAAGGGTTACTGGATCGGTAAGATGTCAGATAACAGTCAGCTTACAAGCGTCCTTACTGCAAGTGATAATGCAAAAGAATATGCAATTCGAGTAAATGATACTCCGTTAAGCGGTATGAGCTGGAAGCAGCAGATTAACCTGGAAGGAGAACTGGATCCTGCAGCAGGAGAATCTCAGAGACCTGTAACTATCTGGGCTTATGCAACAGACGATAAGAATCTTGTTTCCAGCCCTGAAATCAGAAGAATGTGGATAGATCAGGGTACTCCAATTATTGAACAGGATATCAAACTTGTTCAGTGGAATGAAGCCTATACCGGTAGTACTTACTTTACATTCAATAATGGAAAAATTGAATTTGATACAGGTGCAGTAAAAGCCGTTCGCAGCTACAACGGAAAAGAAAGCGTTAAGGGCAGATGGTTTATTATTGGTAAAGTAAAAGATGAAAGCGGACTCAAATCTGTTAAGTTCAAGATAAATGACGCAAGTACAGAATATGGAGTTACAAGCTCTGGCGATAGTTACACAGGTTCAACTACAGACGCTACAACAAAAGGCGCATTCATTAGCTGCGTAAGTGAAACGAACAGCCAGAATAAAGATGTTAATAACTACCTCTTCTGTATTCCAATTGGTAATGATACAGAAAACGAAGTTGGAAATTATACAATTCATTTCGAAGCAACAGAAAAAGAGGAGTCAAATCCAAAATCTGTTTCACGCGACTTTGAAGTTCTGTATGATAACAAGGCTCCTGAAGCTCCGGTTCTGCTCAAACTTTCTGGAAGAGAAATTGCGGCAGGTACTACAGTTGATATTTACAACAGCAACAAAAAGTTTACCTTTGGTGGAAAAGCAACAGAAGAAAAGGTGGGCGGTATTTCTCAGACTGGTGTAGAGCGTATTGCCTTCTACTTTACAAGAGATATCAAGGGTCAGGAAAAACGTCTTTATGATGTAATGATTCATGATTCTACAGAAGATTTAGGTAATCACCGCAGCTATGCAAGTGGTCTTACAAAGAAAGACAACCTCTATTGGCAGAGTGCAAGTGTTAAGATTACTGACACCGATCTTACAATTACAGATACAGACTACAACTTTAAGAATATTCACGTTGGCGGTCTTGCAAAAGTAAACGGCGTTATTTACAAAATCCAGGGAGTAAACACAACTACCAAAAAGGTTTCTCTTTCTGGTGCACCTGGCGACACAGCTACAGATGCAACAACAAGCGCCCTCTTTGCAATTGCCAATGTTGTAGATAATCCTACCCGCGAAAGTGAAGGAACAACAGCAGTCACAACAAGCGGTTATGGTTATGGTTACGGTTACTATAATGATGGTGGAAAAGACGGCGACCTCATGGTAGAAAGTCTTATTTCAACCGACAACATAAACTACAACTGGGAAGCAAACATCAATACAAAGAATATGAGTGATGGTCCTGTTACCCTTCACTATGTAGTATTTGATAAGGCAGGAAATGCTTCTGGTGAACAGACAGTTGAATGCTTTGTAAAGAATAATGCCCCACGTCTTGCTGGAGTTACTCTTGGTACAGATACCAACGGAAACGGAAGTGTTGAAACAGACGAATACGTTACCGAATATGGAAAACTTTATGCAGGTGGTTATAGCAATAACGGTAAGACAAAAATGACTAGCCTTACCGTACCAACAAGCTCAACAAAAGAAAATCCTGTATCGGTATTTAAGATTAAGGGTAAAACTATAATTGAGCCTGTAATTGTTGGTGGTAACGGTAAGTTAAGCTACAAGTACAAGGTATGGAAATACAACAGTACAGAAAAAGACTGGAAAAGTATCTTTGGTACCGACTACTTCACACCAGTAGCTGCAAGAAAGTGGGCAGATTCTGTAGTTGGAAGCGGTGAAAATGATAATACCGAAATAAAACCTCAGATTGTTCTTGAAGTTGCAGACTTCCTTAACAACGGTATAGAAGACGGCAACAATCACAAGTTTGAATTCCAGATTTCAGATGAGACACCTGGTTTAAATGATGCTTCCGGTAATGCTACTGTATCTGCTCAGCTGGCAAGTCTCAACATCATCATGTCTATGGATATGAACGATAACGTTAAACCTGTAAATAAGATTATTCCATTCTACTGGAAGAGCGCTTCTGTAAACTCTCTCAAGGACAACAGCAAAGCCAATGGTCATATTGAACTTTCAAGGGACTGGTCAGTTACTTCTGGAGATACAAATGCAGTAACTGGCGACAAAGACCCTAAGGTTTCAGGAGCCTTTAAGCTCGAGGGTATTGCTCAGGATAATATTCTTTTGACTAAGCTTTATGTAAACTTTGATAAAGTAAAGCTTGATGGAACAAATGAAAATACCTTAATAGCAGAAAATACATTTAATGAGACAACAAAGAAATGGGCTTGGACTCCAAAGCATACAGATGCAGCAAAGTGGGAAGCTTCTGTGCGTCAGGCAACTTACGAAGAATTTATTGCCGCAGGTTGTCCTGGTGCTGTAACCGCGCTTACAGAAGCCACACTCCCAGAAGGTAAAAAGCTTTCTGATTATGTTCCAGAAATAAGCCAGGAATACGGCCATGTTGTACACTGGACCCTTACTCTGGATACACAGGCACTTAGACTTACTCCAAAGGCAAATATGGTTATAAATGCTTCTGCAAAAGATAGAGGAAGCCCTTCTCTTAATAATGATGTTTTAGGTTATACACCAAAGACCTCTGATACAAGTACCGCACAGTCTGGCGGTGACGATGGTACAGCAACACTTACATCTCATTATCAGATTGACCTTGTTCCATATATCACAAAGGTAAAGACCTGGCTTTCGGACAAGAGCAAGAAGGACGATACATCAGAATATGATAGAACCGCACGAGGTCACTATCCGGTAAAAGCTGGTGAAACAATTACACTCAGCGGCTTTAACCTTGGAGGAGATAAGACTTATACAGTTGCAGCAAATGCATCTTCAGGTCCAATTTCTCTGTCTGTAAGCGGCATTGATACTTTGAACAACAAAAACAATAACGACGCTAAGGGTACAAGCACCGAACTTGTTGCCGACTTCACCGACGAAGAAAAGGCGCCAGATAGTCTTAAACATTTCTACAACCGCACACCAAACGACACCAATAACTACACCCTCACAGACGATGTAGTACTTGATGTCTGGGGCTTCAACTCTAATGCAGCCCAGCCAAATGGTGGTGGTCGTATTGATGAAGTCAGTATGAAGATTAATCCAAACACAAAAATAATAGGATTCTCTTTCCTGGACAGTTACAGGTATTTTGCTTTGCCAAAGGGAAAAACAAATTCTTATAATGGAACTAATGATTCTCCTAGTGCTCAATTTGACTTCCGTTCTACTGGAACACTCGCTTATGACTGGAGAGGTTGGTCTTATGCAACAGATGCGGGTGGTAACGAAGGAGATCGAATAAAACTTTGGATTGTTGATGATAATGGTACAGAACAAACTAGTGTTGCTTTTGAGTATACAAATCAGAACAAGAACAGAGATAATTCTGGTTCTAGTGTCGACCTTCGTTATAAGGTTCGTAGCCCAAGTATTGCTACCTCTAAAGGAGATACTGCTAATACAACAAATATTTACATGGCATACTATGACAGTTTTAATGATGAAATACGTTATAGGGCTGGAAATTCAGATAAAAATAATAGAATGCTATTAGTTAATGGTAGCAGCAATGCTGCTTATTCTTGTCAGAATGCTCAGGTAATTGCTACAGATGCAACAAAAAATCTTCCAACTTCTGATAACAGATACGGATACATTGGAACACCTCTTGGAGGTGCAGGTGAATTTGTTTCACTCGACGTTATTCCAAAAGGAACCAAAAATACTGCAGGAACGGTAATACAGTCTACATCAGATATTGTAGTAATTGTCTGGTATGATGCTCAAGCAAAATCTCTCAAGTATGCATATAATAAAGATCCTCTTAATTATGACTGGAGAAGTGATAATACAAATCATACTGCCTATCGCGGATTGAATCGAGAAAATTGGAAGGGTGAAAAAACAATTTTTGCAGGTGCAGGTGAATACTGTCAGGTTAAGGTTGACCAGTATGGTGGAATTCATATTGCAGCATTTGACCCAACCTATGGAGACCTGCGTTATGCATATCTTGAATCTTATAGTTCAAATTACAATGAAGATTCAATGTCTTATGTAGTAGATTCAAGTGGAAATACAGGTTCTCACCTTGTAATGGATGTTGCTTACGACAAGGCTCCGACAAATGATGCCACAACAACAGGTAAACCGGTGCCATACATTACCTACTGGGGTTCTGGTATGCCAAAGATTGCACATCCTGTAAATGGCTGTGCTTCGGCTGGTGCAAATAACGAACTCTTTACTGGTAACTGGGAGGTAAGCTACATTCCAACTACAAGTACAATTGCCGACCTCGATCAGAAGAAGCTTAATAATCTGGATAACCGTATTAATGTTGCTTTATGGAAGTATGACGCAGATGGTCTTGTTACTACAATACAAAGCTCAACAAAAGTAACAGGATCGGCCAGTGGAACTTCTGGTACGTGTTATGGAAACGGAACGGCTAATCCAGTCGTCGGATATTCAATTATGGCTAATCTGACAGGCGGTGGATCCGATTCAGCCAACGACCGAATAGAAACGGCGCAGATGCAGTAAGGAAAAGGAGGTAAGAATTATGAAGAAGAATTATTTTAAGACAGCAGCTTTAATAACCTCAGTACTCGTGCTTTTTGCAGCTTCCTGCGATATTGGACTTGGAGACGCAGTAGATACTGCCGCTCCAACTGTAGAAATCAGCTATCCTCCTAAAAATGCCGTTATCCGCGAAAGCTTTGTTGTTTCCGGAAAATGCGACGATGATCTTGCTCTTGCAGATGTTCAGGTAAGCCTTACAAACACTTCTACAAAAGAGACCTATGGACCTTACAAGGCAAACCTTGCAGACAAAAATAAAGCCTGGAGCGTTACCCTTAATCAGAAGGCTACTGGCGCGGATTATAATACCTTTAATTCCTACAAGCAGTGGGAATTTCCTGACGGCACTTATGTAATTTCTGTAGTTTCTCATGATAAGGTTGGCAATACTTCTCAGGAAGCAACTATCCCGGTTGATATTGATAACACTGCGCCGGTACTTCTTGTAAGTAAGCCGCTTGCAGTTGGTACAGAAAATGCTTCGGTATTTGGCCGTACCTTAAATATTATTGGTGATATTTCCGAAGTACACGAAACAACCAAGCTTACCCTTAACTATATGGACGAACAGGCAGGAACTGTAACTCCTATGGAGATTACCGGCTTTGGAACAATGTCTTCTGATAATCCTCTTGTAATTGCAAAACTCGACAAATCAACAGCCGAAGCAACTGCCTCTGTTCTTACAAAAAATTACGAGAAGATTTATGGTGCCGGTTCAATCGACCTTAATAACCTTGATAACTATGGTAAGAAAACTTTCTACTGCGGCTTCCTTCTGGAAGACAGCGCAAAGTGTTATGTGAATCCTGGTGATTCAGGTTCTGGAGAAGGTAACCAGACCACTCAGTATTATATTCTCAGCGATGATTTTAATGATAATCTTTTCAGCGAAAATGCTTATTCCCTGAATGCCCGCAATCTTATGCTCCTGCTTAACGGACAGTCATCTTATTCAGAAAATCAGATTACAAACATTACCAGCGAGCTCCAGAAAACAGGAAACTTTGCTTCAAGCCAGAATATTACAAGCAGCCAGTCTTCAAAATTCTCAATTGACCCTAAGAATAACCCTACCTGGGCAATTACAAATTTTGAAATGACCGAAGGAAACTTTACAACTTACGAAGCAGGTTCTGCTGTTCCTCTAGTTCTTAAGGCTGGTGGAGACGGCATTTCAATTGATAAGAGCTCAATCGAAGTTAAACTCTATCATCTTGGAAACGGCGATAGACCTGCTGAAATTAACGAAAATACTCCATATCTTACCTTGATAAAAAGAGGTTATTATGAAGATGGAAAAGTAAAGGCAAACTTGAATCCAGCTGATCAAAATTCGCTTGTATTTAAAAACCCGAATATTCCGGATCTTGATGATAAAACTCTTCACGTAAATCATTATTATGAATTTAAGCTAACAGGTTGTGATGGTTCTGGAAATGATATAGAAAGTGAAAGCAGTCGTTATGGTTTCCGTCTTTATTCAAACTCTGCCGCTCCAAAGGTTACTTTTGAAAGTGTAAACGGCTTCTTTAAGGAAAATGAATATAAGAGCGGAAAAGAGCTGGATACTACTGGTATAAAAATAAAAGGAAGGATTACTACTGCAAAAGGTGATATTGAAATTGCCAGTGCAGATAAAATCAAAGTTACCTCAATCTCAGTTTCTGATACTTCTACTGGTGCAGATTTGAGTTCTCAAATCGAATTTGCTGCACCGGTAATCAGTAATCTTTCAACTATATCAGAAGGCTCTACTACAGCCGGAAAAGAATATACCTTTGAAGCCCTCATCACAAAAAAGGCTGGCTCTGAAAAAACACTCCAGCCTTCAACAAAGGGCACCTATAAATATAAGGTTGCATTTGTAGCAGAAGATTCTCTTGCATCAAAGAATGAAGCATCTGAATTTGAGTTTAAGGTAGACAATAAGGAACCTGAAATTCCTGAAAAGGAAATTGATGTAACTCCTACAGTTACAAAAAAAGTAGCCGGAACAGATATTAAATATGTTAACGGAACTGTTACAGTATCGGGCGTGGTATCAGATTCTGGCAGCGGTCTCAAAAAACTTTTCTGGGGAATTGATGTAGAGAATGATATCGAAGATGATGACATAACAGTTACCAACGGCGAAGTTGTAGTTTCAGCTACGAAAATCTCTGAAGAGAATTTGACAGAAATATCAGATGCCAGCTCGCCATGGGAAATTCCTGTAAATACCCTCCCATTAAATGAAGATAAGAATCCTCATCATCTCAAAGTATTTGCAATAGATGAAGTAGGAAACAGGGCAGTTGCTTCATATCCCTTAAATGTAAATCAGGAAACAGACCTTCCTCAAATCAGCTTTACAAATAAAACTGCAATGTTTACAAAATCAAGCAACAAACTTGCAGGCAGTATTACAGATGATGATGGACTTAAAACAATTACAGCAACATATAAGAAGGTAAGTCCTAAAGCAGGTTCTGTAAACACGGTAGCTATCAACTTTACACAGGGAACAACTTCTACACCTTTCACAATTTCTCTGCCTCAGAATGAAGAAGGTGAATATGAGGTTACAATTACTGCAACAGACAAGCCGAGTCTTGCAAAGGGAACAAAAACAGAAACTGTAACAGTTACAAAAGATCATGGTGCTCCTGAATTAAAAATTCCTACAAGCTCAAGTGCGGGTAAGTGGTATAAGGAAGATGTTGAAATAAGCGGTAATGTAAAAGATGGAAGCGGTACTGCAATAATTACCCGTCAGCTTTATGAGGTTGTACTTGCAGCTGATGGTACAGAAACAAGCAGCACTCCAGTTGGAGAAGCAACAACATTAGAAGCAGTCGGCACTGCTGCAGAAATCTCATCTGATGAAGGTAAAGATTGGACAGATACTATCAAAGTAAAAACTGATTCATATCCAGCTGGTCTAATCAACGGTACCTACAAGGCTGTATATATCGCAAAAGATAAATATGCCACAGATGCCGCAGACGACACTCACACTACTCAAA
>JAEEGL014564162.1_pt1 | contig 16118 bp, 12 predicted proteins | sample 9134231 | NCBI WGS metagenome assembly JAEEGL01 (sample SAMN16246548, study PRJNA631951) | gut metagenome | biome: gut microbiome; feature: rumen; material: fiber-attached | host: Bos | place: Iran: Karaj | collected 2018-10
ACGAGTAGTTGTCACCGGCATGGGATCCATCAATCCCTTAGGCCACAATATAGCCGAGTTTTGGGAAAGCCTGAAAAACGGGGTAAGCGGCGCAGGTCCAATTACCCGTTTTAATTGCGAGAAGTTCAAGACGAGGTTTGCGTGCGAGGTCAAGGATTACGACCCTGCCAAGTATTTCGACAGGAAGAGCATATCCAAGCTCGACCTCTTCACGCAGTTTGCGCTCATCTCCACCGACGAGGGCTTCAAGGATTCCTGCCTTCAGGAAGGGCAGATAGACCTTGAACGCGCCGGAGTAATATGGGGATGCGGCATCGGCGGCATCAACGTCATGACCGACGAGGTGCTCGAATTTGGCAGGGGCGACGGCACGCCGAAGTTCAGCCCGTTCTTCATTCCCAAGATGATCAGCGACATAGCCGCAGGTCAGATTTCGATGAAGTACGGCTTCCGTGGACCCAACTACGCCACGGTGTCGGCTTGTGCATCGTCCACGCACGCCATCATCGACGCCTTCAATTGGATCAGGCTCGGCAAGGCTGACGTGATGATCACCGGTGGCTCCGAGTCGCCGATAGGAATAGCCGCTTTTGCCGGATTCAACTCCATGAAGGCTCTCTCCACGCGCAACGACGACCCACAGCACGCTTCGAGGCCGTTCGACAAGGATCGCGACGGCTTTGTGATAGGCGAGGGCGCGGGTTGCATCGTCCTTGAAGAGTACGAACACGCCAAGGCCCGCGGCGCCAAAATCTACTGCGAGGTAGGTGGAGGCGGCGCATCCGCAGACGCCCATCACATCACGGCTCCGCATCCCGAGGGAAAAGGGGCGGCGCAGGTGATGAAGATGGCGATAGACGACGCCGGCATCAAGCCCGAAGACATCGACTACATCAATGTCCACGGCACGTCCACCGGCCTCGGCGACAAGGCAGAGGCCCTGGCCATCAAACAAGTATTTGGCGAACACGCTTACAACCTTAGCATCAGCAGCACCAAGAGCATGACGGGACACCTCCTCGGAGGTGCGGGTGCTATCGAGTCTATCGCTTGCGTCCTCGCGATGGTGAACGACACCGTGCCGCCCACCATCAACTACGAGACGCCCGACCCGGACATCGACCCAAAACTCGACATCACGCCAAACGTGGCCAAGAAGAGGAGCATCCGCGCCGCGCTCAACAATACGTTCGGCTTCGGCGGCCACAACGCCTCTGTGGTGTTCAAGAAGTTGTAGGCCCTTATTTTTTTAAGCATTAATGAAGTGGTTTACCGGCTTAGTAGCGTTCTTTAAGTACGTTTTCAGGCTCGACAGAAAGTTTCCTCGCTCTATCAAGGAAATCACGGGCTACTATCCGAACCATTTGGATTACTACAAGACCGCCCTCATACACCGTTCAAAATCTTTGAAGGCCAAGGGCGGTTTTTTGGTCAACAACGAGAGGCTCGAATTCCTTGGCGATTCGGTGCTTGACCTGCTAATCGGCGAGTACCTTTACAAGAAGTTCCCGGACAAGCAGGAGGGCTATCTCACGCAATGCCGCTCGCGCATAGTCAACGGCGAAAATCTTACCGAACTCACCAAGCACATCGGCCTCGACAAACTCGTCAGGACCAATGTGAAGACCAGCATCAAGGGCGTGCACCTATACGGCGACGCTTTTGAGGCTTTCCTCGGCGCTCTGTACCTCGACCGGGGATTCAAGGTCGCGGGCAAGTTCATCTACAAGACCATCCTCCCTAAATATCTGGACGTGGTGGAACTGGAGCATCACAACCACAACTACAAGTCGCAGATGATAGAGTGGGGGCAGAAAAACAGGTACAACGTCATCTTCAATACCTCCCTCGACGCGCCAGGCAGCAGGTATTTCCTGTCGCTGATCACCATCGACGGCAAGGAGATGGGTTCGGGTGTAGGGGTTTCTAAGAAAGAGGCGGAGCAGCATGCATCCAAAATGTGTTTGGAAAAACTCGGCGCTCTCCAGGAAGAGTGCTGATTGGCGATTTTATTATCAGTTAACTAAAAAAAAAACGGTTTGTGGACAGCGGTTCGCTTGATATGATATGCGGGATGTCCACAAATCGTTTTTTAATATTTTTTTATCATGCTTATCATCAATGACGTCCTTATCGACGAAGACATATTCCTCCAAAACTTTGTCTGCGACCTCCCGGTGTGCAAGGGGCGTTGCTGCGTGGAGGGCGACCTCGGTGCGCCGCTCGACGCCCGCGAACTCGACCTCCTCGAACAGCATTACCCGAAGGTGAAGCGTTACCTTTCCGACGAAAACCGCAAAGCCATTGAAGAACAAGGTTTTGGCGTGGTGGACAATGACGGCGACCTCGATACGCCCCTCGCGCCAAATGGCGAGTGCGCCTATCTGACGCATTGCGACGGCATCCTCAAATGCGCCTACGAGTGCGCCTATCTCGACGGCAAGATTCCGTGGCGAAAACCCGCCTCGTGCTACCTCTATCCAATCCGCGTCGGCAAGGCTGGCCCTTACAAGACCCTCAGATTCGACCGCTGGAACATCTGCGACTGCGCACTAATTAAAGGCGAGAGGCAGGGCGTACCGTGCTACAAATTCCTCGAAGGTCCCCTGACTGACATTTTCGGCGAGGATTTTTACCGTCAGCTCTGCGAAGTGGGGGAGGCGTGGCTAAGAAGCAAGGTGGACGACAGGTGAATTGTGCCGCACGGTTTTATTTTTTGCATGCTAATTTTTTTTGTATATTTGACGGCTGTTCCATTGTGCCGTGGAGCAGAATGTTTTTGTTGACTAATTAAAGAACTACATGAAACGAATCTTAATTGCAATTCTGATTGTGATGCTATATGCGCTTGGCGCGTCGGCGCAGCGGGGCGTCATCTCCAAAAACAACAAGGCTCGTCCCAACACTGTGAGCGTAGGCGTTGGCGGAGGTGCAAGATGCGATTATATGCACATTACCAACGTTTCGCCCGACCTGCTTGACAATGAGTTCCCTGACTGGCATTTTGTTGCGTCGGTGTTTGCAAGTTGGGAGTTTTGGGACGACCGTCTGGGCATCCGTCCACAGTTTGCGTTCCTCAAACGTGGTGCCTATCACGACCACCTTACTGACATTGGAAGTTTTGATATTGGATACGAGGTCAAGGTTTCCTATATCGATGTGCGCTTGCCTCTCGTATTCAACATCTTGTCAGGACGCAGCCGTATCCCGGCGACGCCATACGTGTATGTGTCGCCGGTTTTGGGCTTTGCATCTGGCGGCAAAATTTTGCTCTACGACGAAAGGATGAGTTCTGTTAATGAGAATGTTTATTTGGAAATGCCGGTTACGGATGCCAACATGGCAAAGCATTATTTCGGCGTAGGTGCTGGCGCGGGCGTCAAATTCAAGGTCAATATGGGCAGGAACGAATTTTTCTGCGGCCTCGAAGCGATGTACGACTACGGCCTTACCGACACATACAGTAAAAAGGAGAAGTCAGGCAAGGCAAACGACGTGGGGAAATTGGTGGATTACACCCATTATAAACTAAAAGGCAAGCGCACATTCAGCGGCGTGGAAATGCAGTTTACTTTGGGCGTGCCGTTCACAGTGGATTGCCATCGGAAGGGAAAGCCGAAGACCACCCGAAGCGTAAGAAATCTCTAATGTGAAACATAATCTCTATAATCGAATGAAAACGAAGATATTGGCTGCGGTGATTCTGCTGGCGGGGATTGCATTTCAGTCGTGCCTCGGTAATGGTGACGACACTGTTGTATTGGAGTCGTCAGGCGTAAAAAAACCGAATCCCGACCCCGAACCAAACCCGAATCCAAATCCCGACCCGAATCCAAATCCCGAACCGAATCCGAATCCCGACCCGGAGGAAGACGATACTTCCATCAACGAGGGACACTATTTTGAAATCAACAATTCCCAGTTCCGGGAAGGCAGTGTCCCGCATGGTTCGTGCGGCGATTTCTTTTATGTCAATATGAACAGCATGGTGCTGGCGGGCGGCACCAATTGGATTTCTATTGGCTCCTATGTGAAATACGACAAGTTTTACATTGGCATCGAGGGCGTCAATGGCTACTACGAGTACAGCCCGGATGTGGACGAGGAGTTTTTGGGCGTCGATGGCTACGAGTATTGGTACTCGATTCCTCTCAAATATACGATGGAATTTCAGCGGAATATCAATATAATGATTTCCGCCGGCAATGCTGATTGCGTGTCGGGCATTTACACCCAGGAGATTACCTTTGTGAAAAGTCAGGATGGAGCGTTGAATGTGGTGCTTACATTCGACAACGCCAAGGACATCGACCTGCTTGTGGTTACTCCGTCAGGAAGGATGATATACTTCGGCGACCCGGGTGGCTTTTTCAATTTGGAGGATGGCAGCAGTGTGTTTTTGGGTCTCGACCACGATTCCAACGCGGGATGTTCTGCCGACGGTCTCAACAATGAGAATGTGGTAATCTCGGAGGAAGTCGTCGAGCCGGGCGACTACTATGTTTACGTAAATCTTTTTTCAAATTGCGACGCGACAATCGCCACCAACTGGACGTGTACGGTGCGTTACAAGGGCGTGCTTTTGGAAAACAAAGTTGGCGTCAATCCGGCTACCGGCACATTCGCTGTCGGCGCAGCGTCTAACGAAGATAAAATTGATTTTGACAACCCCGTGTTTGTATTCAGCGTGCCAAGGAGCAAGGCTGCAAAGGCGGGTGCAGGCAAGATTGACTTGCAAAAATCGGGCCCCAGCCAGCCGAGCCGGGCAGAATTGCAAAAGATTGCCGCCCGAAAAAAATAGCGGGTTTGTTAGCCAATGTCAATGTTTTTTATTAACTTTGCGCCAACAAAAATACTGGCGTACATTGCGCCCAAAAACTTTGAAAACTCATGCAACTACTTGAATTTGAACAGCCTATACAGGAGTTGGAAGACCAGCTCGCCAAGGCCGAAGAGATACAGAAGGCGGGGAGCGTCGATGTGGAGCAGACCATCAACGACCTCAAAGCCAAGATTGTAAGCACCCGCAAGGACATCTATGACAACCTCACCCCGTGGCAGCGCGTCCAGGTGTCGAGGCATCCCGAGCGTCCATACACGCTTGGATACATCCGCAACATCTGCGACGACTTCATCGAACTCCACGGCGACCGCAACATCAAGGACGACACTGCGATGGTGGGCGGCTGGGGAATGATTGGAGGCCAGTCGGTGATGTTCGTCGGACAGCAGAAGGGCGAAAACACCAAGCTCCGCCAGTACCGCAACTTCGGCATGGCTAATCCCGAAGGTTACCGCAAGGCTCTCCGCCTGATGCGCATGGCTGAAAAGTTCCAAAAGCCGGTAGTAACGCTCATCGATACCCCCGGCGCGTATCCGGGCAGCGAGGCTGAGGAGCGCGGACAGGCTGAGGCTATCGCCCGCAACATTTACGAAATGTTCCGCATCAAGACACCTATAATCTGCATCGTCATCGGCGAGGGTGCGTCGGGCGGCGCGATAGGCATCGGAGTCGGCGACAAGGTCTACATGCTCGAAAACACTTGGTATTCGGTCATTGCGCCCGAAAGCTGTTCGAGCATCCTGTGGCGTAGCTGGGACTTCAAGCGCGAAGCCGCCGCCGCACTCAAACTCACCGCCAAGGACATGTACTCCAATAAGCTCATCGACGGCATCATCCCCGAACCCGTGGGCGGCGCACACACCAACCCAACCGAGATGTACGCCATCATGAAGAAGACCATCCTCGACAACATCGCCGAATTGCAGAAGGTGCCAATCGACACCCTCGTCAGCAAGCGCATCGAAAAATTCTGCCAGATGGGCGTGTTCAGCGAGCAGTGATTTTGCATTAACCTCCAACATCTTTTTAATTATTGACACCGACAATGCCAAATACTTCTTCATATACAGACGCTGGCAAATCTTCCGCCCGTGGCAAGGACGCAAAACTTGTGGGGCGCGTCAACGACGCCTACGGGCGCATACCTCCCCACGACACCGAACTCGAAGAGGTGGTGCTCGGAGCGATGATGCTGGAGCAGGGAGCGGAGATCGACGTGCTCGACATCCTTTCCAAAGACAGTTTTTACAAGGACGCCAATTCAAAGATTTTTGAGGCGATACTCAAACTGTCGTCGCAGCAGCAGCCCGTCGACATCTACACCGTAGTGGAGCAGCTCCAACGGAACGGCACTCTTGAAGAAGTGGGCGGGGCGTATTACGTGGCGTCGCTCACCGAAAAGGTCGGGTCTGCCGCCCACCTCGAATTTCACGCGAGGATTTTGCAGCAGAAATTCATCCAGCGTCAGTTGATAAAGATGGCGACTGAGATAGAAGACCGTGCATACGACCAGACCACCGACGTCAACGACTTGTTGCAATTTTCCGAAAAATCCATCTTCGACCTCGCCAACGGCAACATCAAGACCCAGACCCGAGGCATGAACGACATATTGAAGGAGGCGTTGGACCACATTGAGGAAGCCGCCAAACGCACCGACGGACTCTCCGGCGTGCCGTCGGGCTTCACCTCGCTCGACCGCATCACGCAGGGCTGGCAAAACAGCGACATGATTGTAGTCGCGGCGCGTCCGGCGATGGGAAAGACCGCCTTCATCCTCTCAATGGCGCGAAACATGGTGGTCAACCACAAGGTGCCCACTTTGATTTTCTCGTTGGAAATGTCGGCGGTGCAGCTCATCAACCGTATCATCGTGTCGGAAACCGAACTCAGCAGCGAAAAAATCCGCACCGGCAAGCTCGAAGACCACGAGTGGATGCAGCTCGACTCCAAGGTCAAAAACCTTCAGGACGCGCCGCTCTTCATCGACGACACCGCCGCGATTTCGCTTTTTGAATTGCGCTCCAAGTGCATCCGCCTGAAACTCCAGCATAATATCGGTATTGTGATGATTGACTACCTGCAACTTATGACGGGTCCAGAGGAAGTGCGCGGCAACCGTGAGCAGGAGGTCTCCACCATTTCGCGTGGCATCAAGCAGTTGGCGAAGGAACTCAACGTCCCGATCATCGCCCTCTCGCAGCTCAGCCGTAACACCGTGGCGCGTGGCGGTTCCAACCGTCCTATGCTCAACGACCTCCGCGACTCGGGCGCGATAGAGCAGGACGCCGACATTGTTTGCTTCATCCACCGCCCCGAATATTACGGACAGATGCAGGACGAGCAGGGCAATTCTACGCAGGGCCTCGGCCAGGTAATCATCGCCAAGCACCGTAATGGCGCAGTATGTGACGTCAACCTGCATTTCCGCGCCGAGTTCGCAAGGTTTGAGGAGTGGGATTCGATGGGATTGACGTCTGTGGGGCTTTCGCCTTTGGACGAAAGCGGCCACATGGTGCAGTCTTTTGATTCGTCTATGAACAGCGGCTTGTCGCCCGAACCAATGCAAAATATGACCACCACAGAGGAGGCTCCGTTCTGATTGTAAATATTGTGCGCTATGTGTAATGTTGTATTGAAATATTTTAGGCTTTTTTTGATGGCATTGTTGCTGACAGTGAGCGCATTGCCGTCTTTCGCCATGAAAATCCTCATACCGATGGACGCCTCGCAGACCAACCATCTCAAGGCATATGGGGTTTGCTACGCCATCTTGAAAAATGGCGGCACGGCGGATTGGTTGCTCAATTACCGTGGAGGCAGTTTCCTGACGGATTATGCGGATTACATTGTAACTATGTGCCGTGTGAGGAACGTCCGTTTTGAGCAGATAGCCGACGCCGCCGCCAATAACATCCTCTCCGAAATCGCCCGCAACGACATCAACATGGAGCAGGTGAAGCTCGAAAAAGCACCCAAGATTGCCGTCTATGCCCCAAAGACCTACAAGCCGTGGGACGATGCCGTGATGCTTGTGCTCACATACGCCGAGATTGATTACACGGTGGTCTATGACGAGGAAATCCTCACCGGCGAACTCTCCAAATACGACTGGCTCCACGTCCACCACGAGGATTTCACGGGGCAGTTTGGCAAGTTCTATTCCGCCTACAAAAACGCCCCGTGGTACCGCAATCAGGTTGCGGAGTTCAATGCCTTGGCGCAGAAGATGGGTTTTTCGAAGGTTTCGCACCTGAAGCTTGCCGTCGCCAAGACGATGAAGGAGTTTGTAAGCAACGGCGGGTTTATGTTCGCAATGTGTTCGGCGACAGATAGTTTTGACATTGCGCTTGCTGCCGAGGGCGTCGATATCTGCCAGCCGATGTTTGACGGCGACCCCATCGACCCCGACTGCCAGGAAAAACTTGATTTCAGCAAGACATTTGCGTTCCAGAATTTCACTTTGGAACTCAATCCCAACGTCTATGAATACGCCAACATCGACGCCACCAACACGCGCAAGGTGAAGAAGGAGAACGATGTTTTCACTCTGTTTGACTTTTCCGCCAAGTGGGATCCCGTGCCTACGATGCTCTGTCAGAATCATGAGGCTGTCATCGACGCTTTTATGGGACAGACCACAGCCTACCGCAAGGAGGTCTTGAAGCCGAGCGTACTCATCATGGGCGATAACAAGTCGGCTAACGAGGCGCGTTACATCCACGGCGAGTACGGCAAAGGCACGTGGACATGGTACGCCGGACACGACCCCGCCGACTACCAGCATTTTGTAGGCGACCCGCCCACCGACCTCGACCTCCACCCCAACAGCCCCGGCTACCGTCTCATCTTGAACAACGTCCTCTTCCCTGCGGCTAAGAAAAAGAAGATGAAGACGTAAGTTTTGTTAGGCACAGAGGGAAAGATACCTTGGAGAAAATATTTGTGCAGAGGACATATTTTTTTATGCTCTGTGGGCATCCTTGTCCACGGAAATATTTTTTCGCGCCAATTAAGCAGTTTTTTTTGCGACTTCCTCTCTCTCATCTCTGAAACTGCACCCTGTAGCTCACCATCAGGAATACGCCTGGGAGCGACATGCCTGTTGGGACGAAATGGTTGTCCTTGGTGTAGTTGGACGGTATCATGAATTTGCCGTCGGGGGTGAGGATTTTGTTGTAGGAGACGAGGACGTAGTTGTGACGGTTGTAGATATTATAGACCGAGAGGGCGATCTTGTGGGAGAAGTTGTTGATGTTAGGGCGTTTGAAGTTGTATTCTACAGCCATGTTGAGCTTGTGATAGTTGGGCAGGCGGGAGTCGTTGCGGTCGCCGTAATAAGGGATTTTGTAGTTGTCGTAATAATAAAAACCTACCGGCTTGGTGTATGGGATTCCCGAATTGAAATTCCAGTCAATCTTGGCGGCGAGGCGCGGTGTGATGTTGTAGAGGGTCATCAGGTGGATGCTGTGCGGGATGTTGTTGTCGGGGATGTATTCGTATCGGTATAGTTCGGGCGTGTATTTTCGGGATCGGGTGAAGGTGTAGTTGGCTTTGAGTGTTATCTTGCCGACGTTTTTTTCGGTGGAGATTTCTATTCCGACGCTCTTTGCCTTGCCGAGGTAAAATTCGTTTTCTATCGTGCGGTTCATCAGCATGTTGGCGTGGAGTCGGTATTCGGTGAGGTTGTGGAAATACTTGTAATATGCGCAGGCTGTGAGTGTCATGTCCCAAATCTTGGCTGTTGCGCTGAAATTGGCGGCAAACACTTCCTGCGGCCTGAAATAGTTGCCGCTCGGTATCCAGAGGTCGAGCGTGGTGAAAGGGCTTATTGAATTGCTCAGCATGTGGAGGTACTGTACGTTGCGCTCGGCGGAGATTTTGAGGTCGAGGCTCGGCGCCGCCCTGTAAACGACAGCCACGCGGGGTTCGATGCGGAGGTATTTGTTGAAACGTCCGTATCCGTATGTGGTGGTGTCCCATGTGCGGAGGTCTTCGTCGTAGTAGAAACTCTTGGCGGGTCCGTAATTCTGCCACAGGGATACACGTGCGCCCGCTTTGACGGCGATTTTTTTTGTCGCCTGGGCTTCTGCGCCGAGGTATGCCACGATGTTGTCGGCGTTGCCGGTGAGGAGTCCGCTGTTTGACTTTTTGTTGTCAAGGTAGAGGGTGGCTGGCACGAATACGTGGTACGAGTATTCGCAGCCGTAGCGAATGGTGGTCCCTGGCGTCGCCTCCCACACAAAATCCGCCTTGTACGCCATGTTGCCGATGCGGGTGTTCCAATAGTTTGAGTGGTCGTCGTTGGTGAAAATCAGGTACTTGTATTGTCCGAAATATGCCGACTGGTTCATGTAGTGCCTCGCGCCGAGTGTGCGGTAGTGTCGGATTGTGGCGGCGATGTTGCTCCATGAGACGGCGTAGTTGTTGCCCGTTTCGAGGTTGGAGTAGTAGTCGTTGCCGTTGAAGATGGAGAGGTAAAGTCGGTCCTTGGGCGATATTTTGAAGTGAACCTTGCTGTGTATGTCGTAGAATGTGAATTTTCCGTCGATGTCGAGCGCGTTCATGACCCAGCCGAGGATTGATTTTCGGATGTTGGCTGTGGCGGTGATTCGGTCGTCGTGGATAGGGATTTCCATGCGGGCGGAGAGCGTCAGGGGCGTTATCTCGCTGCTGATGCCAAATTTGCCGAGGCTTCCGTCCTTGGTGCGGATGTCGGTGATGGAGGAGAGTCGTCCGCCGTATTTGAGCGGGAAGTCGGAGGTGTATACTTCGAGGGCGTTGATCGACTGCGGCGCCACCGACGAGTAGAGCCCGAAGAAGTGCGACGGGTGGTATATCGGCGCTTCGTCGATGAGTACGAGGTTTTGGTCCTTGTAGCCGCCGCGCACGCTGTAGAATGCGGAGCCGTCGGATATTCTTGTGATTCCGTGGTCTGTTGCGAGTATGCCCACGAGGTCGCCGCCGAGTATTAGCCCCGAATATTTGCTGAAGTCGGTGGCGTTGAGCGTGCTGCTCTTGTTGAGTAGGGTCTTGGCGGCGGGCTGTGTCTTGGTGTAGGTGATTGCGACGGCTTCCACCTGCTGCTCGGTGCTTTCGAGTTGCTGGTTGAGGGTGACGTTGCCCGAGAGGGTGAATTTTACGTATTCGCGACGGTAGCCGAGGTAGGAGTATATGAGCGTGTATTCGCCCTTGCGGAGTGTGAGGGTGTAGTAGCCGACGCCGTTGGTGGCTGTGCCGAGTGGCTGCCCCTCCACGCTGATTGTGGCGCCGATGAGCGGCTCGTGTGTCTTGCTGTCGCGGACGTAGCCGTTGATGGAGATGGCGCGTGCGTTGTCGTCTGCATTGTCGGTGCTTACGGTTTGCTTGCGGGGCTTGAGGATTATCTGTTTTTCGGTGCGGATGTATTCGAGTCCGAGGATGTCGGCTATCTGGTCCATCGCGGTGTTGAGTGATGTCTTTCGGATTTTGATGTCGAGGATTGTCTGGTCGTCGATGATGTCGGCGTTATAGACGAACAGGATTCCGCTCTGCTGCGTGATGTGGTCGAGTACGTGGCGGAGCGTCTCGTGGTGGCAGGATATGGTGATGGCGTCGCTCTTGCCGCCTGACTGCCCATGTGTGCGCGCTGCGGGCAACAGTTGCAATAGTGTCATTATCAACAATATGAATATCTTCCTGCCTTTCATCTGTCATAAAAACGCAAAAACATCAGGCGGCAACGTCTTTGCTCGGTTGCCGCCTAATGTTTTTGTCTTAGGTTATGGGTGTTATGTGAGGTTGGTTTTATTTGTCGATGGTCCAGATGCCGTCGGCGTCCTGCGATATTTTGATGTCGAGCGCCTGCTCTATCACTTTGAATACCGAGAGTATGTCTTGTTGCTCGAATGTGCCTGTGAGTCGGGCGTTGCGGGCTTCGTGGCTGGCGATGCGGTACTTGATGTTGTACGCGGATTGCAACTGCTGCATTATCTCGCCGATGGTCTGGTCGTTGAATTCGAGTTTGCGGAGTTTCCAGGCGAGGCAGTTGAAGTTGTCAACGTCCTTGACTTCCATCTTGCCGCCTTTGTGGCAGACGAGTTGCTTGCCGCGTGTGAGGTTGCCGATGGTCTGGTGGTCGGCGTGGTTGGTGACTTCCACGTTGCCCGATGTGACGGTGACGGTGGTGCTGCCGCCCTGTTCGCATATGTCGAATGATGTGCCGCGCACTGTTACTGTAACGTCCTTTGTGTCGATGGTAAATGTTCGTGCTGGGTTTTTCTCCACGTCGAAATATGCTTCGCCTTCGAGCTGGACGTTATATGACCCGTTTTTGCGGTTGTCGGTGCAGGTGATTCGGCTGTTGCGGTTGAGGCTTATCTGTGTGGATGTTTCCACTGTCGCCTCTATCGCCTCGTGGGATGCCACGTGCGTCTCCGTCGCCGGTGCTGACAATTGGTTGTACGCGAATATGCTTGCGCCCGCGATGAGTACGATTGACGCGGCCGCCTTCCACAGGGTCGAGAGCCTGAATGTCTTTGGCTCGCTGATGCCTGCCGCCGCCTTGAATCGCGCCCACTCACGGTCGGTGTCGATGTCGAGCATCTTCACGTCGGAGATGTATGGTATGTCGTCGTCGTGGTTCATTTGGTTTTCTATGTTAGTTTCTTAGTAAGCTTTGTATTGTTTTCAGTACAAAAATCGTACAAATCTTGTTTTTCTTATTGTTATAACACTTAATCGGGCGTTTACCCTAATATGTTTTGCATTTTTTTCAGTCGCTACGCGATATTTTTTGGGTCGCCTTTAATCGCTACGCGATATTTTTGGGGTTCCCTTTAATCGCTACGCGATATTTTTGGGGTCGCTACGCGAGAAATCTTACAAATCTTATCAAATCTTACAAATTTTTTTTTCAATTCTTATCAAATCTTACAAATCTTTTTTTCAATTCTTACAAATCTTACAAATGTTTTGTATTTGTTTGATTTGTAAAGATTTGTTCGATTCCTGTCCGTGAGGACGCTGCCTTTTTGTGGAGACGCAAAATTTTGCGTCTCCACATACGTGATTTAATGTCAGTCAGTTCCGAAAATCTTTTTGCGCAGTAGTTTGAGGGCGGTTGTTATGTGCGCCTCTACGGTCTTGATGCTGATTCCGAGGGTGTCGGCTATCTTGTTGTTGGTAAGGTTGTCGTAACGGCTCATCAGGAACACTTTTTTGCTCTTTTCGGGCATGTTGTTGATTGTGTCCACGATGGCGGCTTCGAGTTCGGCGGCGCGGATGTCGTTGTCGGCTTCTGAATTTTCGCTTTCAACGGTCTGCAATTCGTCTTCGTCGCAGTATCTCTTGTGGTCGCGTATGTAGTTGATTGACAGGTTGTGCGCTATGCGGTATGTCAAAGCCTTGATGTTGCTTCCTTCGGGAATCTCCGCGCGTTTTTCCCAAACCTTCATGAAGGAACGGTGCGCGAGGTCTTTGGCTTCTTCGGTGTCGCGGACAAATTTGTTGCAGTACGCCGTTACAGCCACGAAGTTTTGTTTGAATACCGCTTCAAATGTCTTTGTGTCGATTCCCATTGGTTGTTTATTATTTTGATAAATGAAACCGCAGGGACGGGCGTGGTCTTGTCTATGGCACGGAACAAAACCCGCCGCCCCTGTGGTTTCGGATTTTTTAATAATGCACGGGGCGGAATCCGAAGATTTCGCGCACCTCTTGTATTGTCTTCTGTGCGTTGACGCGGGCTTTCTCTGCGCCCTGACGTGCCACGCGGTCGAGGTACTCGGTGTCGTTGTAGATGTCGTTGATGCGCTCGCGTATGGGCGCAACGGCACGGATGATGTCTTCGGCGAGCTGTTTCTTCATGTCGCCGTAGCGTATCGAACAATCGTTCCAAGCCGCCTCAAAGTGCTCTATGGTGGACTTGTCGGATACAAGCTCCATCAATGTGAAGAGGTTTTGAATCACTTCGGGCTTCTCGCTGTCGGGAGCCTGCGGACCGAGGTCTGTAACAGCCTTCATCACCTTTTTGCGGATATCCTTGTCGCTGTCTATTAGGTAGATGCCGTTGCCTTCGCTCTTCCCCATCTTGCCCGAGCCGTCGAGTCCGGGCACCTTGACGAGGTGGTCGCCGAATGAGAACGCTTTGGGCTCCTTGAAGTATTCTACGCCGTAGATGTTGTTGAAACGGCGGGCGAATTTGCATGTCATCTCCAGGTGCTGCTCCTGATCCTTGCCGACGGGTACGAGGTCAGCTTTTTGGATGAGGATGTCGCACGCCATCAGGACGGCGTATGTGAGGAGTCCCGCATTGACGTTGTCAGGGTTCTGACGCGCCTTTTCCTTGAATGAAACCACCCTTTCGAGTTCGCCGATGTATGCGTTCATGTTCATGAGCATGTAAAATTCGGCTGTCTCCACAAGGTCCGACTGGATGTAGATGGTGGATTTTTCGGGGTCGAGGCCCGATGCTATGTACTGGCTCAGGATTTTCCTGACGTTGTTCTGGATGTCGGCGGGGTGCGGGTGAGTGGTGAGCGAATGGTAGTCGGCTACAAAGAAGAAGCAATTGTAGTCGTCCTGCATCCTCACAAAGTTCCTCAGCGCACCGAAGTAGTTGCCGAGGTGAAGGTCGCCCGTAGGCCTGATTCCGCTTAATACTGTCTGCATTTTGGTTTTATCGTTGTTTTTATAATAATTGGCGCAAAGATAAAAAAAATAATTCAGTATGCAGCAAAAGCGGAATCAGTTTTTGTGAAAAAAAGTTGTTTAGTCGCCTAACGCCCTGACAAGGCTCGGTATTGCCTTCTCAAACTTGACGCCGTACCAGTGGTCGGTCATGTCGTCCATGGTGCGCTTGATGGCCTCCACTACGAAGTCTGCCGCGATTGCCGCCGCCTCTATCGCCGTCTTGCCGCGCATCATCGCTCCTGCAAATGCCGATGCGAATACGTCGCCTGTGCCGTGGAAGAATGCGTTTTGTTTTTCGTTGAAGTAATACTCAAACTTATTGTCTGCGCCGTGATATACAGCCGCGCCGAGTTTTGCCTTGTCGAAGGAGACTCCCGTGAGCACAACGTTTTTTGCGCCCATTTGCACGAGTCCGCGGCAGATGTCCTCGATGTACGCCTGGTCGTAATTGTCGCCTACGTAAGGCCTGCCGAGGAGGAAACTTGCCTCGGTGAGGTTGGGGAGTATGTAGTCGGCTCCGTTGCAGAGTTTTGCCATTTGGGCGGGGAAGTCGCTTCCGAATCCTGCGTAGAGCTTGCCGTTGTCAGCCATTGCGGGGTCCACGATTTTGAGTGCGCCTGGCTTGGCAGCCTGCGTCATTATGTCGATGATGTGCGGTATCTGCGTCTGTGTGACGTAGCCCGTGTAGAATGCGTCAAACTGGATGTTCTCTTGGTTCCAACGCTGGAGGATGCCGGGCATTTCGTCGGTGAGGTCCCTGAAAGTCCATCCCGAGTAGCCTGGTGCGGTGTGGTTGGAGAGCACTGCGCCAGGGAGTATGGCAGTTTCGATGCCACACGCCGAGATTATTGGCAGGGCGACAGTGAGCGAGCACTGTCCCACGCACGATATGTCCTGAATTGTCAAAAGTTTTTTGTCCATGTTTTTTATGTTTGTTTGTCGGGCGCAAAGTTACAAACTATATTCTTTACAAAAAAATGCAAGATGGCACTTTGTGTTGGGGAAATGACATTCCCATGGTGAATCGTGTCGCGCTGCGCATTTGTGGTAGTTGAAAGCCTGTTGCTCCATGTATATTATATAGTGTAGTTGGCGTTTCGGGAGGCACTGTTTGTTTGTGAAATATTTTAATGTGTAACATTTTTGGGTAGTAAACAACATTTTGATTGATATGTATTATTTTGTATATCAGTTGAATATAAAATATTTGGAAAAAACATGTAAAAAGATTTTGCGGAATCCGAAAAAAGTCTCTACCTTTGCACCCGCAAAACAGCAAAGATGGACATTGAAATACATTGCAGAGTTCATTCAAATTTAACAAAACTCTTAACGAAAAGTTAACGAAAAAAATTTGGTTGGTGTTACGAAAAACACGTAACTTTGCAGTGCGAAAATGACGGTAATTTTACTGCATTTTGCGACGATATTTGAACATTTTAGACAGCAAGCACAAGGCGTAAATTAAACGGAAACGGTCGGTTATATCATGACCTTTCAGTTCAATTCTTTAATATGGCCAGACAAACAATAACAATTTTATACAACGAAGAGTTTGATCCTGGCTCAGGATAAACGCTAGCGGCAGGCCTAACACATGCAA
>JAEEGL015514565.1_pt1 | contig 16118 bp, 13 predicted proteins | sample 9134231 | NCBI WGS metagenome assembly JAEEGL01 (sample SAMN16246548, study PRJNA631951) | gut metagenome | biome: gut microbiome; feature: rumen; material: fiber-attached | host: Bos | place: Iran: Karaj | collected 2018-10
ACCGCCAGGAAGAACAGCAGTATCAGGTTGGCGGGCTTGGAGAAGAACGCTTTCGCCCTGAAATACAGGGGCTCACGCCTCAGATCCTGCCGGATCTCTTTCATAAGTTTACCCTCCCGGGCCGCCGAAAAACAGACGGCGGCGGTAAAATAATAACGGCGGGGGCACGTGACCCCCGCCGGAAGCGATGCTTATTTGCTTACGCGCACGTTGATGAAGCGGTAGATATCGGCATAGGCCGCGCCCAGGCTGTCGATGTAGTCCAGATCCTCGAACACGAGTTTGTCAGCCCAGTACATGTAGCTTTCGTCCTCGAGGTCTTCGGGCTTCTCGATGGTGGTGTTGGGGCTGTAGTAGCCCTGGCTGGAGTTCCAGCTCTTTTCGCCGGCAAAGCCGCCCTCGCTCAGCAGCCAGTTGATGAACAGCGCGCAGGTGTAGGGACAGTCGCTGTCGGAACACACGGTGGCGTAAATGTTGTACATGAAGCCGGAGAAGCAGTCCACGTCGTTCTCAAACTGCAGCACTGTCAGGTTGGGACGGTCTTCGTCCGCGACCTTGCGCAGCTTGGAGAACACGAACACGCCCATGTTGCCCGCCGCGCCGGAGGCGATGCCGGTGGCGATCTTGGAGGCGGAAGTGAAGGTGTAGTTCACGTTCTTGAGGAAGCCGTCGATCCACTGATAGGAAGCGCTGGCGAATTCCTTGCTTTCCCAGGCCTTGCCGTAATACGCCTCGTATGCCTTGGTGAGTTTCTCGGTCCACTCGGAGTTGGTGAGCATGATAAGGAAGTTGAGGTTCACGGTCTCGTTGGTGGGATCCTTGAAGAACACGCGGCCCTTCCAGGGTTCCTCAACCAGCTGCCATACGTTGGTGACGCCCACGGAACCTTCTTTGTTGTTGTAGATCATAAGGGAGTTGATGAAGGTCACGACGGTGGGCTGCTGGTACTGTTCGGGCACCACGTCCTTGAAGGCTTCGGGGAAGTAGTTGTAGCTCAGTTCATCCTCGAGCAGGTTGACCTTGAGGTCGGGACCGTTCTGGACCAGAGCCATGTCGGGAGAATCCTTGACGCCGGAACCGATCTGGTTGGTCAGCTTGGTGTAGGTCTCGCCGTCGTCGATCTCGGCGTAGATCACTTTGCCTGCCAGCTCGGGATACGCCTTCATAAAGTTGTCGGCAGCCTTCTCGGCAAAGGAGGTGGTGGAATAGAAGTTGAGCTGAGCGCCGCCGGCGATCTCTTCCTTCGCCTTGTCGTAGAGTTCCTCGTCGGTCATTTTGCTGGCCGCTTCAAGGGCATCCTGTACGCCTTCGGCTCCGGCCGCGAACATGGCGGAGCACAGCATGAGCAGCGAAAGCACGAGCGCTAAAAACCGTTTCATAAATCGTCCCCCTGTATATTTATAATATCGGTTAAAGTATAGCATTAAGACAATGTAAAGTCAAGCCGCCCGCGCGGCGGCGGGCGCAAAAAACGGCAGACGGTGCGAGAGCCGTCTGCCGCGATAATCAGGATATTCGGTTTACAGTACTTTTGCGGCCTCCGCGCACATGAGCAGGAAGGCGCCCACGCCGTGCAGGTCGTTGGTGCTGGTGGGGCGGGCGCAGTAGAAGGGATAGTCGCCCACGCCGGTGCCCACGCATACGTTGCCTATCAAAAGGCCGTTTTCATCCTCGCCCAGGCGCTCGAAAATGCCTTTTACCGCCTTGAGGGCGGGCCTTAGCGCGTCTTTTTCCATGAAACCTTGCCTTACGGCCATGCACAGGGCGGCGGCGTACAGGCAGGTGCAGGAGGACTCAAGCCAGTCTTCGGGCTGATCGCCCTTGTTGACGACCTGGTACCACAGGCCGGAGGCGCTGTCCTGCCAGGGCAGCAGGGCGCGCAGCAGCTCCACAGCCAGGGAGGAGAGGGCCTTTTTCGCTTCGCCTTCGGGCAGCAGCTCGCAGTCCGTTAGCAGCGCTACGGGCACCCAGCCTATGGAACGGCCCCAGAACTCCGGGGACCTGCCGGTGACCGGGTCGGCCCAGGGCTGGCGTTTTTCGTAATCCCAGGCGTGGTACCACAGCCCGGTCTTGTCGTCACGGGTCTTTTCCCGCATCATTTTCGCCTGGAAAACTACCTGGTCTATCATATCTGGCCGGCCGTAGCGCACCGCGTATTCGGTCATGAACGGACCAGCCATATACAGGCCGTCCAGCCACATCTGGTTGCGGTACCAGGCCTTGTGCCAGAAGCCGCCCTCGGGATTGGTGGCGGTATGGGACATGTAGTACGCCACCGTGTCCATTGCCGGGAGGTAGCGCGCGTCTTTGGTGCGGTCATACAGGGGGAACAGCAGCACGCCGGGCTGCAGGTCGTCCAGCTGCCCGGGGTTGAAGCCCACGATGTTCCCGTCCGGACGCACGCAGGAGTCCACCCAGCTGCGTATATAGTCAAAGTACTTATCGTCCCCGGTCAGCTTCCACACCTGGCACATGCCGGACAGGAACACGCCCTGATGGTAGTGGAACTGACCCACGGGAGGCAGCTTCGGCGCGTCGAATTTCGCCATAAGCGTGTCGCAGGCGCGGCGCGCCAGGGCGATTATGTTGTCTCTGGTGATCTCGGTATTCATAAGCTCCTCCCCACAAAAGCGTTGAATTCTTCGGATGTTTCGCTGAAGGACTGGATCGCGATGACCCTGTCCTGATAAGGCACGACCAGCAGCTCCTGCCCGTACATGCCGCCTTTTCCGTAAGTGCCTTTCCGCCCGTAACGGTTAAGGGCGAATTCGCGGGATACCGCCAGGGCGGTCCATTCTTCGGACAGTATCCGTTTGCCCTTGTAAAGCCCCTTGTTCAGGTATACAAGGCCGAGTTTGGCCATGTCGGACGAATGGACGTACAGCCCGGTGGCGCCGATCGGATGCCCCTGCGGGCAATGGCTCCAGGCGAGCTCCCGGACCCCCAGCTTTGTGAGCATTTCCTTCCAGAGGAAGTCGTCCAGCTTCATGCCGGCTTTCTTTTCCGCTATGCGGGACAGCAGGTAGTACGCCCCGTCGGAGTAGCGGTCCTCTTTGCCCGGCTCATACGCCAGTGGATAAGTAAACAGATACCTTAAAAAGTCGTCCGTGAACTCCCAGGAGGGCTTGACGTCTATGTCCAGAAAGCCGCCCGGCAGCCCGAGACGGTGGGTGAGCGCCATTTCCACGGTGGAAGAGCGCCACCTTTCGTCCATGCCGCTTTCGGGCAGCTCGTCCGAAAGGATGTCGCATACCTTCTCGTCAAGCTTAAGCAGCCCCTTGTCGTACAGCAGGCCGCTCCCCGTCATGGTGAAGGTCTTGGCCACGGAGTACACGTTCTGGCAGGGGCTTACGGGCAGAAGTTCGGCGGTAACGACTTCACCGTTTCCGTATGCTTCGGAAACGCGGATGACGCTTGGTGCTTTTTCTTTTGCGAAAGCCGCGCAGTCTTTCAAAAACGGGCTGAGCTCGGCCATATCGTGACCTCCCGGCAGTGTTTATTTAAGGGGACCGAATTCCCTGATCCCGGCCATTATGCCCCGCACTATCGGCACATAGCGGTCCATGGGCGCGTCCTCGGTTATGCCGATTATGAGCCTGCGGGGATCCTTTGCGGCTTCTATCAAGCCGATGGTGTCCTTCGCAATCTGCTTTTCGTCGTGGAGCTGCCAGGCGGAGGGAAAGTGCAGCGAAAGCAGCTTGTCGCCGAATATCCGCGTCGCCTCGTATACGCCCGGGCTCATGACAGGGTCGTAGGCTTCGATATAATCCAGCTTTGCTTCGGCAATCAGGTCCATTATCGGGCCGTTGCAGGCGTCCAGGTGGGTGCCCAGCAGTTTGCCGGCGGGGTGGATAAAGCGGTAGGCGTCCTCGTATTCCCGCATGTAGAAGGTCCTGTAGCCTGCGCGCCCTATGATCTCGGGGGTGGGATTGCCGCCCTGGTTCACTATCTCAAACGGATCGTTCGCGGTGATCGGATACGTCTGGGCGTACGCCCGGCGCATATGCTCTGTCAGCTCAAGCAGCTTGTCCCGGTTGTCCATCCACTCGTAGCACCAGGTCTCCGGACCCATGATATAGCCGAGCAGGTCCGAGACCGGTTCGTGCGGAAGGTGCGTGCGCACCAGCACGCTGCCTTTTTTAGTGTCCTCTTCGCAGTCGGCGGTCAGCGCGTCATAGCGCGGCACGGCCCTTTGGTTGTCAAAGAGGTAACACAGCTTTTCGTAATCGCTTTCGTCCTTGAACGGATACTCGCTCGTCCAGGCGGTGATGGCGTCGTACTCCTCGGTCTTGCTAAGGTCTCCGAAAGGGGTGTGGGTGACGCTGCGCAGGATGTAATGGCCGCCCGGCAGGTCGGTCCGGGTCTTCTCAACTGTGACCTCGCCTTCCTGCACTATACGGAAGGATTCCAACCGCCTGATGCAGCATATGCCAAGGTCCATCAGCTCCCGCTCATACGGACGGCCCGCGACCTTGGTCTCGTATATGGTGAAGGGCACGTAATCCGGGGATTCGCGGTGATACACTGCCCTGACGCGCTCGGAAGGCGTCATGTTACGCTTTGTCCCACCCGGCCAGTTCTTCGAATACCGGCCAGGCTTCCTTGGCATAGAAGCGGTGGCCCTGGGCGCCTATCACGTGGCGTATGCGGTCGCCCGCGCCGAGGGGAGCGTAGTAACCTGAGCGGGCGATGGAAAACTGTTCCTTCGCGGAGTCGACGGGGAATATGCCGTCGTGCTGGCCGCTCACTATAACCAGCGGGCGGGGAGCGATAAGTCCCGCCAGTTCCGCCATGTCGAATTCCTTCATTATGCCCGGTATATAGTTGCAGATGCAGTGCTTCTGGGCGCCGATGGAGGGCAGATAGCCGGAGAACGCGCAGGAAGGCATGGCAGCGCCGATAAACGGATACAGCGCCGCCGCGTAGAAGGTGGTGGTGCCGCCGCCGGAATTGCCCATCAGGGCGACCCTTGAGCTGTCTATAACGGGGAATAAGTCAAACACGGTCTCCAGCGCGCACTGGATGTCCCAGCACCTTTCGCCTATCAGCGTCCGCCCCAGCATGAGCGCCTGTACGGCGGGCTGGAAGCAGTCCGGCCCCTTCTCGGTGCCGCCGCTCTCACCGAAGCCCCTTTGCTCCACGGCCAGCGCCGCGTAGCCCCGCTTTACGGCCTGGACGGCGAAGTCCCGGTCGCCGTCTATATCCTCCTGGTCGCCGGGGAACCGCGGCACGCCCAGAGATATGTGCATGCCGGTGGAATGGCCCTGCAGGCACACCATGAGCGGCAGGCTGCGGCCTTCGTTTTTGGGAAGGAGCAGGTGGCAGGGCACGCGCACGTCCTTTTCGGAATATAGGAGGATACGGGTCTCGGTGCAGTATTCCCTTTCCCGCGTCCAGCAGATCTCCGGACGGGGATCGACCTGCTCGAACGGCAGACCCAGCAGCTTTTCCAGCTTGCGCCGGGCGGCAGCCTGCCAGACGTTTACGTCCTCGCCGGGCCGTATGCGGCCGGCAAATGTGTTTTCGCTCATGCGCCTGAGCATCTCTTCACGGGGATCGAATATGGTCAGAGCCATGCTTTACCTCCCAAACGCGGTTTGTTTGTCGTTATGCGGAGTAGTTTTCGAGGAAACGCTTCACGAACGCGTCGTCGTTTAGTCGGGGGTACATCTCGTATACACGCGTTATCTCATCCGCCTGGCCTTCGCCCAGACCTTCGGCGGGATCGAGGCACCAGACGCCGTCCATGAGCCCCTGCCGCCTGAGCACTTCGTGCATTCCGGCGATACAGCCGCCGAAACGGTTGTGCGCGTCGAAAAACGCGCCGTTCACGTCCGTTACCGCCGCGGCGAGCTCCAGCAGTTCCCAGGGCACCGCCTGATCTTCCGGCAGCGCCTTGATCTGCCTGAAAAGCTGTACGGCCGTGTGCGTCCAGGCGCACCAGTGGCCCAGCAGCCCGCCCCGGGTGGTGACGGTCTTTTCGTTTTCGCCGTAACCGAAGCGGTAGCGGGTGATCAGATCGATGACTATGTTGTCGTCGTTGCCGGTATACAGTGCGATCTCGTGATCCGCGAAAGCTATGGCCCTTGCCACGTCCACGGTGCGGTACCTGTCGAAGGCGGCGCACTTGATGGCCTTCACGCCCTCGATAGTGCAGACCTGCCGCCAGTAGTCGTATGAAAACGCCCTTCCGCCCACGGCTACCTGCAGATAAAAGCCCATCACGTCCATGATCTCGGCCACGGCGCGGGTGCGCGCGACCATTTCTGCTTCGCTTAGATGGCTGAGCCCGCCGGGACTTAACAGCGCTATATCGTAGCCCAGACGTTTCGCCGTTTTGGCTTCGCTAAGCGCCTGTGGCGTTTCGCCGCACACACCCGCGACGGCGAGAACGGGTCTTCCTTTTTCGGCGCTGTAGGCGCGCATTTCGTCTATCGAGACCTGCAGCACCTTTTCGAACAGCCCGATCTCGGGCTTCCTGATAGCGAACTGGGTGGTATGCACGCCCACGGCCAGCCCGTCCGCGCCGCTTTCCATATAGTAGCGGATCAGCCGGCGCTGTTTCGCCTCGTCGAACTGCCTGTCTTTATTCAGCACCAGGGGCATGGCGGGTATGAACGCGCCCTTCATCAAAAGCTCGTACGCGGTGGTATCCATCAGAAGTTTCCTTTCTGCTCCTCAAAGTGGGTGGGCTTGTTCAGGTTGCGCCCGCCATCCAGTATCCAATCGGCCTGCATGCGCATCAGTTCGTCCAGGGACACGTCCGGGTAGCCGAAGGCGCCCATGCATTTCTGGGAATTGCACAGTATGCCTTTGTCGCCGGTCTCCTCGGCGAACGTGACTTCCCTGCCCAGCAGTCCGGCCAGCTTTTTTGCGGCCTGCTTTACGCTGACCGTTTCGGGGCCCGTCACGTTCAGCGCGGGGCAGCTTTCGTCCGCGAGCAGCAGGGCTCTTAACGCCGCCTCATTGGCATAGCGCTGCCACACGCAGTTGAACGCGGGCACGCCCAAGGGGACGGGCTTTGACGCCAGGATCCACTGGCACAGGTCGTTGAGTATACCGTATCTGAGGTCTATGGCATAGCTTAAGCGGAACTTAAGTACCTTTGCGCCGTAGTGCGCGGCGGCGTATTCGAACACGCGCTCGCGCCCCAGGCAGCTGGACGCGTATTCGCCCACGGGAGCCGGGGTGACGTCCTCGGTGCAGCCGCCGTCTTCGGGCCCGGAAAACGGGTATACGTTGCTGGTGGAGAACACCGTGTAGCGCGCTGGACCGAAGTGCTTTGTGACTATGGCGGGCACCACCGTGTTCATCTCCCAGGTCTCGCACGCGCCCCGGGAAGTGCCGAACTTGCGCCCCGCCATGAACACTATGTTTTCGCACTCAGGCAGCTTTGAGACCTCGTCCGGGTCAGTGAGCTCGCAGGACAGCATTTGGACGCCCGCGTCGGCAAGCAGCCTGCGCGCTTCGGGGTCGGAAAAGCGGGACACGGCGATCACGTTCGCGCTGTTTCCCAGCGCCCGCTTCGCCATTACGGAGAGGGTGGGCCCCATTTTGCCGCCCGCGCCTATGATCATCACGTCGCCGCGGAGGCTCAGCAGATCCTTTTTGAGCGCCTCGGATGGGCGGGACAGCATTTCGTTAAGCTGAGTTTCGTTCATTTTATCAATCCTCGATTCCTATCGTCCTGAGCAGCTCAAGGGTCTTGTCTCTGATCGTTTCGGCGACTCCCGCCCTGAACAGACTGGAGCGCGCCTCGTAACCGCCTTCAAGGTAGTCCTTGGCGAGGGGGAAATAGTTGGAATACCCGTTCACGCAGCAGCAGGGGAGGACAAGGCCGCGTCTGGCGGCGGCTTTGATCTCCCGCCCGGTCTGCGCAAAGGGTTCGCCGGGTATCCCCGCCAGCGCTACGGGCCCGAACCTGACGGCGCTGATAAGCAGTTCGAAGCCGTCCGGCCCGTTTTCCAGCTCCAGCATGCGTTCGGCTTCCGCCACGACGGTGGTGAGCTGCATGCCGGCAAACGGCAGCTCGGAATCCCGACCCGAAGCGTGGAGCCGGCAGATGCGTCTCGCTTCCGGGAGCTCTTCGGGCGCGGGCCGGTTGGAGGGACAGAAGACGACGTCCCCGGCAGCCCCAACGTCCGCGCATTCGCTGTATTCGACTTTGTCGAAGATTTGCAAGACCGCCCCGGCGATCACCCTGCCCATGTGGCGGGAGTGGCCGTAGCCCCGCATGCAGTCGTCAAAGTCCATTTTAAGGTCGTTGAGCGCGCCGCCCTCAGGGCGGGTGTTCACGTGGTTCACGTCTCCTATGGCGCCGTTCAATACCATGCACTTGACGCCGTCCAGCGTTTTTTCGAGCGTGCGCCTGGCGAAGCCCGGCCAGTCCGCGGAGATCACGCAGCCGCCTATCGTGTCGGGATGCACCGCAAAATGCGCGATGACGACGCTGTCCGCGCCTGTCCGGTCAAAACGCACCACGCTTACCGTGTCGTCGACTTCGCCCACGGGGCACACCACGTCGGGATTGTTTATGCCGGGATTCGTGTGTATGTCGCCGTCTTTCATCCGGTAGCGGCGTATGAAGGCGATGTTCGGCGCGTGCGCCGTTCCGAAGCCGAGACGGGCGGGCTTCATATCGTCAAGCGCCATGCGCCCCGCGTCCGCCAGCCTGCGCCTGAGGAATGTGAAATACTCCTGCCTGAGTTCCGGCGCGGCGTCACCGTCCAGCTGCGGACCGGTGTGGGTGTGCGTGCAGGCTATGAAGATCCGCTCCCTGCCAAGACCAAGCTCTTCTGATATGAAGTTTATTATCGGCTGGCAGAACTCGTTTTTCAGTTCGAGCAGATCGACGCTGTACACGAGCACGGTCGTGCTTCCGTCCGACACCGCCAGCGCGCAGACTTCCAGCGGGTCAAGCACCTGCTGCGCAAGCCTCAGCTGGTAGTAACCGCCTATCGGTATCCCCAGCGGGGGCGTTATGTCAGTTCTCGCGAATCCTACGCTCAATCCCATGGCAGTCACAGCCTTTCCTATTTTTTGATGAACTGGCGGTTATAGTCCATGATCTCCCTGGAAACGTCCCTTATGCGGGTAAAGTCCTGCACCAGGGGATCCTGGCACAGGGCGGAGGTGAGCTTGTTCTCGTCCCATTCCATGGCGGCTTCCATGAACATCTCCTCCCTGAGCGCGGTAGCCTGCACCACGAGGCGCGCCGCGCCGGGCAGGGGATTGGCTATGGCGGGGTGCACGCCGGTGGCGTCGAAGGTCACGAAGGTCTCGACCACGGTGTCCAGGGGCAGCTCCCGGGTCTGGCCGTAATTGCGGTAGTTCATGACGTCGTAGAACTGGCGCCCGCCCTTCAGCGCTTCTATGACGCGGTCGGGGTGTTCCTGGCTGATCCTGAGGGGCGGCATCTTGCCGGTCTCCAGGGGGATAACTATGTTGTTGCGCAGCTTTTCCACGCTCTCGCAGCGGTCTTTGATCCTGTCGTAATGCATGCCGAACAGGTCGCGGTTGGCCTGGGTGCCCGTGGTCTGATAGTAGAACTCGGCGCAGTGCTCGTCGCTCAGACCCGGCATGCAGCCCAGTATGTCCCAGAGTATGAAACGGATGCGCTCGTTCTCGCGCCCGGCAAAGGGATCGTCGAAGGTGATGTTGCTCTTTCCCGCCCAAGCGGCTTCTATCATGCGCTTATTGCGCATTATCTCCAGGGCGTCTTCGCCGTGGAATTTGATGTCGGTCAGGAAAGAACAGTGATCCACGCCGGACACGGAGAAGCTGACGTGCTCGAAGCTGTCGGCGCCGAAGTAGGGGAGCAGTATCTCCAGATGGTTCCTGATACCGTGGCAGAAGCCCACCGCGTGCACATCCGCGTACTTCTGCACCGCGCGGGTCAGGGCGGTCAGGGGGTTGGTGACGTTGAGCATGATGGCGTTCGGGCATAGGCGCTTCATTTTTTTGGCGATGCGCACGAACTCGGGCACGTGGCGGACGGTGCGGCTGGCGCCCGCTATGCCGGACTCGCTGCCCTTCACGTTGTAAAACCCGTGCCTGCGGGCGATGTAATGGTCTTCCAGCTCCGCAGCCAGCCCGCCGTGGGAAATGGCGACGGTCACGAAGTCCGCGCCTTCCAGCGCTTTGTCCTCGTCCATGGTCTTGGTCAGGGTTATCGCCTTTTCGGGATACATATCGTTGTAGTACGAGCAGAAGGCGAAAGTGTCGTTAAGCGCTTTTTCGTTTATGTCGTACAGGCACAGCTCGGTCTCCTTATCGTAAAACGGGTTATCCAGAAACGTGCTGTACAGACCGTAAGTCCAGGAATAGGATCCGCCGCCGATCATGGCGATCTTGAGTTTCATAGTTTTGCCTCCGTTTATGCTGTATTATTGCAAAAGTCCGCGCTTTTTAAGCTCGTTTAAAACATCTTCGGTCCTGAACGCGTTGAGTGCGCCCGGCAGCGCCCAGGCATGGGTGTGGGTCTGGTCGTGGAATTCGCAGGATACTATCTCCTCATAGCTCTGGCATCCGCCGCTCAGCTTTACACCAAGACCGCATATGAGCGCGGCTAGCATGGCATATCTGTCCATATCGCCTTCCGAATACAGGCAAATGTCTTCCGAAGCCATGCCGGAAGCCTTAAGCGCCTCGCAGGCGGCGATCGCTGCCCGGGTGCGCAGCGCGGCCAGACTGTCGCCCAGCTGGATCAGGTAAGCGTTCAGTTTGTACATGGTGCTCCAGCTGATATACATGTCCGTGCCGCCCAGTTTGGCGGGCAGCAGCGCGCCTTCGCCGGGCAGATCGAGCACCAGCACCTGCTTTCCTTCCACGACCGCGCGGTGCAGGAGGTTCGAGTGCTCCGCGATACGGTTAACGCCGCCCGGCCACAGCATCATTTCCGTGGGCAGAGGTCCGTCTGGCGCGCGCATGTCCCGCAGGAGCACTCCATTCAGCCAGATGCCGGGTTCGCTGCGGAATATGACGCAATTGTATGCGTAAGGAGGGCAGATGCCCTCGCGGTACACGCGTATCTCCCCGGGGCGGACCTTATCCTTGCCTATGAGCGCGCAGACGCTGTCACAAAGCGCCTTGCCGCTTACGGGCGGCGCCGACACGATCCGGGCAAGCATGTCTTCCGCTTCCCGCTGCAGCGTGCGCATGCCGGGCTTTGACTTAAGTATGCAGCCGCCCGCCGCGAACAGTTCTTCGTGCTTGAGCGGCTCGAAACGGAAGCGGTCCTTAAGCTGTGTGCTAACGTCCGTACCAAGCAAACTGCGAGTAAAAAAGCCGAGGGCTGCAAATGCCAGGGTCTTGCCATAGGCGTGCTGGGACTCGGCGCAAACGAGTTCGGGGAAACCGGGCTTTCCGAGCCGGGCCCACACGCGTTTTGCCTCTTCGCAGGCGCGCAGCGTGCCTTCGCGGGGGAAGAAATCGTGTTTGTTTGAAAGCACGGCCACGGGCTTGGGAGCCATGGCTACAAGTATGTCCGCGTAATCTATGCCTGAAGCGATGCTGCCCGGCCAGATCATTTCGTTGTCCGGGTCCACGCCCTCATCTATCATCGCCCGGTTGTCGCTTATGTACGCGCAGGGCGCGGCGCAGGCGAACTCATCGGCGACGGCAAGCATCAGCATCGAGGTCTGCGTGCCTCCGCCCGAGTGCCCTGTCAGTGCGACGCGGTCCGGATCCACGTCAGGACGGCTTTTAAGGTACTTGAGCGCGGAGAGCGCGTCGGAAACGAAGTATCTTGCCAGGCTGACGCCCATGAGCTTGAACTTCCAGTCCATAAGGTCGTGCTCGCCGGAGCAGCCCTGTATGGGCTGAAGATCGTTTTCGGCATCGTAATGCTCGAAGCGCTCGCCCTCTCCGAACGGGTCCAGAGCCAGCACCGCGAAGCCGGTGCTTGCGAACAGCTGGGCGGCGTACTGATACTCGGGGTCGGCTTTGCCCGCGTCGGTGTGGCCTATCACGAGCAGCACCGCGGGATACGGCGCTTTTCCCGCGCGGGGAGTGTAGACCGTGCAGGTGGCGAAATACCCGGGACGGGTCTCAAGCACTATGTTTTCAACGTTGAAACCGTCACGTTCCGCACGGGAAGTGACCTCGGCGCTCACGAACGACGGCTCGCAGGGCAGGCCGCCTATCGAGCGCAAAAAAGCGTTTTTTACCGCTTCCCGGCGCGCTTTTAAGCTTTCGGCGTCGGTTATGCCTTCCCGCGCCTTGCGGGACATTTCGATATATCCTGCCGCCTTGTCCCTGATATTGATATACAGGTTCGTTGCGGTCTCAACGGGCGGACGCAGCGCCAGCGCCCGGATCTCCCACAGCGTGCGCGCGGACGGCTTTAGACTCTCGCCTTCGTTCAGTCTCGCCTTCATTTGGCCGCCTCTGTCAGGTCGTCGGTAATGACCTTTCCCCGCGCCATCACCCAAACGGGCGCGAGCTCCTTGTCAAGCAGCACCAGGTCGGCGTCGCAGCCAAGGGCGATGCGCCCTTTCCTGTCGGCGCCTATGCGGCGGGCGGGGTTTTCGCTGGCCATGCGCACCGCCTCGGGAAGGGGCACGCCCGCCTTTACCATGTTGCCCACGCATCGGTGAAGCGTAGCCACGCTGCCCGCGAACGCCTGGCGGCTCAAAAGCTTCATGACGCCGTCCTCGTACACCGTCTCGACGCCGTTCTCCTGGCGGTAGACCGTGCCTTCCTTAAGCTCGCTGGCGGAAAACTCCAGTCCGTCGGTTATGAGCTCTATTTTTTCCGCGCCCTTGCAGCGGTAGATGAGCTTAAGCAGTTCCAGCGGCAGATGCTTTCCGTCCGCTATGACCTGCACCGTGAGCTCGTCCAGGTTGAGCCCCGCTTCGATAAGTCCGGGGATGCGGTAGCTGTTCACGCGGATGAGCCCAGAACAGCTGGAATACAGGTGGGTGACGTCGCAGTAGCCGTGCTTTACGGCTTCCTGGACCTCGTAATATGTGGCGTTGGAGTGGGCGATGGAGGCGGTGATTCCCCGCCTGACCAGTTCGTCCCCCAGTTCCATGCCCCCGTCCAGTTCCGGGGCGGCGCCCATCATCTTCAGGCCCTCGGGCCACGCCTCAAACAGGGGAGAGAGATCCGTCTCACGGGGTATAAGCAGGCTGCCGGGCGCCTGGGCGCCGCTCTGCAGGGGATTAAGGCAGGGGCCTTCAAGATGCACGCCAAGCACCGTGGGGCCGGTTTTCTTCCGTGAAGCCGCTTTTGCGGCTGATATGGCTCCGAGCAGCTGGGGCATCGGCGCGGCCAGGGTGGTGGGCAGAAGGGAAGTGGTCCCTTTTTTCGCGTGGGCCAGCGCCATATTGATGGCCGCGTCTTGGGAACCGCTGTTGAGGGAATACCCGCCGCCGCCGTGCACGTGTATGTCCACGAAACCGGGGCACAGGTATAAGCCTTCGGCATCGATCAGTCTGTCGCCGGGCCGGGGATCATAGTGATCTGTTATGTCAAGCACGGCCCCGTCCAGGACGATCACCTGCGTGTCCCTGACTGCCGAGGGAAGTATGACGTGCGCGCCGCGGATCACAGTTTTCATAGGATAAATGCCTTTCCGACGTATAGTTTTATGATGGATATTATTATAGTACACTGCGGCTGCGCTTTCAAGACGATGCCGGCGATTTGTTTATGAAGACATAACATTTTCGGAAATACGCAAATTTTCTCGGCGAACCACTTGCAATCTGACGATGTTTGAATTACAATATTAACACCATGTAAGCTTGTGGCATTCGGAGGGCTTTAGGGTGAATACGGGCGTTAGTAAAACGCACAAATACGGAAAGGGAATATTCGCGAGTTTCAGGAAGCACTGGCGGCTGCATGTCCTTGCACTGCCGGTGTTGGTTTATTTGCTCATATTCAGCTACGCGCCCATGTTCGGCGTGATACTGGGCTTTGAGAATTACTCCGTGGCAAAGGGCTTTTTCGGCAGCGAATGGCTGGGGCTCAGGAACTTCGAGTTCCTTTTCCACACGCTGGACGCCTGGCGCATCACCCGCAACACGGTGCTCTACAACATCGCCTTCATCACCGTGAACACCTCGCTCTCGGTGCTGCTTGCGCTGGTGCTGAACGAAATGTACATGCGCAAGCTTTCCAAAGTCATACAGACCATGATGATCATGCCCTACTTCCTGTCCATGTCGGTAGTGGCCATCATAGTCTACGCGTTCATCGGCGCCAACGGCGTGGTGAACTCCATAATCAAATCCATGGGCCGCAGCGGCACGAACTGGTATATCTATAAGCCCCTGTGGCCGTTTCTGCTGGTGTTCATAAGCGCCTGGAAGGGCGTGGGCTACACCGCCATAGTGTACGTGGCGTCCATTTCCGGCATTTCGCAGGAATACTACGAAGCGGCGGTGCTGGACGGCGCCAGCAAGCTGCAGCAGGCAAGATATGTCACTCTGCCGCACTTAAAGCACATAATCGTCATAATGCTCATCCTCAACATGGGCGGCATGTTCAAGGGCGATATCGGCCTTTCCTACAATGTGACCATGAACAGCGGCGCGCTGTACGAAGTGGTGGACGTCATAGACAGCTACGTGTACAGGGCGCTCAAGACCCTGGGCAATACGGGCATGTCCACCGCCGCCGGTCTGTATCAGTCGGTGGTCGGATTCGTGCTGATCATCATATCCAACAAGATCGTTCGGCACGTGGACGAAGAATCGGCGCTGTTCTGAGGAAAGGAGGGGACGGTAAATGAGCAAGCAAAAAGAAGACAACTCCTTCCTGAAGATCAACCGTATCAAGCCTGCGACGAACGCGTTTTTCACTGTGTTCATGAGCGTCGTCGCAGTGCTGACCGTGGTGCCGGTGGTGCTGGTGTTCATCATCTCCATCACCTCGTCCGAAAGCCTCACTTTCCGCGGCTTCAGCTTTTTCCCGCTCAGCACCAGTTTTGTGGCCTATAACAGCCTGTTCAAGACCGGCTCCCAGCTGGTGGACAGCTATATGGTGACCATAGCCGTCACGGTACTGCACACGTTCATAAGCGTGCTGATAATGACCATGTACGCCTACGTGCTGGCTCAGCAGCGCTTCGGCGCCAAAAAGCTCTACACGTTCATGGTGTTTTTCACGATGCTGTTTTCCGGCGGTCTGGTGCCCTCATACATCATAAACGTGAACGTGCTGCACCTGTACGATACTTTCTGGATACTGGTGTTAAGCGGCATGGTGAGCGCCTTCAACATCATAGTGTTAAGGACGTTCATATCCACCACGATCCCCATAGAACTCTTCGACGCGGCGCAGATCGACGGCGCCACGGAATTCAGGATATTCGGCAGCATAGTGATCCCGCTGTCCAAGGCGGGGCTCGCCACCATCGGACTGTTCGTGCTGGTGGGCAAATGGAACGAGTGGTTCACCGGCATGCTCTACATCGACAATCCCAAGCTCGTGCCGCTGCAGACCATGCTTACGCGCATACAGCAGCAGATCGACTTCATAAAAAACAACTCGTCCCTGGCGTCTTCTCCCGACGGCATGGCGCTGCTCAAGAAGATGCCCTCCGAGCAGACGCGCATGGCCATACTGGTGCTTACGACCGTGCCCATACTGTTCGCGTATCCCTTCTTCCAGCGCTTCTTCATCCACGGCATGACCATCGGAAGCGTGAAGGGTTAACATGTATCCATACCGGAATGATCCGGTAAATATATAGGAGGTATTTCAATGAAAAAGCTCACCCGCATTCTCAGCGTACTGCTTGCTTTGGTGATGCTGCTGGGTCTCACGCCCGCGATGGCAGACGAACCCGTCACGCTTGACTGGTATGTAGCCACAAACGTGTCTCCGGACAGCCAGACTGTGTTTGACGCGATCAACGCCTACCTGCTTGAGAAGATCAACGCCAAGATCGAATTCCACTGGATCGATTCTTCCGAGTATTCTTCCAAGGTCGGCCCCATGATCCTCAGCGGCCAGAAGATGGACATCATCAACTGCAACAGCGGCATCGGCTATGTGGACTACGTGATGAAGGACGCGTTCCTCCCCATCGAGGAGCTGCTGCCCGAGTACGCGCCCGAGACCTACGCCATGATCCCCGAGGGACTGTGGAGCGCCATGAAGGTCAA
>JAEEGL010211609.1_pt1 | contig 16117 bp, 10 predicted proteins | sample 9134231 | NCBI WGS metagenome assembly JAEEGL01 (sample SAMN16246548, study PRJNA631951) | gut metagenome | biome: gut microbiome; feature: rumen; material: fiber-attached | host: Bos | place: Iran: Karaj | collected 2018-10
ATTATTTAAATCATTAATTTTCCAAATCATATTCTCACTCCTTTCTCCTCAAATTCGATTTCATCATAACACAAAAGAAAAAGTATGTCAACCTTTTTTTGTTGACATACTATTTAGATAACTTATAAATAAAGATTGTATTATCACTATTGTCACTAGCAAAACCATTATAGTTTTTAGATAATCTTACTAGTGTTTTTACTTTATTAGAATAATTAGTTATCTTCGTTCCATAATTTGATAATTTCTTAATACCTTCATTATTTATCTTAGTAATTCCATTACTTAATTCATTTGATCCGTCTTTTAATGAATTAGTACCAGCATTTAATTTTTTAGAACCTGAGCTTAATTCATTTAAACCATTAGTTAATTCATTTGAACCAGATTGTAGACTATTAACTCCTCCAATTAAGGTAGCTATTTGTGTTTTAAATGTATTAATATTTTGATCATTAATATCACGAGGATTTTCTACTCCAAGTATTCCCATTAATACTTTTTCAATTGCTTGATTAGCTCCTTCTAAGGCAGCTGCCTTCAATGGTAGACTAGCCATATCACTTTCAGCTTTAGCAATACCTTCAGCATATTGTTTAATACCTGCTTCTAATTGAATTTTTTGCTTACGTAAGTTATCTAATTGAGCTTTTTGTTCTTCTGTAAGTACCCCTAGTGCTTCACCTTGTTCTAATCCGCTAATACCTGCATTTACACTAGATAGTTTGTTTTCTAAATCAGTCTTAGCCATAGTAGCAGAATTAATTGCTTCTTCATATTGTTTAGCTGCGTCACCATTAGATATCATATTAATTAAACCTTTATTTTCATTATAACTACTATATAATGAATCAACTAAAGTATTTAAAGATTCTATTTTAGAAGAACCGACTTGTACTTGACTTAATCCTTCAGTTATTTTTTTAGAGCCTTCAAGAGCTTGATCAATACCAGTAGTTAAGCTATTCATTCCAGTATTCAATTCACTAGCACCATTTGATAACTCTTTAGAACCATTTTCTAATTTGTTCATTCCATCTTGTAGAGTATTTAGAGAACCATTTAATTCATCAATTCTATTAAATTTAGAAAGATCAATATCTTCTAATAATTTAGGTGTAATTGCAAAATAAGAATCATTCATTTCAAACTTAGTAGTATTGTATGTAATAATAACTTTATCCATATCACTTAATTCACTAAATCCTAAATCATTATATAATCCAGGAGCAGCTAGTCCAATTGCAATTATTTTATTACCAGTACTTACTACTTTACCAGTGTTTATTTCGACATTAGTATTTTCTTTACTATCTAACATAGATACATAACTAACAACAAAAGGTGTATGTAGTCCATTAATAACACTATTATTTTTTAAATCATATTCTATTTTAATAGAACCTTTTTTACCATTAATATTTTTAGGATTAACTTCTTCATTATTTAAATAATATTTTGCATTAACAGTAATTGGTAATTCACTATTAATCTTTCCTTGATAAGCTATATCTTTACCTGTTGATTTCCAAGTTAGTCTTTGATTATCACGAGAGAATTTTTCATCACCATTTAAATTCTTAATATCAGTTAGATAAGTATAATCTACTATATCACCTGCATCTATTTTAGTTAGTTTTGTATTAACAGTAGTATTTTTAACACCACCAGTATAATCGAGACTAGCATGTACCATTTCTGTTTTATTTATTGCATAGCCATTGATTGGGTTAAGTAATAATAAACTTAATACTCCTATACCTATTTTATTTAATCTTTTCATATTATTTAGCCTCCTTAAAATGAGTTGTTTTCATAATAAATTTATCAAATATCATTAGTAATGCTGGTAAGATTAAAATTACTACTAACATACTAATTATAGAACCACGTGCTAATAAAGTGCAAATTGAACCAATCATATCAATTTTAGTATATAAACCTACTCCAATTGTTGCGGAAAAGAAACATAAAGCCGAAGTAATTATTGATGGAACAGTATTTCTCAAGGTAGATTCCATTGCTTTAGTCTTTTCTTTCTTCTTTTGATGTCTTTCTTCTAGGTACTTAGTAGACATTAGAATAGCATAATCAATAGTAGCTCCTAATTGAATTGTTCCTACCACAATACTAGCAACAAATGGTAATCTTGTACCAGTAAAGTAAGCACAAGCCATATTAGCAAATATAGCAAATTCAATTGCAAAAATCAAAATAATTGGTAAACCTAATGATTGAAGTACTATCAACATAACAATAAATATAACTATGATAGATGTATAATTAACCATATGGAAATCATGATCTGCAATAGTTACTAAATCTTTCATTAATGCACCTTCACCAGCAACTATACCATTATTATCATACTTTCTAATAATATTTTCTACTTGAACAACTTGTTTATTTAGTTTTGTACTAGCTATTTCATAAGTAGAATTCATAATTATTAATTGATATTTATCATTATTTACTATTTCTTCTAACTCTTCAGGCAACAATTCTTTTACATCTTCACTTACTAAAGTAGAAGGAGCTAACACCATATCAATGCCTTTAACACTATTTAGTTCATCTACTAACTCTTCTACTTTTGAAGATTTAATATCTTTATTAATTAAAGCTATTTCAGCAGACTTTATTCCAAATTTATCTGCTAAAGCTGAATTAGCTACATGAAAAGGTAAATCACTAGGTAATGAATCATCTAATTTATAATAGACATCATAGTTTTTATTACCAATATATGCAGGTATCATTAGAATAATAAATATTATAAATAATACCTTATAGTACTTAAGTGAAAAATCTTGAATCTTTTTAAAATCTGGGAATAATTTCTTATGATTAGTTTTTTCAATTAAATTATCAAAAGTAAGTAATAATGCTGGAAAAATTGTCATAACACAAATTAATCCAAATAGAACTCCTTTAGACATAACTAAACCAATATCAGTACCCAATGTTAGATCCATAGTACATAAAGCTAAGAAACCTACAAAGGTTGTTAGAGAAGAACCAATTACAGATTGAAATGTATCTCTAATAGCACTTGCCATTGCTTCTCTTTTATCTTTCTTCTTACTTTTAGCCATCATATATTTATGATATAAGAAAATTGAAAAGTCGGTAGTTACTCCTAATTGTAATACTGCTACTATAGCTTTCGTAATATAACTTATCTGACCAAAGAAAATATTAGTACCCATATTATAGACAATAGCCATTCCAATATTAAATAACAATAATCCAGGAACTACATAAGAGTCAGTCGCAAAAGTTAAGACTATTAAACAAAGTATTACCGCAATTACAATATAAGTAAGCATTTCACTATCAGACAAGTCCATAGTATCAATAACCATAGAAGTCATACTACTAACTCTTGAAGCATCCCCTACTTCTTCTCTTAGGCTTCTTACTGCTTCAATTGTTTCATCATCTGATGTATTCTCCTTAAAAGTAACCATCATAATGGTTGTATTATCATCATATAATTTATCTATTACTTTATCAGGTAACATATCTTTAGGTATAGTAGTACCAATTACATCATAAATACTTATTACTTCATTTACTCCCTTAATATCTCTAATCTTATCTTCTAAGCTATTAATTTTATGTTCTTCTTTAGTATCAATCATTACATAAGCATAACTTCCTAATCCAAAGTCATTTGCTAAAATATTTTGACCTTTAATAGTATCAATCTTTTCAGGAAGATAAACTAATATATCATAATTAATTCTTGTATTAAGATAGAAATATATAGATGGTATTAATAATAATATACTAACTACTAGTATTAATATATTATGATTAGAAATAAACTTAGAAAAATTCTTCATTCTATCACTCCTTGCATAATATATGATAATCATTTCAAAAATAAATAAAAGTAAACATTTCAACATTGTGTATGATATCCAACATATAAACATCTTTTGTTTTATATTTATCCTACATATGTAGTTTATCTTTACAAGTGTAGTTTATTAAGTTATAATGAACTCAGGTGATATTATGAAGAAAAAAGAAGATTTACGTATACGTAAAACTAAAGCTAACTTATATCGTTCTCTACTACAATTAATGGAAGATAAGACATTTGAAGAAATAAAAGTAATAGATATTTGTAGTGCATCTATGATTAATAGATCAACGTTCTATGATCATTTTAATGATAAATATGAATTACTTGCTTCACTAATTGAAGATTTAAAAACCGAATTAATTGAACATATTGATGTCCAAATAGAAGCTAATTCTATTAAAGAATACTATATAGAATTATTAAAACTATTATTAGAATACTTTGAAAAGAATTTAAGCGTTTATTCATCAATCGCAATTGTAAAGAAGAACAATAATTCAATTGCTTTTGATATGATGTTTGATGCATCACTTGAAGCTGTTACTAAAAGACTAAAAGAAAATTATATTAATAAATCAGATATCCCAATTGAGGTAATTGCCCTATTCTATGTAAGTGGTGTTACTAAAATATGTACAGAAGCTATTAAGGATTCAAAAGAATTTAGTCCTGATAAAATTATTAGTTATTTAGAAGCTTTATTACCTGAAATAGATTATTTAGAACCAAAAAATGTTTAATTGGTTCTTTTTTTATGATAAACTTGTATCAGGGTAGTGATAATATGAAGAAAAAGAAAAAAAGAATAAAGAAAAAGAAATTTAAACTTTATCAAAAAGTATTAATTGGTATAGGAATATTTATAGGACTAGTATTACTCTTATTAATAATAGATTATTTAAGATTAAACATTTCTTATTCAATGAATAAAAAGAATTATCAAGAAACATTCTTAATCGCAGGTAATACTGATAACTATATACCTCAAGGAATGGCTTATGATGAAGATAAAAACATTGTCTTACAAACAGCTTATAATAAAGATGCTAAAGCTAGTAAATTATATGTAATTGATTTTCAAAAGAAAAAACTAATTAAAGAATTAGACTTAAGAGATATAGATGATAATAAAGATACTAGACATGTTGGTGGTATTGCGACTAAGAATGATACTGTTTGGATAACAAGTGATTATCAAGTTACAGAGTATTCATTAAATGAAATACTTAATACAAATAATAATTATATTAAATGCTTAAAGCAAAGAGAATTACCAATTAGAGGAGACTTCTGTTATGCAGATAATTCTAATCTATGGATTGGAGATTTTTATTTAAGACCATTCTATCCAGTACCAAATAATACTCCTCTACTATTCCAATATGAGTTAGAAAATATTAATTATCAAGAGCCTAAGTTAGCTATTTCACTACCAAAGATGGTTCAAGGAATGACTGATACAGATAATAATGAATTTGTTTTTACAAGATCATTTACTAACCTAATAAAATCAGATTTAGTTACTTATAAAAATGTCTTAAATAACAAACCTGATTCTTACAAAATAAATGGTAATAATATTCCATATTATCATTTCACTAAAAAAGATATAGTTAAACATGAAAAATTACCACCTATGGCAGAAGGGATATTTACTAAAGATAATGAACTATATATTTCTTTTGAAAATAGTTCTGATCATTATTTCTATGCATATCCAAAACTATATAAAGTTATAAAGAAAAAGTACTAGTTATCTAGTACTTTATTTTTTTCCAAATAAGTTAGCTATTAAATCTTTTGGTCTAATTAAAGAATATAATTCATTATTAGGCCAAATACATGTAAGAGCTGTATTTAAAATATCATTTGTAGATCCACCAGCTAATCTATATTTACCTCTAGGATATGAATAGTCAAATAAGAATATTGGTATTTGTAATTCATAATCTATTGTAACCATCTCAGTATTATATTGAGCTAATGGTAATGTCTTTTTAAGTCCATATAGAGAAGTAATAATTAATGTATGTTTATTCTCACAAACAGTTGCGACATTACCTAGAACAAGATCAATCTTACTCATTTGTTCTTTTAAATCATTAACTGTTTTAGAAACATCTAAATGATAATCAAAAATTATAAAATCAAACTCTGAATTATCAATTAAACCAATTATATTATTCATATCATTATAGTATGTATCATTTAATTTCATAAATTGAATATCTGGATTATTAATATTATTTAATCCATTAGCTAGTAAATTAACTAAACTAATATTCTTTTCTGAAGTAACTATTAATGCTTTTTTACCAGCTTTTTTTAATAGACTTGCAAAATTATTCTTATACTCTACATTATCTAAGAAAGCAGGAATATCATATTTAGAATTTAATTTTATTAATGAATAAATTGGTAAACTAAAGTTAGGATCATTATAAACTTCTGGTGCATTAACTAATATTGCATTAATAAACTTATCATAATCATCTTTTCTAGTATTAAAGAACATAATTGTATCATTATTATTAATAGTACATTGATTAGTAGCACAGAATCCTGGTGCAGCACATGGTCTAACATTAGATTCTTGTAATGAAAGAAGTTTCTTATCAGTATCAATCCATCTTTCTGCTGAACAATAGAATAATAATTTCTTTGCAAATTTTGTTTCTTCTGGTGAAGGATTTTCTGAGAAATAATCTTTTCCTATTATAAATCCAACTGTAATATGTGTATTAATATGATATTTAATATAGTTTACTATATTTATTAATTCTTTATAATCACTAACTGTCAATTGAGACAAAATAAGATGTAAATATACTTCTTTTTTCTCAGGTAAAGTTAGATTATTTACTAATGTATTTATAAGTTCAACGACTTGACTATTAGTAGGTTCAAGGAAGATATGAAGTTTATTTTCATTATTTACACTTGTCTGAAGACTTTGAAACATTGGATGAGATGTTAATTTTTCATTAATAACATGCTCCTTAATATAATTTACTTCAGAGCCATATGTGTCACCTAAAAAGAACTGTTGATAAGCCCCACGATATTCTAAAGCATTTATTACTGCAGTTTTATAGAAAGATGTTTCCATTATTCTAGCAAGTCTAGGCATAGCTTGATCTATCGCAATACTATAACTACCTGGCTTTTCAACACCTAGTCCATTTATTAAAAACATAACACTTTTCTTTGCCATACAATCACCTACTATTATAAATATACAATAAAATCCAATTATAATAAATAAAAAAAACGTAAAACACTACTGGTTTACGTTAATTAATCTAATCTTGGAGTAAATATTTCATATCCATCTTCAGTTACTAAAACTGTATGTTCATAATGAGCTGCTGGTTCTCCATCTTCAGTTTTTACTGTCCAACCATCATCTTCTTGATAAACATATCTTTCTCCAAAAGTTAACATTGGTTCTATACAAATTACCATACCTGGTTTTAATCTTGGACCAGTATTTTTTGTACCAAAATTTGGAACTTCTGGATCTTCATGCATATCCTTACCTATTCCATGTCCACATAATTCACGAACTACTCCTAAATTATGAGACTCAGCATATTCTTCTACAGCTGAAGCTATATCACCTATTCTATTACCTGGCTTAACCATCTTAACACCCTCATATAGAGCTTTTTCTGTATGTTCCATCAAATACTTCTTATCATCATCAATTTCACCTACTGCGTATGTCCAAGCAGCATCTCCTTGATATCCTTTATAACCAATAACAACATCGATAGTAATAATATCTCCATCTTTTAATTTATAGTTACTAGGAATACCATGAACTACTGTATCATTAACACTAGTACATAAAGCTGTAGGAAAACCTTCATATCCTTTACAACTAGGTACACCATCATTATCTATAATAAAATCTTCACATAATTTATCTAATTCTTTGGTAGTAATACCTGCTTTTATATAAGGTTTAATATATTTATGCATTTCTGATACTAACATACCAGCATGACGCATTAAATCTAATTCTCTTTCACTTTTTATAGTAATCATCGCATACCTCCAAACCATTTGTAATTATACTACAAATTATATTTTTTTTAAAGCTATTTGATTCCATCAGTTAAATATTCACAAATAGTTGTTCTTCTAGTATCAGTATTAATATTCTTAGATGCATATTCTAAAGCTTTAAAATCACCTATTAAATATAATTTCTTTTTAGCTCTAGTTACTGCAGTATAAATAAGTTTTTGATATAACATCTTATGATATCCTTTAACTATTGGAATTACTACTATATCAAATTCAGAACCTTGTGACTTATGAATACTAATTGCATATGCTAATCTAAAATTATTAAAATTACTAGGTGTATATTTAACTATATTATTATCAAAATCTAAATATATTTCACTTTTAGGAGTAGATACTATTCTATTTATTAATCCTATATCTCCATTATATACATTATCATCAGGCATATTAGTAAGTTGTATTACTTTATCTCCTTCTCTTAGTAATTCTCCTCCTACATCTTTAGATACTTTATTCTTAGATTTTGGATTAAATATATCTTTTTCATTTTTATTAATTAAATCTATTCCATTTATTCCTTTATACATAGGAGCTAATATTTGAAAATTATGATAATTTAAATCTACATAAGTATTACATATTTCTAAGATATTAGGAATAACTTCTTCATCTCTACACTCTATAAAAGTAAGATCTTCGTGAGTATTAAAGATATCTTTATTAACACTACTATTTCTAATATCATAAGCTAAACTAATAATATTTGAATCTTCACCTTGTCTATATAATTCAGTTAATTCTACTACATCTAAACTTTTTGATTCAATTAAATCATGTAATACATTACCAGGTCCAACACTAGGTAATTGATGATCATCGCCTACTAATACTATTTTACAATTAGCAGATAATCCTCTAAGTAGACTTGCCATCAAGTAAGTATCTACCATACTAGTTTCATCTAAAATAACAAATTCTACTTTACTTTTATTATATTCATTAACTTGAAATGTATTAGACTCTTTTTGCCATTTTAAAAATCTATGAATTGTACTTGCTCTTACTAAAGTAGATTCAGTAATACGCTTTGCTGCTCTACCAGTAGGTGCAAGTAAAGCTATTTTTTCAGATAATTTCTCATAGCTTAATTTGTTCATCATACGATACAATTCGATAATTCCACGCATTATAGTAGTCTTACCAGTTCCTGGTCCACCTGTTATAATTAAGAAATCTTTTTCATAACTCTTCTTTATTGCTTCTCTTTGATGTTCGTTATATTTTATCTCAAAGAAACTCTCTATTCCTTGAATAGTAGTATCTATATTCTTATCAATAATACCTTTATTACTACTTAATAATCTAAATCTTTTTACTATTAAGCATTCTGCTTCATACATTTCTCTTAGATAATATCTATCTTCTTTTCTTATAATTCTCAAATCATCTTCTAAGTCACTTAAATAATTATCTAAATCAGATATTTCTATTCCTAATACTCTTGGTAAATACATTAGTATTTCTTCTTTATAATAATAACTATGTCCATAAGTATTACTTACTTCATTCATAATATAAATAATTGCCGCTTCTACTCTATTAGAATCATCTTTTGCTATATTATTATTTAAAGCAATTTGATCAATCTTTTTAAAACTCATTTCATTAATATCACTTATTACTTGATAAATGTTTTCTTCAATAATTGTTTTAGTTTTATTCTTATAAGTATTATAAATTAACATAGAATCTTTAGTAGAAAATCCCATATCTGATAAATACATTATTATCTCATAACTAGCTTCGTATTCTTTTAATTTATCATGTAAAATATTAATATTCTTTTGTGTTATTCCAGGTATTAAAATTAAATTAGATGGATTTTCTAAAATTACTTTTAAAGTATCTTTTCCTAAAGCATCAACTATTGATTTAGCTTTCTTTTCTCCGATTCCTGGAAATAAACCACTAGTTAAAAATTCAATAATAGAATCTTTTTCTTCTGGCTTTACTCTTTCATATGAATCTACTTGAAACTGTTCTCCATACTTTGGATGATTTACTAGTTTTCCATAAAACATATATGTATCTAAATTATTAAGTTCATGAAAATAACCAGTAAAAGTAATAGTTCTACCTATATAATCAGCTAGCTTTTCATCATTTGTATCTGCAATCCTAAAAATACCGATATAATAACCGGTATTATTTTCATAAATGCTACGTGAATATGTTCCTTTTATATAAGTAGTCATTATTCCTCCTACTCTCCAATACAATATGGATACTCTATATTTATTATACGCACTTTTTTATAACTATTATGAGGATATTCTCCTTTTATCTTCACATATAAGAAATTACCTGTATGCCCATAGCTATAACCATCTTTATATTCTTCAACTAGTACTTCTACTTCTCTATCTATAAATTTACTCATATAGTTCTTTTCTAATTCTTCTGAAACTTCAATTAATCTTCTACTACGTTCTTTTTTAGTCGCATTATCTAATTTATTATCCATACGAAATGATGCAGTACCACGCCTCTCACTATATGGGAAGACATGTAATTTAGAGAATTCTAATTTCTTACAAGTATCTATAGTAGTCTTAAATAATTCTTCAGTTTCGCCTGGAAAACCTACAATTACATCAGTACTAATACTTATCTCAGGTCTAATACTTCTAATTTCAGCTATCTTATTAAAGAAATAATCTAAATCATACTTTCTGTTCATAGCTTTTAATATCTCGTTAGAACCAGCTTGAATAGGAACATGTAAGTGATCTACTAAAACTTTAGAATTACGAAGTACATTTAATACATCTTCATTTAATTCAGTTGTTTCAATAGAAGATATTCTAAGTCTATCAAGACCATCTATTTTAACTAATTTTTCTAATAAATCAGCAAAACTAGTTTCTAAATCAACTCCATAACTACCGGTATGAATACCAGTAAGTACTATTTCTTTATAACCATTATTAACTAAATCAGTTACTTCGTTAATTACTTTAGATTCTTCTTTACTACGGCATTTACCACGTACAAATGGAATAATACAATAACTACAGAAATTATCACAACCATCTTGTATCTTAACAAAAGCACGGGTACGTCCCGGAAAATCAGTTATATACATATTTTCAAATTCTTTTAAACGACCAGTATATTGTTTATTAATAATTTCTTTATTCTTAAAATATTCATCTAATAAACTTACTATTTTAGCTTTATCTTTATTACCAATAATAATATCTAACCCATCTATACTTATATCAGGATTAGCCGCAATAAAACATCCCATCGCAACTACACAAGCATTTGGATTTCTTCTAATAGCTTGTCTAATCATCTTTCTACTCTTAGAATCACTATTATTAGTAACAGTACAAGTATTGATTATATAAACATCACAGATATCATCAAAATCTTTTATTTCATAACCTGCTTTTTTTAGTTCATTAATGATATATTCAGATTCATAAGTATTAACCTTACAACCTAATGTCATAACTCCTACACTTTTCATATTATCACTATCTTTCCAACACACAAATTATATCAAAAAAATGATTATTATTCAATTAAAGAAAAAAGAGCTCTGCCCTTTTTATATTAATTATTTTTTTTGCATGCTAATTCCATCACAAAAAAAGATTAGTATAACTAATCTAATTTATGTTGTAATTCTTGCAGAGTCATTAAGAATTCATTTGTCTTCTTAATTTCCTGATCAAATTTCTCATAATTTGCAGTATTTTCTAATTCTAATTCAGAATCTTTTTTCTCAATTCCAAATACTGGTGAGATAATTGGACTATTCTTAAACTTAGGTCCTACTGAATTAAAGTCATCTAAATGTAATTTAGAATCAGCTTTCTTAACTTCTCTTTCTACTTCTGCTTTCTCTTCTTTAGAAATAACATTTTCAATTAAGAATGGTTCATCATAATCTTTTGCTACATTACCAGATTGAATTGCTAATTCTTGTAAGCTAATTGGCATTGTAGATTCATCAACATATTGAGTTAATTCATTAGCTTTGTATATATCTTTACCACGTTTTACTAATTCTTCTAAACTAATAATTGCACTTTCTTCCTGTTGTTCTTCAAAGTTTGCTAAAGACAATTCTCCAGTTGCTTCAATTTCAGCATTTCTTCTTAATTCTTCAGTTAATTTCTTTAATTCTAATTGAGCAGTTTCTTGATCAGGCTCAATTGTAGTATATTCCAATTCATCTTCTTGTATTTGTAACTCTGGTTCTTCATCATCAATATCTTGAACAATATCAATGTCTTCTATAATTAATGAAGGTTCCTCATCTACTTCAATTTCATCTTCTAAGTTTTCAATACTATCTAATTGAAGTGTAGATTCAAGCATATCATTAACTGCACTAGAGTCTTCTGCATTTATTTCTAATACCGGTTCATCCAATGTTTCAATAGGTTCTGCTTCACCAAACTTATCTTTGATTTGAGCAACCAACTTATTTAACTCACGGGTATTATGTTTCTTTTTATAACGCTCGCTGTTCTTCTCAACAATGTAGATAAAAACACATAATAAACATGCTAAGAAAGAAATACAACAAACAATTATTATTTCTTTTGAAGTAAAAAATTCGATTAATTCATTCATTGTACTCACCTCTATTTCAGTTTATCATATAAATGTAAAACCATAAGACTATAATGTATAATTTACATAAAAATATTTGTCAATTTACATCTTGTATACAACATATTATTAATTTGTTTACAACATTCTTATCGACAAATATCTTACTAATAAAATGATAACATAGTTTTAAAATTTTTGATACACTTTTTGTAATTTTTTTTAATAAATTTTATCTAAAAAAACGTATGTTTGTGAAAAGAAAAACTTAAGAGTAAATCTTAAGTGTTTTCTAGAAACCATAGCGCTTTCTTGCTTCATCAATTTCAGCTTGTGTCATAGGTTTATATTTAACATTTCTTTGTTTAACCAATACCTTTGGTTTATCAGCTTGTTGTTTAGTAACTGGTTCAGATACTGGAGTTACTACAGTCTTTTTACTTGGTACTGGAGTAACAGGAACAACTGGTGTTACTACAGTCTTTTTACTTGGCTCTGGTGTAACAGAAATTGTTTGTTTTTTAACAACTGGCTCTTTATTTACTGTTTTAGTAACAACTGGTTGTTTATTGCCTTGTCTCTTTTGATCAAGGTCACTAGCTAATTTTTCATAATATTGTAATTGTAATAAAGCATTCTTATCAACTGCATAATTATCAGTAATATTCCATATTTTCTTATTGCTTGATTTAATACTTTCTAAAACATCTTCTTTAAAATCTGGGAAATGTGCAGAAAGTAATTTTAAATGTTCTCTAGCTAGATTAACTATTGTTGTATTGCTTAAAGTTTCAGTACCTTTTTTCAATGGAATAGTTATTTTAATACAATCATCACCATCAATATCTTTACCATTATTAATCTCAACTATATATTTTAATATTTCATCATAGTTCTTTAATATTTCCTTTTCTAGAACTTTATATGATTTTTCTGTTTGAAGAACTTTGGTTTTCCATTTCTTAGCTCTTTCTTCTTCTCTTTCTCTATATAAGTAAGCAAGATCTTGAGCGAAGAATTCAGCATATGTCATTGATTTACCGTCAGCTGATACTTGTTGATGTTTTAAGTCCCTTAACCATCCAGCATAAACACTACTAATACATTCACATAATTGAATTGATCTTTTACAATTATATGATCTTTCATCTTTATCAAGTGGATCTTCTTTTGATGGTTCAGAACCATATCCAATCCAACCATCGATTGCACCTGTTAATAATGGTGGTTCATGAAAGGCTTTTGGACTTATTCCATTCTCTGTAATAAGTTCTCTTTTTATTTCTTTTAACCATTTCGCATATAATGGTACATCAGCAGTACTAGAATATACTACAAATGTATCTGATCTAGATGCTGGTGAATTATATTTAAAAAGATAACCCATATTATTAGCACGAGCTTTTTTGATTAGTTTTAAGGCAATCATTGGAACAATAGATGAATCACAATTTAAATATAAACGATGTTCAATTGGACCATAATAACTATCATCTAATTGAACTTTATTTGAATAATGCTGATCCCAACTAAAACTATCTGTTATATGACTATACTTTTGAACAACAGATAATAAATTTCTATCATTCTTTCTAACATTTTCTTCTAATTCAAAAATAGTTTTTGCTTTGTCTTTAACAGCAAATTTAGCTAAAGCTCTTACTGAACTATCATTAGTCTTTTGAGCTAATTTAACTAAACCTTTTTTCCATTGTTTATACTCTTCTTCATATAATGCTATTTCAGCTTCTTTATTATATACACCAATTTCTTTATCTTCGATATTTGTTTTAGATAATTTGCTGTAAAAACTGTTATACGAACTAAAAATAGAGACACTAGAATTAGAATATAAATCAATAACTTTATCTAATATTCCTTTTCTCTCTAATGGATTCTCAATAGAATCATAAAACTCCTTATATAACATACTAACCATTCCCCCTCAATTAGTACGCTAATTATACCACAAATGTCCGAAAAAGTCAATTATAACAATAAAAACTAGGCTTTTAACCTAGTTATATATATACAATTCATGTTGACATCTAGTGCATGCTACATAAAGCAAATTTCTTTCGTTTCTTCGATAAGAATTATTTCTATCATTATAAATAATTACACTATCAAACTCTAATCCTTTAGAAACATAGGCTGGAACTATTATTAGTTCCTTAGTAAACCCTTTAGTAGTCGCATCTACTAAAGATATATTAATATCATCTTTAATTAAATCGTAAATATATTCAGCTTCTCTATTATCTTTAGTAATTAAAGCTGTACTTTTATATTTACTTTGTAATTCTTTTATATCTTCTACTAATCTTTTCTTTAAATTATCATAATCTTTTCTTATTACTACAGGTTTATTAGTACTTTTTCTGACTGCATTAACATGTTTTAAATTAAGAATCTTATTAGTATATTCTATTATTTCTGGAGAAGATCTATATGTCTTTAATAATTCTAAATACTTAGTTTCTCCTTTAAATAAATCTTTTAATTCTTCTAAAGAATCGTAATGATAATATGGATTAATATTTTGATTAACATCCCCTAATATAGTAAAATCTGCTTTCTTAAATGCTTCATTAATAATGATATATTGTAATCTATTATAGTCTTGTGCTTCATCTATAATTACTTGTTTAATAGTTGCTTCGTACATAAACCCTTCTAATTTACCTTTAATATAAGCAAATATTAATGCATCTTCATAATTAATTATATTTTTATAAACAAAACTATTAATAGTTTTCTCAGGTAGTTTCATCTTGCAATAATCACTCAAATAAAACTCTTTCATAATCTTTTGATAATCTTTTTCAAAATTACTATTCTTATATAACAGTTTTAAATAAGTTTTCTTCTTTGCAAGTTTACCTTTATAATTATTTGAACATAGTTTTTCAGCTATTTCATCTACTCTTTCAAATAAAGGTAATTTATCATATTTATAATGTAGCATTTCATTTATTTCATCTTTTTCTATATGATGAGCTTCTCCTTCATTAAATGAAGAAGTAAATTTACAATTACTAACATAGTCTTCTAAATAATTATCTAAGTCTTTAATAATTTCATCACTTTGTTTATATTTAACTAATTCTGGATTAACTTCGTTATATGAATAATATCTAGATATAAAATCAGTAAAACTTTCTACTCCATAATATTCTGTAATAAAAGCTTCTAAATAATATGAGAAAGTTGTCTGTAATGTATTATCTTCTCCTAAAGATGGTAAGACATCCGAAATATACTCAGTAAATATATTATTAGGTGAAAATATTAATATATTATTACTATTTAAATTCTTTATACGATAAAGTAAAAAAGCTATTCTATGTAAGGCTACTGTGGTTTTACCAGACCCAGCTATTCCTTGAACTATTAAATTATCATCTTCAAGATTCCTAATCACTTGATTTTGCTCTTGTTGAATCGTATTTACGACCTGTCGCATTCTATCACTTGATTCTTCTGCTAAAACTTCTTGTAATACTTCATCACTTATATTTAGACTATTATCAAATACTCCAACTAATTCATTATTTTCAATTTTATATTGTCTTTTTC
>JAEEGL011631062.1_pt1 | contig 16117 bp, 16 predicted proteins | sample 9134231 | NCBI WGS metagenome assembly JAEEGL01 (sample SAMN16246548, study PRJNA631951) | gut metagenome | biome: gut microbiome; feature: rumen; material: fiber-attached | host: Bos | place: Iran: Karaj | collected 2018-10
CAGGATGTACACGTTTCCGGGCATGCCTGTCAGGAAGAGATCAAACTGATCTATTCCCTGGTTCGTCCGAAATATGCGATCCCCGTTCACGGGGAATACAAGCATCTGATCGCGCAGGCTAAGATCGCCCAGCAGCTGGGGATCCCCAAAGAACAGATCTTTATCATGCAGTCCGGTAATATTCTGGAACTTACCGAGGACCGGGCAGAGATCGTTGGGCAGGTGCATACGGGTGATATCATGGTGGACGGCCTCGGTGTGGGAGACGTGGGTAACGTGGTACTGCATGACAGACAGAGGCTTGCCGAGGACGGGATCATCATCGTGACCCTGGGACTTGACGAGACCGGAAATTACCTGATCTGCGGTCCCGAGATCGTATCCCGGGGATTTGTGTTTGTCAGAGAAGCCAATGAACTGATGGAAGAGGCACGCGCAATTTCCTGTGAGACCGTGGAAGACTGCCTGCAAAGAGGAATTCATGATTGGGGGAAGATCAAGAATGCGATCAAGGATTCACTGGGAGGTTTTGTCTGGGGCAAGACCAGACGGCGGCCCATGATCCTTCCGATCATCATGGAGGTGACTGTATAGATGGATAAGCGCACGCAGGAATATACGGATGCTTTTGTGGAGAAACTCAAGACAACGGAGGAATACCTCAGGTACAACGACCAGCTCCGTGAGATCCGGCATTATCCGGAACTGATGGAGAAGATCAATTTCTACCGGGAAGAAAATTTTGTGATCCAGAACAATTACGAGGGAGATGAACTGTACGATAAGCTGGAGGAATTCTCGCGGAAGTATGAAGACTTTCTGGAGAATGCCATAGTGGCCAACTTCCTGGAAGCGGAAACGGCCTTCTGCCGGATGCTGCAGGATGTGAATACACGCATGATCGAGGGACTTGATTTTCAATGAATGTAAAAGGACTGATCTTTGCGGTTGTGGAAACCGTGATCAAGGTAGTCGTCCTGGCGGCGGCCGTCATGTTGATCTTAAAGGGAATAAACAAGGCATATGATTTCGGTTACCGTGTGTTTGCGGATGAACCCGTATCCGCCAACAACGGGAGGACCATTACCGTGGGTGTGGCCGAAAACGCTACCGCCAGCGATATCGCCGATATGCTGGAGGAAAAGGGACTCATCAAGGATGCGAAACTGTTCCTTGTACAGGAGAGACTGTCTTCCTATCATGATGAACTGAAACCCGGGATCTATGACCTGAGCACCGGGATGACGGCAAACGAGATGATGCAGATCATGGCTGCGGGTCCTACGGAGGCACCGGATACGGAAGAAGAACCGGAAGAGACTCCGGATGCCTTGGAAGAGGACGGTTTCTGGGATGAGATGGAACCGATCGAGGAATATGCGGAAGACGGGGAACCCGTGCCCGGCATGATCGAAGAGGGACAGTAGTGACCGTTGCGGATATCGACAGAGCCTCTGTTTTCATCGAGTCATTTCACAGAGGGAATACGCCTTTTCTGGATGAACTTGAGACATATGCCATAGAAAATGACATACCCGTCATAAGACCGCAGACCCAGAGTTTTTTAAGGACTCTGCTTGCCATGATAAAACCGGAATCCGTTCTGGAAGTGGGAACGGCCATCGGATTCTCGGCGATCCTGATGGCGGAATATACACCCGCCACCTGCAGGATCACTACCATCGAAAATTACGAAAAAAGGATCCCCCTTGCGAAAGAGAATTTTCAAAAGTCGGGTTATGCTGATCGGATCACACTCCTTCAGGGAGATGCCGGTGATATCCTGCCGGAACTGAACGGAGCCTATGATCTTATTTTTATGGATGCGGCAAAGGGACAGTATCTGAACTTCCTTCCGGAAGTGATGAGACTCCTTAAGACCGGGGGCGTACTGCTTTCCGATAATGTCCTGATGGACGGCGTGGTACTGGAATCCCGCTATGCCGTGGTACGCAGGGACCGCACCATTCATCAGCGGATGCGGGATTATCTGTACGAGATCAAGAACCATCCCGGACTGGTAACGGATATTCTGCCGGTGGGAGACGGGATCTCGCTGAGCGTAAAGGTTTGATCGCATGGAAGGAAACAGAAAGAAACCGGAACTGCTGATCCCCGCAAGTTCTCTGGAAGTGCTGAAAGAAGCCGTTTATTTCGGAGCGGATGCGGTATATATCGGCGGGGAGGCCTACGGGCTCCGGGCCAAGGCCAGAAACTTTGACAAAGAAGATATGAAGGCGGGGATCGCTTTTGCCCGGGAACGGGGTGTAAAAGTTTATGTTACCGCCAATATCCTTGCACATAACGAAGATCTTGCCGGGGTGGAGGAATATTTTTCCTTTTTGAACGGGATCCGGCCGGATGCGCTGATCATCTCGGATCCGGGTATCTTTTCCATTGCGAAAAAGGTGTGTCCCGGGATCGAGATCCATATCTCCACCCAGGCCAACAATACGAATTATCTCACCTACCGGTTCTGGTATGAACAGGGGGCAAAAAGGGTGGTGTCGGCAAGGGAACTGTCTCTTGCGGAGATAAGGAAGATCCGGGAGGAGATCCCGGAAGACATGGAGATCGAAAGCTTTGTCCACGGTGCCATGTGCATCTCCTATTCCGGAAGATGTCTGCTCAGCAGTTTTCTGGCGGGACGGGATGCCAACCGGGGAGAATGTACCCATCCCTGCAGATGGAAATATGCCGTGGTGGAGGAGAAGCGCCCCGGAGAATATTATCCTCTGGAGGAGAACGAACGGGGAACCTACATCTTTAATTCCAAGGATCTGTGCATGATCGAGCATATCCCGGAGCTGTGTGACGCCGGCATCGACAGCTTCAAGATCGAAGGCAGGATGAAGACGGCGCTGTATGTGGCCAGCGTAACAAGAACCTATCGCATGGCTATCGACGACTATTTTGAGGATCCCGGGAAGTACCGTGATCATATGGATCTGTACCGGGAAGAGATCGCCAAGTGCACCTACCGGCAGTTTACTACAGGATTTTATTTCGGAAAGCCCAACGAGGAGACTCAGATCTACGACAGCAACACCTATGTGAACGAATATACCTATCTCGGCATCGTGGAAGAAGCGTTGCCGGGAAATGTGGTCCGGATCACCCAGAGAAACAAATTCCTTGTGGGGGACCGGATCGAGATCATGAAGAAGAACGGAGAAAACCTTGACTGCAGGGTTTTATCCATGAAAACAGAAGACGGGGAATCCGTGTCTTCCGCTCCTCATCCGCAGCAGGTACTGTATGTGGAACTGGACCGGGAGGCAAATCAATATGATCTGATGCGTGTGCCTGCAAAAAGCGGGACTTAAGAAAGGAACGGACATGAGTGAATTGAACAACACCAATGTGGATATCGAGGAGATCTTTGCCAGTAAGGTCTTTACGCTGGACAAGATGAAAGACCGGCTGCCCGAGAGCGTGTACGAAGAGGTACTGCGGGTAAACCGTGAAGGCGGAGAACTGTCATACGCCTCGGCGGAAGCGGTTGCCAATGCCATGAAGGAATGGGCGGTGGAGAACGGAGCAACGCACTACACCCACTGGTTCCAGCCCCTGACGGGGATCACGGCGGAAAAACACGATTCCTTTGTGACCCATCCGAAATCAGACGGTAAGATGCTGCTGAACTTTTCGGCCAAGGAGCTGATCAAGGGAGAACCGGATGCATCCTCCTTCCCTTCCGGCGGACTGCGGTCCACCTTTGAAGCAAGGGGATATACCGTTTGGGATACCACTTCTCCCGCATTTATCAAGGAAGCAAGTACGGGACCGATCCTCTGTATTCCCACGGCATTCTGTTCTTACACGGGAGAAGCGCTGGACAAGAAGACACCCCTTCTTCGTTCCCTGGAAGCCATCAATGAACAGGCCCTCAGGATCGTTCATCTTTTCGGAAACACGGAAGCCAAAAAGGTCTCGGTATCCGTTGGGGCGGAGCAGGAATATTTCCTGATCGACCGCGAGAATTACCTGGAACGGGACGATCTGGTCTTTACCGGAAGGACCCTGTTCGGTGCACAGCCTCCCAAGGGACAGGAAATGGACGATCATTATTTCGGCGTCATCAGGGAGCGGGAAGGTGCGTTCATGAACGATCTGAACGTGGAGCTCTGGAAACTGGGGGTTACGGCCAAGACCCAGCACAACGAGGTGGCTCCCGCACAGCATGAACTGGCACCGATCTACGAGGAAGCAAATATCGCTACGGACCATAACCAGCTGGTGATGGAGACCATGAAACGTGTGGCTTTTGAACACGGTCTTACCTGTCTGCTGCATGAGAAACCTTTCGCCGGGGTGAACGGTTCCGGTAAGCACAACAACTGGTCTTTGGTTACGGATAACGGCGTGAACCTTCTGGATCCGGGCAGCACCCCCAATGAGAACATTCAGTTTCTGATGGTGCTTTCCTGTATCATCAAAGCAGTGGATACTCATGCGGATCTGCTGCGGCAGAGTGCATCCGATGTGGGGAACGATCACCGTCTCGGCGCGGCGGAAGCGCCTCCGGCCATTATGTCCATCTTCCTGGGAGAACAGCTGGATGATGTGGTCCGTCAGCTGGTGGAGACCGGAGCGGCATCCAGATCCATCGACGGAGGTGTACTCCAGACCGGTGTATCCACGCTGATCGATGTGGAAAAGGACGGAACGGACAGAAACCGTACCTCTCCCTTTGCCTTTACCGGGAATAAGTTCGAATTCCGCTCGGTGGGATCTTCGGATTCCATTGCTTCTCCCAATACCATCCTGAATGCCATTGTGGCGGAAGCTTTCTGCGAAGCGGCGGACATTCTGGAAAAAGCACCGAATTTTGACGATGCGGTGCATGATCTGATCAAGGAATATCTGGCTAAACACCAGAGGATCATCTTTAACGGTGACGGTTATTCCGAAGAATGGGTAGCGGAAGCACAACGGAGAGGGCTGCCGAATCTTAAGACCATGGTGGACGCGGTGGATACGCTGACCACACCGAAAGCGATCCGACTGTTTGAAAAGTTCGGGATCTATACGAAAGCGGAACTGGAATCCAGGGAAGAGATCCTGTACGAATCCTATGCCAAGACCATCAACATCGAGGCGCTGACCATGATCGATATGGTATCCAGAAAGTTTCTTCCTGCGGGGATCTCCTATTCCAAGCAGCTGGCGGATACCATCAATGCCATTGAAAATGCCGGGCTGGAACCCACGGTACAGTCCGATATCCTGGAAAAGGTTCAGAAGAAGCTTTCCGAGATGTATAAAGCCCTGGGCGCCTTAAAGGAAGCGGAACATAAGGCAAATAAGATCACCGATGCCAAAGAGAGAGCGTTCTGTTACCGGGATGTGGTCCGCAGTGCCATGGATGACTTAAGACGTCCCACGGATGAACTGGAAATGCTGGTGGATCGTGCCGTATGGCCGGTACCCACCTACGGAGATATGTTGTTTGAGGTTTAAGTAAAGGGAAACGGAGGTTACTATGAAATATTTTTTCAAGGCTACGATCGATAAGGAACAGGATCTTTATACCATCAGGATCCCCTTCAATATCTGGGAGGTATGCAAACAGCGGGAAGAGATCGATGCAGATATTCTGATCGACAACAAGATCATCGCCTGCAAACTGCTTCCCGAGGAAAAGGGAAATTACAAGATCCATTTGAAGGAAGAGGATATCTCCCATGCGGATCTTTCCATCCGGCATGACATGCTGCTTCATGTATCGGGGTCTCTGGTGCAGATGAATCAGAACAGCCCCTATTCCATAGAGCATCCCATCCGCAAGATCGATCATATCGATATCATCATCCAACCCATGGACGGTGTCTGCGGACAGAGCTGTGTGGCTATGCTGGCGGGGACCACCATCGCGGAGGTGTCCGCGGAGATGGGGCTGCGTGAATGGCAGGCCACCATGGGCAAGATGATCTCCTCGCTGAATTATTACGGGATCGATCACAACGACATCATCCGGTACACGGAAGGCGAACCGGTGACGCTGCCCAAATGTGCGCTCCTGATGGAGAAGATGGGACGTTTCTGCCACTATCTGCTGTATTTTGACGGGAAGTACTATGATCCCAACGACGGTGTGTTCGAGGACTACGATCAGAGCAAACTGCTGGGATATCTGGAAATCTATACGGACTGAGAGGAAAGCGTTTATGATCAATGCACAGTATAAGGAAATGCTGAAAGGGAAATCCGTGATCCGCCAGCTTTCGGAATTTGCCACAAAGCGGGGGCAGGAGATCGGGTATGAGAACGTATTCGATTACAGTCTCGGAAATCCCTCAGTGCCGGTCCCGAAGGAGTTCAATGACGGACTTACGGAGATGATCGGTACCTTAAGTTCCATGGAACTGCACGGATACAGCCCTTCCGTGGGGATCGCTTCCGTAAAGGATGCCATAGCCGAAAGCCTGAACCGGCGCTTCGGAATGAATTATACGGGGAACCATATCTTTCCCACCACAGGAGCGGCAGGGGCCATCGCCCATGCACTGCGCTGTGTGACCGAGCCGGGTGATGAAGTGATCACCTTTGCTCCTTTCTTTCCGGAATACAATCCCTATGTTTCCGGAACCGGTGCGGTGCTCAAAGTGGTTCCCGCCGATACGGAAAGTTTCCAGATCAACTTCGAAGCCTTCGATGAGATCATGAACGAAAATACGGCGGCGGTACTCATCAACACGCCCAACAACCCTTCGGGGATCGTATACAGTACCGAGACCATCACCCGACTTGCGGACTATTTATATAAGAAAGAACAGGAATACGGACATGATATCTTCCTGATCTCGGACGAACCTTATCGTGAGATCATCTTTGCGGGAGCGGATTCTCCCTATGTGTCGAAATTCTATGACAATACCCTGTCCTGCTATTCCTATTCCAAATCCCTGTCTCTTCCCGGAGAACGTATCGGTTATGTGGCGGCGAATCCGAAATGTACCGATGCGGAACTGATCTCCGTGATCTGTTCCCAGATCTCCCGGGGAACGGGACACAACTGTCCGTCTTCCATGATGCAGCTGGGTGTGGCCAGGGTCCTTGACCTTACTTCCGACATGTCGGTATATGAAACCAACATGAACATCCTGTATCGGGAACTTACGGCACTGGGCTTTGAAGTCGTAAAACCCGGTGGAACGTTTTACATCTTCCCGAAGGCACTGGAAGAGGATGCGGTTGCATTCTGCAACAAGGCAAAGGACTATGATCTGATCCTGGTTCCTTCCGACAGTTTCGGAGTCAAGGGATATTTCCGTATGGCATACTGTATCGATACGGAAAAGGTGGAGCGTTCGATCCCGGCGCTTCGCAGATTTGTGAAAGAGGTGTACGGACGCTCATGAAGACCAATGTGAAAAATGCGCTGATCCTGTCGGGGCTCCTCTTACTCTGCGTGATCGTGTATACGTTTTCCGTATCTCACGTGGATGTATCCGCTATCCCCGCACTGCATGCCGATACGCTGACAGCCGGCCCGGAAAGTGCCCCGGTGGGATTCTCTTCCCTGAACGGTGCGGTATCTTCCGCCATCGGATTCCGGAGCGGATGGTATCTTGTCTCCAAACTGATCGGGATCCTTACCTATCTGCTGGCGGCCTTCTTTGCATTCCTCGGTGTGCTGCAACTGATCAAAAAAAGAACACCTGCCGGAGTCGACAGGGACCTTTATGTACTGGGAGGGTTTTATCTTCTTGTACTGCTGACTTATGTACTGTTCGAGATCCTGAAGGTGAACTACCGCCCGGTGATCCTGCATGAAGGATTGGAGGCTTCCTATCCCTCCACACATACACTTCTGGGGATCTGTATCTTTACGACTTCCGCCATGCAGTTCGGCAAACGGATCTCCGGAGAGGTCCTGAGAAAGTGTATCGTCATCGCATGCTATGTTCTCATGGTAGTGCTTGTGCTAAGCAGACTGCTCTCCGGTGTTCACTGGCTGACGGATATCATCGGAGGAATCCTGGTCAGTTCATTTCTTGTATCCCTTTATCTGCTGGGGCTTAAGATCCTTGATTCCGGCCAATCCGACAACTTGCATAACAGACAGGAACGATCATCGGGACGGACTCACAATGTTGCACAAAAGTGACACACACGTCATAATTTAGGCGGGACAAAAATTGACCGAATAAGTTGACAAACAAAAAGAATCGCACTATATTAATTTTATATCATTGTTGAAAATCCTAATAAGAAGGGGATCGGGTGGTCTCCCAAGTTGCAAGTATGAGGGATATGAGGTAGTGAATTTTCATAATATGCTTGTAACGTTCGTTGTTAGGAATGGCTCGTGATAAGGATGTTATGAAAGGAGATTTATCATGGCAGAAGAGAAGAAGGCTACGGCAAAAGTGATTGCGCCGATCAAGGCCGAGGTAAAGCAAGAAGTTAAGGCTGTTGCGGCAGCTCCCGCAAAGACCGAAGTTAAGAAGGCAGCTCCCGCAAAGAAGGCACCTGCAAAGAAGGCTCCCGCAAAGAAGCCCGCAGCCAAGAAGGCAGCTCCCGCAGCTAAGGCTACCACAGCTAAGGCTACCGCTACCAAGGCAGCAGCTGCAAAGGCTCCCGCTAAGAAGGCACCTGCTAAGAAGGCAGCTCCCGCTAAGAAGCCCGCAGCTAAGGCAGCAGCACCCGCTAAGGCAGTTAAGACGGAAGTGCTTATTCAGCTTACTAATGGTAACGAGTATACTGCTGAGAAGTTACTTAACAGCGCTAAGGATCGTTGGAAATATGATCTTAACGGAAAAGTATCTGACTTAAAGAGTATTGCTCTGTATGTTAAGCCTGAAATGCATAAAGCATATGTTGTTTTCAACGATGAAATCAACGATGAGTTTGACATCTAAGTAAAAGATTGTTTTCATTTACCCCCGTCAGTAATGACGGGGGTTTTTTATTGAGAGAGTTTCCTCGATAGTGTTTTATAAAATCTTAATAATTATCTTATTGACGCAAATCCCATGCGGTGATAAATTATGTATGGAAATGATATTAGCACTCCGGAGAACTGAGTGCTAACAACCGGAAACAGTGACGAATACCATGGAACTGGACGAGCGGAAGATAAAAATCCTGCATGCGATCATAAGGAACTATCTTGAGACGGGAGAACCCGTGGGGAGCAGAACGATCTCGAAGTATACGGATCTGAACCTGAGCTCCGCAACCATCCGGAACGAGATGGCGGATCTGGAAGAGATGGGTTACATTCTGCAGCCTCACACCTCCGCAGGCCGGATCCCCTCCGATAAAGGTTACCGCTTATATGTGGATACCATGATGGAGGAAAAGGATCGGGAGATCGAGGAACTCAAGGAACTGATGCTTGAGCGTGAGGAGAAGGTGGACCGGATGCTCAAGAGCGTCGCCAAGGTGCTGGCCACCAACACGAATTACGCCACCATGATCTCCGCCCCTGCGATCCACGGTAACAAGATCAAGTTCATTCAACTGTCGAGACTCGATGACAACCAGATCCTGGCGGTAGTCGTGATCGAGGGGAATGTGATCAAGAACAATGTCATTTCCGTTAAGGAAAAGATCAGCGACGAGAATCTGCTGAAACTGAACCTGCTTCTGAATACCCATTTGTGCGGCAAAGTGCTGGAAGAGATCAATCTGGCCATGATCACTGCCATGAAACAGCAGGCGGGTAGCCACTCGGGAGTGGTGGGTGATGTGATCGACGCCATTGCCGATTCCATCAAATCCGACGAGGATCTTCAGATCTATACCTCGGGCGCCAACAATATCTTCAAGTACCCCGAGCTTGCGGATTCAAAGAAAGCCAGCGACCTGATCAATACCTTTGAAGAGAAGCAGCAGCTGACGGAACTTGTCAATGATGCCCTCTCCGGTGAAACGGAAACCGGGATCCAGGTCTACATCGGAGATGAGACACCGGTGCAGACAATGAAGGACTGCAGCGTGGTGACCGCGACCTACGAATTGGGTGAAGGGATGCGCGGAACCATCGGGATCATCGGGCCGAAAAGAATGGACTACGATAAGGTGGTGGGTACTCTGAAGAACATCACACACCAGCTCGAGGATCTGTATAAAACATAATGGAGGATGAAACGGATGGCTGAGAAAAAAGAAAAGCTTGACGAGGAACTCGAAGAAGAGACCGTTGAAGAAAGCGCTTCTTCCGAAGAAATAGAGGAAGAAGGATCCGAAGCGGACGAAAAGGAAACTTCACCCGTCCGGGAAGAAGCGACGGAAGAAGAAAAAGAAGGGAACGCAAAAGAAGAAGATACTTCGGAAGCGGACGGCGAGGACATCTCGAAAGGGCTTTTTAAGAAAAAGAACAAATCCGATAAGAAACAGGAAGCCTTAAAGGAAAAAGTAGAAGAACTGGAGGACCGGGTCAAACGGCAGCTGGCGGAATTCGAAAATTTCCGGAACAGGACCGAAAAAGAAAAGACCATGATGTTCGAGACCGGAGCAAGGTCGGTGATCGAAAAGATCCTTCCGGTGGTGGACAACTTCGAACGGGGACTGGCAACGGTACCCGAGGAGGATAAGGGAACACCTTTTGCCGAGGGAATGGAGATGATCTACAAGCAGCTGATGACGGAGCTTGAGAAGATGGAAGTCAAACCGATCCCGGCGGTGGGTGAGGAATTCAATCCGGAATTCCACAACGCGGTGATGCAGGTTGATTCCGAAGAATACGAATCCGGAATCATTGCACAGGAACTGCAGAAAGGATATACCTACCGGGATACGGTGGTAAGACACAGTATGGTAGCGGTCGTCAATTAGACTTGAAAAGACCGCAGTCAGATAAATAAGATCGATCAGGAGGATAAAGATATGAGCAAGATAATCGGTATTGATTTAGGTACGACAAACAGTTGCGTAGCGGTTATGGAAGGCGGTAAGCCTACCGTTATCGCTAACGCGGAAGGCGCAAGGACTACGCCTTCGGTAGTGGCTTTCACCAAGACGGGCGAGCGTCTGATCGGTGAACCAGCAAAGCGTCAGGCGGTTACCAACGCCGAGAAGACCATTTCCTCGATCAAGAGAGATATGGGTACGGATCGTGGCAGGACCATCGACGACAAGAAGTACTCCCCGCAGCAGATCTCCGCTATGATCCTGCAGAAGCTGAAGGCAGATGCGGAAAGCTACCTGGGTGAGAAGGTTACGGAAGCGGTCATCACGGTTCCCGCATACTTCAATGATGCACAGCGTCAGGCAACGAAGGATGCCGGTAAGATCGCAGGCCTTGATGTAAAGCGTATCATCAACGAGCCTACGGCCGCAGCACTGGCATACGGACTTGATAACGAAAAAGAACAGAAGATCATGGTATATGACCTGGGCGGCGGTACCTTTGATGTATCCATCATCGAGATCGGCGACGGCGTCATCGAAGTTCTGGCAACCAACGGCGATACGCATCTGGGCGGTGATGATTTCGATAACAAACTGACCCAGTACATGATCGATGAATTCAAGAAGGCAGAGGGTGTTGACTTATCCGGCGACAAGATGGCTCTGCAGAGACTGAAGGAAGCAGCGGAAAAGGCGAAGAAGGAACTTTCCTCCGCAACCACCACGAATATCAACCTTCCTTTCATTACGGCAACGAATGAGGGCCCGAAGCACTTCGATATGAATCTGACCAGAGCGAAGTTCGATGAACTGACTCATGATCTTGTTGAGAAGACAGCGATCCCCGTACAGAATGCCATGAAGGATGCGGGACTTACCAATGCGGATATCGGCCAGGTTCTTCTGGTGGGCGGTTCCACACGTATTCCTGCCGTACAGGATAAAGTAAAGCAGTTAACGGGCAAAGAGCCTTCCAAGAGCCTGAACCCCGATGAGTGTGTTGCACTGGGTGCTTCCATTCAGGGCGGTAAGCTTGCAGGCGATGCCGGTGCGGGTGAGATCCTGCTGCTGGATGTTACGCCGCTGTCCCTGTCCATTGAGACCATGGGCGGTGTAGCTACCAGGCTGATCGAACGTAACACCACGATCCCCACCAAGAAGTCCCAGGTATTCTCCACTGCAGCGGATAATCAGAGCGCGGTTGATATCAACGTATTACAGGGTGAGCGTCAGTTCGCCAAGGACAATAAGTCTCTGGGCCAGTTCCGTCTCGACGGTATCGCTCCCGCTCCCCGCGGAGTACCGCAGATCGAGGTTACCTTTGATATCGATGCAAACGGTATCGTAAACGTATCCGCAAAGGATCTGGGCACCGGAAAGGAGCAGCACATCACCATTACCGCAGGCTCCAACATGTCCGATGAGGATATCGACAAGGCCATCAAGGAGGCTCAGGAGTTTGAGGCTCAGGATAAGAAGCGTAAGGAAGCCATCGATACGAGAAACGAAGCCGATGCATTCGTCTTCCAGACGGAAAAGGCATTGAGCGACGTCGGAGATAAGGTAAGCGCTGACGAGAAGAGCGCGGTTGAAGCGGATATCCAGGCGGTTAAGGATATTCTCGAGCGGACCAAGGATACGGAAATGTCCGATTCGGATCTGGATGCCCTGAAGGCCGCAAAGGAAAAACTTACCAATTCCGCACAGGGTGTGTTCACCAAGATGTATGAGAACATGCAGGGCGCCCAGGGTGCTGCGGGTGCAGGCCCCGATATGTCCGGATTCACCGGCGACATGGGCGGCGCAACTGCGGGAAGCACGGATTCGCCTTCGGAAGACGACGTGGTAGACGGTGACTTCAGAGAGGTATAATTAAATGGCAGAAGCAAAGCGCGACTATTACGAAGTATTAGGCGTCGATAAAAATGCAGATGATGCAGCCATTAAAAAAGCATACAGAGTGTTAGCCAAAAAGTATCACCCGGATATGAATCCGGGTGATGCTGAGGCTGAAAAGAAGTTTAAGGAAGCTTCGGAAGCCTATGCGGTCCTGTCCGATCCGGAAAAGAGAAAGCAGTATGATCAGTTCGGTCATGCGGCATTCGAAGGCGGCGGCGGATCGCCTTTCGGCGGTTTTGATTTCTCGTCGGCGGACTTCAGCGATATCTTCGGAGACATCTTCGGAGACTTCTTCGGCGGAGGCAGAAGCCGGCGCGGCAGCAACGGTCCCATGAAGGGAGCCAATATCCGTACCAGCGTACGGATCACCTTTGATGAAGCGGTCTTCGGTGTGGACAAGGAGATCGAACTTACCTTAAAGGACGAGTGCGTCAAATGCCACGGAACCGGTGCGAGACCCGGAACCAGCCCCGAAACCTGCCCCAAGTGCGGCGGTAAGGGCCAGGTGGTATTTACATCCCAGTCCTTCTTCGGTACGGTTCGTAATGTACAGACCTGTCCCGACTGTCAGGGCTCCGGTAAGGTAGTACGGGAAAAATGCCCGGACTGCGGCGGTACCGGATACATTTCCAGCAGGAAGAAGATCCAGGTATCCATTCCTGCCGGCATCGATAACGGACAGAGCGTCCGCATCCGCGGCAAGGGTGAGCCCGGCGTGAACGGCGGAGAACGGGGAGACCTGCTGGTGGAAGTGATCGTGGCAAGACACCCCATCTTCCAGAGACAGGACTACAATATCTACTCAACGGTTCCCATTTCCTATGCGGTAGCGGCATTGGGAGGAGAAGTCGTTGTGGATACCGTGGACGGCAAGGTGATCTATGAAGTCAAGGCCGGAACCCAGACCGAGACCAAGGTACGCTTGAAGGGCAAGGGAGTTCCGACACTTCACAGACCGGAAGTACGGGGAGATCACTATGTGACACTGGTGGTACAGACTCCTGAGCGGCTTTCCTCGGAGGCGAAGGATCTGCTGCGCAGATTCGACGAATTGACGGGAAACAGCCTGCATGCGGCGGACAATGTGACCGGCGACGATCCCAAGGATAAAAAGAAAAAGTTTTGGAAATAAAAGCACGGATCAATCGGATACTGGAATTACTGGACCGGGAATACGGTACGGACTATCGATGCTTTTTGGAATATGATAACCCGTGGCAACTGCTCTTTGCGACCATTTTAAGTGCGCAATGTACGGATGCCCGGGTTAATATCGTTACAAGGGATCTTTATGTGAAGTATCCTGACCTTCAGTCCTTTGCCGAAGCGGATCTGAAAGAGCTGGAGCAGGATATTCATTCCACGGGATTTTTCCACAATAAGGCAAAGAACATCATCGCCTGTGCAAAGATGCTGCTTGACCGTTTTGACGGAGAGGTGCCCCGGAGGATCGAGGAACTGACATCCCTTCCCGGTGTAGGCAGGAAGACCGCCAACGTGATCCGCGGGAATATCTATCATGAGCCCAGTATTGTAGTGGATACCCATGTCAAGCGGATCTCAAAGAAACTGGGAATTACGAAGGAAACGGATCCGGTCAAAGTGGAATTCGATCTGATGAAAAAGATCCCGAAGGATCACTGGATCCTGTGGAATATCGATCTCATCACTCTGGGAAGAACGATCTGCAAGGCCCAGTCGCCGAAATGCGAAGAATGCTTTTTAAAGAGCGCATGCAAATCTTATGCTGAAAAACTTTGATCTTGAGCGGATGACGGAACCGCTCCTTAAATGGTTTTCCGAAAATGCGAGGATCCTGCCCTGGAGGTCGGATCCTTCTCCGTATCGTGTCTGGATCTCGGAGATCATGCTTCAGCAGACCAGGGTGGAAGCGGTAAAACCTTATTTTGAACGCTTTATGCAGGATCTTCCCGATATATCCTCCCTGGCGGCATGTTCCGATGAACGATTGCTGAAATTGTGGGAAGGTCTGGGATACTATAACCGGGCTCGGAATCTGAAAAAAGCCGCGATCCGGATCATGACGGAATACGGAGGACAGATGCCTTCCCGATACGAAGAACTGCTCTCTCTTCCGGGGATCGGTCATTATACGGCGGGAGCAGTCTCCTCCATTGCTTTCGGCCGGAAGGCACCTGCAGTGGACGGAAATGTGCTCCGGGTGATCACCAGACTGACAGCTGATGATACGGATATCATGAAACAGTCTTTCCGGAAAGATATGGAAGAGGCACTGGAAGGGATCATGCCGGAAGACCGGTGCGGAGAATTCAACCAGGCCCTGATGGAACTGGGAGCCACCGTCTGTGTGCCCAACGGGGATCCGAAATGCGGGGAATGTCCCTGGGAAAAGATCTGCCGGGCTCATCTTGCGGGAGAAGAACATGCCTATCCCGTGAAAACAAAACAGAAACCCCGCAGGATCGAAGATAAGACCGTTCTTCTGCTGCGGGACGGAGACAGGGTCGTGCTGAAAAAAAGACCCGATAACGGACTGCTTGCGGGATTTTACGAGTTCCCCTGGGAACGGGGGCATATTTCCGAAAAAGAAGCCCTGGGATGTGCGGAAAAACTTGGATTTCTGCCCCTTCACATCGAATCCCTGCCGAGGGCGAAACATATCTTTACCCACGTGGAATGGCATATGACGGGATATCTGATCAGGATCGCCCAAACGGAATCCCTGCCGGAGGATCTGATCCTGATAAACAAAGCCGAGACAGAAAGTACTTATCCTGTCCCGGCTGCTTATGCCGCTTATATGAAAGCGATGAATATCGAAGTAGGATCCCGAAAACTTACTTCAAAGTGATCACTACTTCTTTGCCCATGGCCTTTGCGATACGGACCATCATCTCGAGAGACGGGTTGTATTTGCCGCTCTCAAAACGAGCAATGTTGGACTGGGCGATCCCTGTCAGTGTGGATAATTCACTCTGAGATAATCCCAATGCTTTCCGACAGGACCGGAATTTCTTGATCATGTCTTCCTTAGCTGCCTTCTGCTCAGTCTCGATCAGGATCGGCTCGCCTTCCTTTGAATAAATGTACTCCATGTGATTCCCCTTTCTGTGTTGATCACCAAACAAAATACCGATTGAATATATAATATCATATAAGATGAAGTTGTCAAGGCGTTTTTTTACATATGAAGCATAAAGTAAACCGGAGAAGGGATCAAGGAAAAAGTGCATCATGAATTCCTGTTGTGCTATACTGTGATAACAGAGAAAGGAGAGGTACGATGTACGATATCAAATGGCTGGACGATGCCGGTGTGTTTGAGGTTAATCGCCTCCCGGCCCACAGCGATCACAGGTTCTTCAGAAATGAA
>JAEEGL015309522.1_pt1 | contig 16117 bp, 17 predicted proteins | sample 9134231 | NCBI WGS metagenome assembly JAEEGL01 (sample SAMN16246548, study PRJNA631951) | gut metagenome | biome: gut microbiome; feature: rumen; material: fiber-attached | host: Bos | place: Iran: Karaj | collected 2018-10
CCTTCTTCTTGAATAACACCATCAGCCATGAAGATAACTTTATCAGCTACATTTTTAGCAAAGCTCATTTCATGAGTTACAACTACCATTGTAACACCAGAATCAGCAACATCCTTCATAACATTTAATACACCTTGTACCATTTCTGGATCAAGTGCTGATGTTGGTTCATCAAATAAAATAATATCAGGTGACATTGATAATGCACGAGCTATTGCAACACGTTGCTTTTGTCCACCGGAAATATCACTAATTTGATAATCCATTCTATCTTGCATACCAACTTTAATTAAATTAGCTTTTGCAATAGCAATAGCCTCTTCCTTATTTCTTTTTAATACCTTAGTTTGCCCTATGTAACAATTCTTTAATACATTCATATTATTGAATAAGTCAAAGCTTTGGAAAACCATTGACATATGCTCACGAAGCTTATTTCTATCTGCATTATGTGCTAAAGTATTATTTCCTTTAAATAATATTTCTCCACCATTAGGTTCTTCAAGTAAATTTAAGCATCTTAAAAAAGTTGACTTACCTGAACCTGAAGGACCAATAATTACTACACATTCTCCCTTAGAAACAGACATAGATATATCTTTTAATACACCATTAGAGCCATATTGCTTCATCAAATGATTTACACGTAAAATAGGTTCAGAATAATCTGTATTTTCAAATGTGATTTTATTGCTCATTATTTACTGTCTCCTTTCTAAAGTGAAATAATTTAAAATTCAATTTCTTGTGGCTTAATTTCATAGAAACAAGCTTTAAAATTAATGTAGTAATTAATGTTAAGAATAAATAAATACCAGCAATGATTAAATAAGTAGCTAAAATTTTATAGCTTTGACCTGCTGTATCTTTAGCTCTAAAGAATAATTCTGTAACACCTACAATATTTAAGACAGATGAATCCTTAATATTAACAATCCATTCATTACCAATTGTTGGAATTGCATTCTTCAATGCTTGTGGTAATTCTACCAAGAATAAAGTTTTAAATTCTGACATCCCAAGTGAACGTGCACCTTCAGTTTGATCTTTACCAACCCCATTTAAACCTGATTGTACAATTTCTCCCATATATGCAGCAGTATTAAATGTTAATACTATTAAACCACCAAAGAACCATCCATTAAAAATTTGGTTAGACGTAAACATCATTGACCAATTAACTCCAATATTTTGACAAGCAAATTGGAAAATCATTGCTTGTACCATCATTGGAGTACCACGAATGATTACTGAATATAAAACACAAAGATACTTTAATGGATACTTCCAAGCCTTTGTAAACCATTTATCCCTATTATTTATTTGAATTCTCTTACCAAATGCTAAGAACACACCAAGAATTAATCCAAGTAAAGTTCCAAGTATTGATAATAAAATAGTAGATAAAGTTCCAAGTAAGAACCATCTAACATATTCCCCTCTAGAAAGTAATGCCCCTATATCGGAAAATGTAGACATAGTCATTTTTAATCACCGCTTCTTTCAACTGCACCAGTCATATCAGCATTTCTCATCTCTTGAGTATATTTAGCAAGAACATTATTTAATTTATCAACAAGTTCTTGATTTCCTTTTTTTACGCCAATTGAAACTCCAAGTTCAGAAAGATTATCTTCTCCTAAAATATCTTGGTTAATTCTAATAATCCCCAAATTAGAATTAGCTTTAACAATCGCTTGAGCAACAGGATATTCAGCAGTCATAGCAAATGCTGTACCAGCATTAACCTTTGAGCTTGCTGTTGCAAATGTATCAACTGGAGTTTGATGTACTGCACCATAATTTGTTACAAATGTTTCAATACAAGAATTTGTAACAGTTTGAATTTGAGATACAATACCCTTTCCATTTAATAATGTTGAAAGTGTTTGTGAATCTACAGTTGTAGAAGCGTAATTATCTGCTACAGCTTTACTTGTCACTAATACTAATTCACTTCTATAGTATTCATTTGTAAAATCAATAGCTTCTCTACGTTCCTTAGTATCTGTCATACCAGCAATAATACAATTAATTTGGCCAGCATTTAATTGTGGAATTAGATTATCCCATTCCATTTTTACAATTTTAACATCCATTCCTAATTCTTCACTTGCTCTTTTAGCAAATTGAATATCATAACCATCAGCATATGCATTAGCTTGATTTGAAATAGCAAGTGTATATTCATTAGGACTAGCTTCTGTCCAGTTAAATGGTGAATAGTTACATTCTAATCCAATTACTAATGTATTATTGTTAGCTTGATTTCCACATGAACCAAGTGTTAGAGCGCTTAATGCTCCTAAGGTAATTAAACCTAATCTTCTATATGTCTTACTCATATATATAAAAAACCTCCTTATGGTAAGATTTGTAATAATGCCATAAAGAGGTAAGAAAATGGATTGGTAAAAATGCTACCAATCCATATTAATCAAAAATAATTTTATTTATTTTTAATCACGGTAGCTCAACACTAAAAAATTAGTGACAGTCAAACATATCTTATACATTTGCCCAGCAATACTTTAATTGGAATTAAAATATCCTTCGGCGTAAATAACCTTTCATTATATATCATAGCTTTTCCAACAGCTCAATATAATTACTATTTTATAAACGCGCCTCTATCTTGTGACAATTATTAACATTTACTGTACTTTAATGTACAAATACATAGTAACACCATTATAAATATTTGTAAATCAAATTGATTAATATAATTTTATGAAAGTGTTTTCTTAAAATTATTTATTATTTACTTACTCTAAATAATAAATTCATAGCACTAGTTATACCATCACCAATTTCATCTAATGTTTGAGGTATTTCTCCTTTGAAATAGTCAACAAATAAATGAATAGTACCATTTGTAATAAAGTCAATTTCTGCAATACGAACCTTAGGATCTTTACTTAATAAATTAATTCTTAAATCTTTGTTTAAAGCCTTAGTACAAATATCTTTTAAATTATCAATAAATTTAATTGGTAGGTCAGAGGCAAATATTTTTTTATAAATTTCCTCATTTTCCTTTAATAAAGAAATTAGCTTTCTAACATAAGTTTGATAATCTAATGTATGAGATTTAATGTAATCTTGAAGTAAACTATTTAATAAATCAATAATTTCCTGTTCAAATTCCTCTTCTACACTATACATATCATCATAATGTGAATAGAAAGTTGATTTAGATATATCTGCTCTTTCAACTAATTCTTTTACAGTAATCTTTGATATATCATTTTTTTCACTTAATAATTCTGCAAAAGCTTTCTTGATTTGTTTTCTTGTTCTTATAGAATTTCTATATTCTGCCATAATGATAACGCCTTCATTTCATACAAATTTTAGACAATAGTTCAATATTGGACTAATGTACAAATATTGACTATTGTTTCATTTTATAATTTGATTATACTCATAATTGTTCAAGATGTCAAACTTGAGTTCGAAATTGAACATAAGTTTGATTTTGAACCTTAATATAGTTTTGAAATGAAACAAGGAGGAAAATTATGAGTGTACTAGAAGTAAACAATTTAACAAAAGATTATGGATCTGGTCGCGGAGTCTTTGATGTTTCTTTTAAAGTTAATGAGGGAGAAGTATTCGGTTTCTTGGGGCCAAATGGTGCAGGAAAATCTACTACTATACGTCATCTAATGGGATTCTCTCATCCTGATAAAGGTAACACAAAAATTATAGGTAAAGATTCATTTAAGGAATACTCTAGCATTTTATCTAATGTTGGATATATTCCAGGTGAAATAGCCCTTCCTGCAGGACTTAATGGATATGAATTCATTAGAATGATGCAAGATATGTACCATGTACATAATAATGATATGCTAGCAAAGATGCTTGATTTATTTGAACTTAAGGATAATGTTTTGCGCGGTGATACAAAACATATGAGTCTTGGTGTAAAAAGAAAGCTAGCTATAGTAACAGCATTTATGTCTGATCCACAGGTATTAATTCTTGATGAGCCAACATCTGGTTTGGACCCTGTAATGCAACAAAAGTTTATTGATTTTATTGTTGAAGAAAAAAAGCGTGGTAAAACAATTCTTCTATCAAGTCACATTTTCTCAGAAGTAGATGCAACTTGTGATAGAATTGCAATCATTAAAGATGGACGAATCGTATCTGAATTTAATGCAGATGATTTAAAGCATGCAACTTTAAAACAATATCGTATCGTATTTGATAATCATGATGAATATCAAAGATTTAAGGATACATTAAATACAGACATCATAAATATTATTAAAGATAGGGAACCAAAGAATAAATTATTTATCACTTGCGAAGATTCTAACATTAATCAAGTTGTAGAATTCTTATCAACATTTAAGATTAAGGAATTCAACAATATTAAAGAAACACTTGAAGACTACTTTATGAAGTTCTACAAGGAAGATAAGGAATTCGGAGGTTCATTATAATGGAATTAAAAGATGAAGCTTTAATTGAAATAAAAGATTTAACTAAAGACTACGGTGATTCAAAGGGTGTATTCAATGAAAACCTTACAATTAAAAAAGGTGAAATGGTAGGTTTTGTAGGAACTAATGGTAGTGGTAAAACTACTACTATTCGTTCTATACTAGGTTTCATTAAACCAACAAAAGGTGCAGCTTATGTAAATGGTATGGAAGCTTGGAGTCATCAAAGTGAAATAGCTAAACTTATCGGATATGTGCCAGGTGAAATTGCATTCCCAGATTTAAAAACAGGTGTTAATTTCATTAAATCTCAAGCCGAATATAAAGGAATAAAAGATTTAAGCTATGCCGATGAATTAATTAAGGAACTTCAACTTGATCCTCGTGCAAATCTAAAACGTATGAGTAAAGGTATGAAGCAAAAAACAGCTCTTGTTGCAGCACTTATGGCTGACGCCCCTATTATTATTCTTGACGAGCCTACAACAGGTCTTGACCCTTTAATGCGTGATTCATTCCTTGAAATAATCCGTAAAGAGCATGAAAAAGGAAAAACAATTTTTATGTCTAGCCATATGTTTAATGAAATGGAGGAAACTTGTGATAGAGTCGCTCTAATCTCAGATGGACATATTATTGATATTGCTGATATGAATCAAATTAGAAATCGTCCTGTTGTTGATTTCAAAATTGAATTCAATGATTCAGAAAGTTTTGAAAAATTTAAAAACTTAGGTTTTAATATAACACGTGTTCAAGAGCAATATAATCAAGTTACTCTTCAAATTGAAAAGGTTAATATTAATAATTTATTTAAATCATTAAAGGGATTAAATGTTAAATTTATTTCCGAAGTTAAATATACTCTTGAAAAACATTTCAAAGAGATTATGAAGGAGAATTAATATGGAAAATACTAATAAAAAAAATAAAAGACTTTTCTCTAAAGCATTATTTAAGCAAAGCTGTAAAGCTAATGGAATTATGTGGTCAATAATTACAGCAGCAGTTTGCTTCATGCTAGCTTGTGTAATGCTTATTTCTGGTACATCTAATATTTCATCAGTAAAAGATGGTGTACAAGATACAATTATTCAAGAAATTATTAAATCTGAAATAAAGAAAGCTACAGTAAATGTTTATGATGCATCTGTAACTGGTGAAGATGTATTTGATAAAGCATTTGCTACTAAATTTGATGAATTAAATACAGCTGAAAATGCATTAATATTTAATACTGAAAAAGCTAAAGCTGTTGCTAAAGGTGAAGCTCTTGTTACAGAAAAAGTAACTGAATATGTAACCGAAGAAACTACAGTACGTTTAACTAATAACGTTACTGAACGTGTAACTGAAATGGTTACTACTGAAGTAACAAGTCGTATCACAAAGGAAATAACTGATGCTGTTACTAACGATATGCAAACTCCTGAAGCTCAAACAAAAATTGTTAAGCTTATGACTGAACAAGGTAAAACTCAAGAAGAGGCTATTGAAATTGTAAAGAATGAATATATTGCCTCTGAAACTGCAGCTATTAATACTTCTGAACATAAAGCCTTAATTGCACAACAAGTTCTTGCAGAAAAGAAAGATGAATATACAGTAGCTGCAAAGGAAGAAATCCTAACTGAAGAAAACAAAGCTAAAACTGCCAATGAAGTTCTAACTCAAAATAAAGAAACTTATATTACTAATGCTAAAATCGCATTAAAGGACGAATTAGAATCAATAACTTTAGAAGGTACTAAAGCAGCTACAGATAAATTTACTGAGCTTTATATTACTGAATCTTATAAATATGCTGTTTCATCAGTAACTGCTAAATATTCAGATACTGATAGTCAAGATTATAAAGTAGCTATGCTTACTATTAATCCAAATCACGCCGTAGATAGCCAATATAATGAATATAAAGAACAAATTCCTGAAGAATATATTTCTAAATTCTCTACTTATATGCAAAATGATGTATCAAGCTGGGCTAATGGTTCAAAAGGAACATCTCTAGATAATTACATCACTTCTTCTGAAAGAGATTTATATAAGAAAGATAGAGCTATTTATGCTGACTCAATGGTAATCGCAGGTAAGATGACTAGTGCTGACTATAAAAAGAAAATTGTAGACATTCTAGCAGATTTCAAGGTTAATGAAGAACAATATGACGAAATGGGATTTTACTATCCATATGTTCATAAAATTGCTCATGAAGGAATTCAAGAATTCCAAGATAAATATGATTATGAAGTTTCTTTAATTAGTGCTGATATTAAGGAAAATAATACTAAATATCAAGAAGAATGTGAAAAGATTCATGATGAAATTTATTTAACTGTAGCAGGTTCATTACTTGATAGATTACCTGAAAATGTAAGTGATGGTATTAAAGAGCTTGGTACAATGGATTTATATGGTTTAATTGTTGGTTCTATATTCTTTAAGATGGCAGGTTTATTATTACCAATTATTTATGTAATTATGGTATCTAATACACTTGTTGCAGGACAAGTAGATACTGGTTCTATGGCTTATGTATTATCTACTTCTACACGTCGTGAAGAAGTTACATTTACTCAAGGATTATTCTTAATTCTATCTTTAGGATTAATGTTTATATTCACAACTATTACATCTTGTATCTGCTTTAAGATTGCAAATGTTACAACAGATTTAACATATGCTAAATTATTATTAATTAACCTAGGTGCATTTGTTACTCTATTTGCAATTTCTGGTATTAATTTCTGCACAAGCTGCTTCTACGATAGATCAAAGAAGGCTATGGCTCTAGGTGGAGGATTATCAATGTTCTTCTTAGTATGCACAATGCTTGGTTTATTTGGTTCTCCTGTTATCCCTTCAGTTGTAAGAATTCAAGCTTTAAATAATTTCAACTATGTATCATTAATTTCACTATTTGATGTAGTATCTATGTTAAAAGGTGAATATATGTGGATTTATAAATTAGTAATCCTTCTAATTATTGGTATTGTAGGATATGTAGCTGGTTCAATTAAATTTAAGAAGAAAGATTTACCACTATAATAAAAAACAAACGGTATTAAAATACCGTTTATTTTTTATATTATAATTCCATTTAAATGATCAATTTCATGCTGAATTATTTCAGCAGTAAAGCCTCTATATGTCTTTATTTTTTTATTAAAATTCTTGTCAAAATATGTTACTGTAATAACATTATAGCGAATACATTTTCTTACACCATCAAGTGATAAACATCCTTCTTCAGTTTGATATTCTTTATCCTTTAATGTAATAATTGGATTAATCATAGTAACAATATTTTCTTTATCAAAAAAAGAAATAATATTTTTAGATACTCCAATCATATTGGCTGCTAAACCAACACAAATTTTTTTATTAAATAATAATGTATCCTCTAGGTCTTTAACAATATCTAAATCAGCAATTGTTGCATCTACACTTTTTATTTTAAGAAAAATTATATCTTTATTTATTTCCTTTATCATATTACCACCATTATAGATTATATCAAATGATATCTATTTTAATAGTCATATTTGATAAAGGATATGTGTTACATGCATGAGTATAATTAAATCTTATGTCTGCACGTCTTCTATTATCAGTGATATTTGGAACAAAATAATCTCCACTAATTACCTTTATTCTGCACATACCGCATTCACCACTCCTACAGCATGTATGAATTCCTATATGATTTTTTTCAAGTGATACAGCTAATGATTCAATAGATAATGCACTTATTATTGTTTCATCTATTCCTCTTATAACTTTAATATCAAATCTAGTAGGATCTTTTAATGGGTATTCTTTATCTTCTCTTATATCATTAATTTCTCCAAAAATTTCTCTTCTTATCCTTTTTGGTTCAACATTTAAATTCATTAGTTGTCCTAAGACAAATTTATACATCATTTGAGGACCACATATAAAATATGTAGTTTTTCCATTAGAAGGTTTATAATCAAGGCTATATTTTTCAATTAAAGATTTATTTATAAACCCTTTTTCATCACCAAATCTAGTAATTTCGTTTTCAGCAGATATTACATGGACCAATTTTACCTTATTACATTTAGATACAATTTCATTTAGTTCATCATCTAAAATATCCTCTTCATGGCTTTTAGTCCCATAAAGAATTGTTAGATTTACATCTAATTTACCATAAGCAATTTCACGAGCCATAGATATAAAGGGTGTAATCCCTGAGCCACCAGCAAGACCTAAAATATATTTAGTGTCACGTAATGGTTCTATATAAAAATGGCCATGTGGAAGATCACACATTAAGCTTTGTCCTACAACAACATCCTCAAATAAGTATTTAGATACAAAACCATGATGACATTTTTTTACGCATATTTCAAAATATGGATTTAAAGATAGTGCATTTTTTGGTGCACTTATAATAGAATAAGGACGACTTGTATCTATTCCTAAAACATTAACAATTATAGAAACATATTGACCAGCTTCAAATGGAGGAAGAGAACCACTAACAGGTTCAAATCTAAATTCTTTTACATCGCAAGAAACATCTCTAATACGAGTAATCTTACATTGTATAGGACCCGGATGAAGTTCTTTTGCTAATTCATTAATTGGATCAATTTTATTAATGGTTTCGCTTGAATTTAATATATTATTTTTCCTCTTTTCTGTTACATTTTTAGCACCATTAATATCTTTAAAAAATGATTTAATCTTCAAGATACTTTTCCTCCTTCATAAAGCTTAAAATTGTCTTTGCAGCTTTTCTACCATTGGTAATGCAGGGACTCATACCATCTCCCGATATACCATGAGCACCTGCAAAAGCTAAGCCTTTAATATAGTTTTCATCCTCACTCATTTGCAAACGAGCTACAATATGGTCTTCCATTGTATGTCGATATCCATATATACTTCCCATATAATCTGCAGTATAATGAGCCACACTATGTGGCATTTCTATCTCAATATCAACAATATGTTCAAATAAATTAACATTTAATCTTTTAGAAACTGTTTCAATCATATCTTTTGCAATCTTGCGCTTTAAAGATAAATATTCCTCTTTCTTAACATTTATAAAAGCGCTTGGATGTGGAAGATAAGTAATGGATAAACTAGTTAAACCATCTTCAACACAATCCTTATTTGCATAATTTAAGCAAATTGTAGTTAAATAGTTATATGGTCCTAATGTTTTTCCATTTTCCCATATAGCATCTAAATCCATATTTGTCTCGCTTGAAAATACTGAATAATCCTTAATATTTAAATCTCGAGGCTTAGCATCAAGTGTTAAGATTACAGAAACACAAGTCAAACCTATTTCACGTGAATTAGTATTTTTAATAGCGTCAAGAGGTACATCATCTATCATTTTTGCATATGCAGTATTAGGATATGTTGAGGTAATAACATATGGCGCATTAATCTTGTCATTACGTTTTGTAATAACACCAGTTGTATGGTTATTTTCTGTTAATATTTTTATAACTTCTTGATTATATTCAATTTGTACACCAAGCTCTACAGCTCGTTCTGCCATACGAAGTGATAATTCATGGCTAAATTCACGACATACATAACTTCCACCAATCAAATAATCAGCCATAAGTACAGCGTAAATAGTAAATGGTAAATCTTTAAATGGACTACCTACATAAATCCAATAAGCTTTTAGAATATCCTTTACCTTGCTAGGTAAATTAAATTTATCAAGTACTTCTTGAGTACTATAACCAGCAGTTTTCACAAAATCAGAATGCTTTAAAAGCATCTTAATTTTAGAGCATTTCTTTATGCTTAAAACATTAACTGAATTATAAACACTAGCACATAAATTTAATAATCTATTAACCTCTTTAAAAGTTCCAGGATATTTTTGTTCTATTTCTTTTGCAGCTTTAAAATCACCTTTTACAAATTTATCATTTTCAATTGAACCTGAAAAACCAGCATGCAATGTTATATCTATATTTTCTTTTTCAACTACTAATCTATAAGCTTCAGGTACACGCATCCAATCAACCTTAATCCCAAATTCCTCTAAAAATCTTCTAATTTTTAAAGGCTTGTGAGGTTCACCTATAGACATCATCTCATGAAGAGACGCTTCCATTTCACGCCCATTGCGTACAAAGCTAGTCGCAATCCCTCCTGGTAAATTGTGCCTTTCTAACACAAGAACACTTAATCCGCTTGAAGCAAGCTGAATTGCACTTGCTAAACCAGCAAGAGCTCCGCCTATAACTATACAGTCATATTTATCCTTATAAAATCCCATTTTTTATTCCTCTTTATCTTTTCTTATTTAATTATATTATAATACTTAAATTAAAAAATAAAAACCCTACAAAAAGTAGGGTCTTTTTAACAACCTTTATGATCTAATGAACAAGCTTTAGCATTTTGTTCATATACTAAATCTTTATATCCAAGTTTTAATAAATAGCTTTCCCAATCAGTAAAACATTCATCAGTCTGGCTATCTACTATACAAGGAATTCCTATATCATGAATTTTAATTAGACGATCAAAAATTTCATGACGATTATCTCTATACATTAAGAATGATTTTAAATTCTTTAATGATGAAAGAATATCTCTTTCTTCATATTCAATACCAAATTTATCAAAATTATTCTTGCAGTTTCTGCAATCAACACATAAAGCTGATCCATAAATTATAAGCATACAATCACCTCAAATTATTATTAACAATCTTCTTCACATTCATCATTAAGATTATATATTTTATAACCTAAATCTAGTAAATAATTTCTCCAATGAATTTCTACATTTTTTTCATCAATGATTATACAAGGAATCCCAATCCCATTCATTTCCTTCATACGGTCAAATTTCTTGTTTGTATCTCTAATATATAAAAAATCTTTTAAGTTCTTTAAATTGTCTGAAATATCTATAAATTCATAATCTAGATTATACTTATCTAAATTATATTTAAATTGCTTACAATTTGGGCAAAATTGTGATCCATAATACTTAATCATAAATTTCACCAATTAATTATAATTTTTTAACGATATCTTTAAACTCTTCTTTTTCAAGCATATGATCTGCATATGAACAAACAGGATTAATGAACAAATGATTCAATCTAGCATATTCTACAATCTTTAAAACTAAATTTCGTGCAATCCCATGCCCACCAAAATCCTTATCAACAATTGTATGTGTTATAGTTAAAATACCTTGATGGCTTTCAAATTCACAAATACCAACTTGTATTCCTTGATACATACATTTACTTGCGCAAAAATCTAAATCTAAAACATATTCTAATTTTTCATCAATAACTTCCATAATGTACCTCCTGTTATTTATTAACTTTTAAAAAAAATTTTATTTTCAATATTAGTATACATCACAACAATTATTATTTCTTCTTTCATGCTTATAAAAATTATTGGCCTTTATGTCTAATTTCTTCCCACTCAACATTAGAAAATCTAGCTTTAAAATATATTGGAAGAAATTGTGATAAATATATTGGAAAATATATTAAAGCTTTTATATAATCTCTAAACTTCTTTTTTTCTTTTAAATTACGCATTAATACAAATGAAATTAATTCTAATGCTATGAATAATGCTCCAATTAAAACAATTAAAACAGTTAAATCGTATATAATATTATTCTTTAAAATAGTATTATATATAATTCCTACAATGCTTGTAAGAATTAATAAAGCATAACAGAATATCAATGAAATATAATAGCTTACACCATAATATTCATCTAAAGCATGTTTATCATGCTTTTTTAATTTTAAAGCTTGCTTATATTTTTTTCTTACTTGTTGATATCCTTTACACCAACGAATTCTTTGAATAAATGTAGTTTTTCTATCTATAGGTTGTTCATCATAAAAAATAGCTTTTTTATTATAAAAACTTGAAAAATTATTAATTGTTGAATTTACAGAAAATTCATAATCTTCAGTTAATGTATAGAAAGGAAAAGAATTATATTTATCTATAATTGAGTTTGAAATAAAATAACCTGTACCTGATGTTGTAACAGGTTTATTATTTTTCATTTTTTCTAACATTACCCAAATCATTTAAAAACGAAAACAATAATCCACTAGCAATTGTTATTCTATTATGTGTAAAATTTGTACTATTTCTATAGCCAATAACATAATCATATCCATCTTGATATGACTCAACCATTTCTTCAACAAACTTATAATCTAGTCTATTATCTGCATCAAAAATAAAATACATATCATATCTTTTATTTTTTAAAATATCTTTTATGCATAAATCAATAGCTCTTCCTTTAGTACGAATATCAAAGATTGTACGCAAATATACATTAACATTATATTTTTCACATATTTGTACAGTGGGATCATCTAAAGATTCAACTATTACATATACATCATTCATATTTATTTTATAGCTTTGATTATTTAAAGAATCAAGTAATTTTTCAATTACAATTGATTCATTTCGTGCAGGAATTAAAACACATATATTATCAGGTTTATTTCGCTTTATAAGTGAAATCGGTTCAGCTTTTATATTAATTATATGTAGAATAAAAACTATATTAATTAACATTAAAGCTAATAATACAAGATAAATAATATTGATTATCATTTCTCCACATCCTATCTATCTACATTATAACACATTATTCAACATATATTGACAAAGCTAATAAAGAAAAAAAGCTGAATATTATTCAGCTTTAGAAGATTCTTCTTTCTTTTCTTTTTTAAAATATTCAACGCTTTTAATTAAGCCGTCAAATACAATTGAACCGACACCATTACCGATAAGCATAATGATAAAATATCCAAATGCCTTCCATGAAAAAATTCCTGCATATGTAAAATAAGCAACATTAGCAACAACATGTTCAAATCCTGCAAGAATAAATAAAGAAATTGGCATAAATGCAAATATTACTTTTCCTAGTGTATATTGGCACTTCTTATGACCATCAACAGCAAGATAAATCATAACGCCACACATCATAGACATAATAAAGATTGAATACCATGTTGAATTTAATTTAGCTTCAACAATAGGAGTTGCAGCAGCCTTTAAAACTTCACCTTGTCCTGTTAAACCAATTAAACTAGCTAAAGTTAAGCATCCAACTGCATTACCTAAGAAGCATACAAGTAAAGATATGAAATAAATTGGTTTATTATCTAATACATAGCCAACCTTACCAGTATATAACCATAATCCATAATGAATTATAGAAAATAAACCAATTCCAAACATGAATGAACCAATAACCTTCATTAAATCAGGATTTGATTTTCCATTTGCAAGACATAATAAATATACAGTAGCACCAAATGTGATACAGAAGCCAGATAATACTGAACTTAAAAATATTGATAGATACTTTTTCATAAATAATCTCCTCAAAAACGCACATATTATAGTACAATTCATTCATTTTTTCAAATATTTTTTAAGTTTAGATACCTATTTGATATATCCTTCTTTAATTAATAAGTTAATAGCATTAATCTCACGTAGTAATTGAGTTTTATCAGAATAGCCTAAATGATCATGATTCATATTTGTATCAAGTGCAATTTGACTAGACACAAAACGTAATTCATAGCCTTCTTCTTTTTCATAATTATCTAAATTACGATAAGCATTAGAAGACAAAATATCATAAAAGTAATAATAATTATCTTGAATGAATAAATCTTCTTCACTACCGCGTTCTTTAACTAATACATGTCCCCATTCTTTAATTGATACTGGATCTATTACAAGGCCTGCTTCTTCTTGAATCTCTCTTACAAGAGCATCTTCAAAAGATTCGTTATTATCAATTCCTCCACCAGGAAATTTATAATAATCATATTTATTACTATAAATCATCCCTAATTTATTATCTTTAATATATATACCACGAACAGATGGACGAGAAAAACTCGTTTCAATTTTTTCTTTATAATTTTTCATATCCATATTAAATAATTCTCTCATAATTTCACCCATAAAAAAACTCTTAGATTAACTAAGAGTTATTATATTATAAATCTCTATTTTCGCCAATATAGAATAAAGCTAATGTACCTTTACCAGTATGAGATCCAGTAATTAAATCATAATAATATATTTCAACATTATTAATTCCTTCAGCATTTAATAAATCTTTTAATTTATTAGCATCATCTAAAGCATCACAATGTGCAATATAAACTGTTTGATTTTTATCAACAATATGTTTAACACAAGTCTTAACTAATGTTTGAATAGCAAGCTTTCTACCATGAACCTTACCAGCAAATTCAATTTTGGAATTATTTGCACCATATAGCATTACTTTTAAATTTAAAAGTTTAGCAATACGAGCAAGTGTCTTTGTAACACGGCCTGTATGAATTAGATAAGATACATCTCCTACAGTAAATTCACTTCTAACTTTAAACGCAAATTCATCACAATCTTTTGCAAGTTCTTCTAAAGAAATACCTTCTTTAATCAAATTATAAGCTCTAATAGCTTGTAATCCTTCACCTAATGAAGCAGTAGCAGAATTTACTACGTGAATAACCTTCTTACCTTTTTCTTCATTAATTTCATCAGCAGCAATACTTGCAGCTTGATATGTTCCAGATATACCTGAAGCCATTGTAAAACAAATAATTTCATTACCAGCTTCAATGTCTTTTTCAAAAGCCTTCATAAACGTATCTGGGTTAATTAATGATGTAGATATTTTTTTCTTACCACTTTCTAAATCTTCATAAAACTCTTTAGAAATGGCAGGTACATCTATATCATCATCATAACATTTAATATCTTTATCATCAACGTGTAAGTTCATACTTACAACTTTAATATCTAAACCTTTTTCTTTTAAAATTGATGGAAACAAATTGCTAGCAGCATCTGTATAAACTTTAATCATGATTTTAACTCCTGTCAAAAATCACTCTCCGCCATTCTAATAAACAACTATATCTTATTATATATGTTATTCATTTTTTTTTAAAGGACAAAATTCTTATAAAAGTCTAATTTTTATATAAATAAAAAAATCTTAGAAAAATACTAAGACTTAATTACTAAATATGGTCCCGAGAGTCGGACTCGAACCGACACGTTATTGCTAACAAAGGATTTTGAGTCCTTCGCGTCTACCAATTCCGCCATTTCGGGAAATATAATGTGCTATTTTAGGATAGCACATTTTATCGGTTTTCTCAACTACATTTTTTCTACACTAGAAATACCTAGTAATCTTAAACCTTCATCAATTACTTTCTTAACACTATAAGCTAAGGCCATGTTAGTATTTCTAACAAGCTCTTCTGAAGCATTAATACGTTCTTGTGAATAGAATTTATTGAATGTTTGAGCAAGACCTAATAAGTATTTTGCAACTGTAGAAGGTGCAAATTCTTCACTAGCCTTAACAACATACTTCTTAAAGTCAGCAATTTCTTTTGCTAATTCAAAATAATGGCTCTTTAAGAATAATGTTGTATCAATATTATTTAAGTCATATTCAGCTTGACTTAAAATAGAATTAATACGAACTGATGTATATTGTAAATAAGGACCTGTTTGACCTTCAAACTTAACCATTTGATTTACATCAAATTCATAATCTAAAGCTCTAAAGTTCTTAAGATCGTTGAATAC
>JAEEGL017001830.1_pt1 | contig 16117 bp, 13 predicted proteins | sample 9134231 | NCBI WGS metagenome assembly JAEEGL01 (sample SAMN16246548, study PRJNA631951) | gut metagenome | biome: gut microbiome; feature: rumen; material: fiber-attached | host: Bos | place: Iran: Karaj | collected 2018-10
GGCCGTTTTCGTGCGCGACACCGCGATCGCGCTCGGCCATGAGGCGGACATCGACGCGGCGAACAATGTCTTCGTGCGCGCGAAGGCATCGCCCGGCTATGAGGGACACGCCCCGGTCATGCTGCAGGGGCACCTCGACATGGTCTGCGAGGCGAACCGCGGCACCGTTCATGACTTTTTGAAGGATCCCATCGAACTCGTGCTGACGGGCGACGAGCTTCGCGCAAACGGCACCACCCTCGGCGCGGATGACGGCGTCGCGACGGCGGTGATCCTTTCGATCCTCGCGCAGCCGGAGCTTCCGCACCCCGCCCTCGAATGCCTCTTCACGACCGAGGAGGAGACCGGACTGAACGGGATGCGGACCTTCGATGCTTCCCGCGCAAAAGCCCGCCGTCTCATCAATCTCGATTCCGCGGGCGAAGGCGAGGCGACCGTCTCCTGTGCCGGCGGCGTGCGCTCCCACGTCCTGTTCACGCCGAGGAAAGCGCCTGTCGGCGGCGAATCCGTCCTCACGGTCGAGGTATCCGGATTTGCCGGCGGTCATTCCGGCGAGGACATCGATCTCGGACGCAAGAACGCGATCGTCACCCTCGCCCGCATCCTGTACGCGGCTTCGAAAGCGTCGCCTTTCCGCCTGGTCTCCTTCGCCGGCGGCAACCGCGACAACGCCATCCCCCGCGAGTGCACCGCAACCGTCGCCGCTGCCGATCCCGATGCGTTCCGCGCGGCCGCAAAGGCTGAAATCGATGCGATCGCCGCCGAATGCATCCCGGACGACGCCTCCTTCCGCGCATCCGTCGAAGAAGCGGCGGCCCGGGAAGCCCTCACGCCCGAATCGACCGTATCGTTCCTCACGCTCCTCTCGAACCTCCCGAACGGCGTTCACGGCATGAGCCGCGCGGTCCCGGGGCTCGTCGAAACCTCCTCGAACCTCGCCGTGGTGCGGGAGAATGCGGACTGCTACGAGATCGTCGTCTCCTCCCGCTCCTCGGTCGAATCGATGCTCGACTGGATGCAGAACCGCGTGGAATGTGCCGCGCTGCCGTCCGGTGCCTCGGTCGAACACGTCAGCCGTTACCCCGGCTGGGATTACCTCGAGGGTTCCGCCATGCAGCAGCTCTATCTGGAAACCTGGAAGGCGTGCTTCGGCACCGAGGCGCGGGTCATCGGCATCCACGCAGGCCTCGAATGCGGCCTTCTCAAGGGGAAGCTCCCCGACATGGACATGATCTCCATCGGGCCGGACATCAAAAACCTCCACTCCCCGGACGAAGTGCTGAACGTCAGATCCCTCGCCCGGATGTACGAGCTCGTCTGCGCGATGCTCAAAAAGGCGTAACCGAAAGACAGGGACCGCGTTTTTCCCGCAGTCCCTGTATTTTTTTGCTTTTTTGCCGTGCCGGTTATTTCACCGTTGTTACGCCGTTCGATGCCGTGAACGCGATCGTCCGGCCGTCGAGGAGCAGCGTATAGTCCTGACCGGCTGTCAGCAGGTCGGACGTGATCACGACATTCTGCGCTCTCGTGCCGTTTGCGAAGGTAAGGAGCGCATTTCCCGCGGCGTCTGCAAGACTGACTGTCTCCGCGCCGTTGAGCGAGGAGCAGGCGACGGCGGGCGAGGAGAGGATCGACGAATAGCTGTTCCCCGTGCTCCGGCAGAACGCCGCGAAGGTACCGCCTTTGATCTCCGCAGTCCCGTTGGTGTCGAGGATCGCGTCGGGCTCGCCGTAGATCGACATGTTCGGGCCGACGGCGATGATCGTCCCGCCGGTCTGGGTGAAGGTGCCGTTGGTGTCGAGAATGTCGTTGCCGCCCTGTGCCCGGATCGTTCCGCCCGCGATGAGGATCCACACGCCGTCTTCCGGTGTTTCGTTCTGCATCCCGCCGCCGAAGCCGCCTCTTCCACCGCCGTTTCCTCTTCCCCGTCCGCCGAAGAGGGTGTCCGTCCCTTCGGACTGCGGCGTGCCGTCAGCGGTATTCGGCGTGGGAATCGTCATGCCGCCCTGACCGCTGAAATCGCCGCCTCCGCCGAAGCCGCCGAAGTCACCGTCGGGAGGCGTCATACCGCCGAAATTCCCGTCAGGAGGCGTCATGCCGCCGAAGTCTCCGTCGGGAGGAGTCATACCGCCGAAATCTCCGTCGGGAGGTGTCATACCGCCGAGATTCCCGTCAGGAGGCGTCATATCGCCGAGATTCCCGTCGGGAGGCGTCATACCGCCCTGCTGACCGCCGAAATCGCCGCCTCCACCGAAGCTTTCTCCGGAACCGGAGGCCGCGTTGATCGCATCGTCGGACGATACGACGGAAATGTCGCCGCCGTAGATTTCGATCTTCATGGCTTCGAGGCCTTCATAACTCTTCCGGATATCGATCGTCCCGCCGGTCACGAGAAGCCAGGTCTCGGCGTGGATCGCGTCGTCGCCCGCGCTGATCGTCGTGGTCCCGCCCTCGAAGATCACCCAGCCGCGATCCTCTTCGCTGTCGTTCGACGCTTTCATCGCATCGTTCCCGGCCGTGACGGAGATCTCCCCGCCGCGGACTGTCAGGCTGTCCTTGCCTTTGATCCCGTTGTGGACGGCGTTCACAGTGATGCTGCCGCCGACAATTTTGAGATCGTCCTTCGAGACGATGCCGTTTTGATAATTTCCGGTCACGGCGAGCGAGCCGGAGCCGTTGATCGTCAGATCCTCTTTGGAAAAGATCGCCGCGTCCGGTTCGTCCTCTCCCTCGGCATAGACATAGCCCGCGCTGTCCTCGACGGTATTCACCGTTCCCTCGGCAAGCGTCAGAACGGCCTTGTCTGCGCGGATGACGTAAAGCGGAGCCATCGGAGCGCTGAGGGAAACGCCCGCGAGGATCAGCCGCACATGCGCGTCCTTCCCCGCGTCGACTCTGATCTGCCCGGAGAAGGTGCCCGTGAGGAGATAAATGCCTTCTTCACCGATCGTGAGCGTCCCGTCGGCGAGAGATACGCCGCTGCCGGAAAACGAAGCAGAGGCGCCGCTGAGCGTGATCCGCACGGCGTTTGCCGGAACGGAATCGTCGAGATCGTAATCCGAATAAGAAGCCGTCGGACGGGCTTCCCCGTCTTCGGCCGTCACATCCGCCGACACCTGCGTCACGGGGATCGATACGGACGTCTGGCTGGCATCACTTTCCGCCTGCTCTCCGCTCTGACGCGCCTCGTAATCGGCGAGGATCGATGCAAAGCTGAGCCCCGCGGCTGTCGTTTCCGCGATATCGTCGGATCCCCCGGTCTCCGCTTCGGATCCGACGGGACGCAGAACGGCGCAGGAGGAGAGCATCAAAAGGCTGACAAGAAGTGCGATTCCTTTTCTGAAATATTTCATGGTTCGGTTCCTTCCCTTGTTTTATCTGTATGATACCACGGGAAGTTCATGAAAACATGGGTAATCGGTGGAAATTGTGTGAAAAGCAGCTGAAAATTGCCGCGGCGCTCAGATCGATTGCATCCGATCAAGATAGCGGGCGAAGCGCGCCAGCTTGTCCGGCTCCGATACAAGCCGTCCGGATTCGAGATAGGTGACGGTTCCCTCGCCTGGGATCTCGCCGCCGATCAGATCGATGAGACGGTTGACCGTTCCGGCATTGCCGTCGAGAATGTCCGCGTCGGGAAAGAGGAGCCGGAACGAATCGCGGAAGTATGTGAAATGCGTGCAGCCGAGGACGACGGCGGCGACCTGTTCCCTGAAATCGATCACCGTGCGGAGATAGTCCCGGACGGTTTCAAAGCCGAACCGCTCTTCCTCCGCGAGCGTCACCAGACCCGGAAGCGCGGCGAGCGTCGGCTGCACCCCTTCGCGAAAGCTGCGGTCGATGAGCGTGTGCAGCTTTTCTCCGCGGATGGTGACCGGCGTGGCGCATATCAGGACGCGCTCTTCGGGATGGATCGCCGCGGCGGGCTTGACGGCGGGTTCCATACCGACGATCGGGATGGGAAAGCGTTCGCGGAGCTCTCCGATCGCCATGCTCGTGGCGGTGTTGCACGCGACGACGACTGCCTCGGCCCCCCGTTCGCAGAGCGTCTCGACGGCGGCCGTGGCAAATCGGACGATCTCTTCCTTCGTCTTGGTCCCGTACGGAACGTGATCGGTGTCGGCATAGAACAGGAGTTCGGCTCCCGGGATGCGGCGGAGCGCTTCGGAGAGAACGGTCAGCCCGCCGATCCCGGAATCGAGAAATCCGATGGTTTTTGGATGTTTCAAAACAGACATGGCTCCTTGCTTGGTCGTGATTCCGTCTCTTTTGTTTTATTATATCGGAAAACAGGGAAAAAAGCAAGAGGAATGAGAAAAACCCAGCCGCAGAGGATGGGTTTTCCGCATGAGAAAAAGCTAGTGGTGGGGATTGAACCCACGACCTGCTGATTACGAATCAGCTGCTCTACCACTGAGCCACACTAGCTTATGCCGAAGAAATTCAGCCTTGTCATTATACATGATCGGGACGGATTTGTCAAGGGGGTTTTCGAAAAAAGATGAAAAAAAGAAAGCCCCGGACGGGACTCTCTTTTCGTTGACAGGCGTTATTCGTTGTCGTCGTCGACGGCATCCTTGATATCTTCAACGATATCCTCGGCCTTGTCCGCGACGGTTTCGGCGGCGTCTTTCACGGCGTCGGCGGCATCCTCGGCGAAATCCTCGACCTTGTCGGCGAGGTCTTCCGCTTTGTCTTCGACATCCTCGACGATGTCCTCGAGGGTGGTCTCATCGGTTTCCGGTTCGACTTCGACGAGCTTTTCCTGCTTGGTGCCGCAGAACGGGCAGAACGCGACGTTTTCGTCGATCTCGTTGCCGCAGCTCTCGCAGACTCTTTCCTTCTTGAGCTTGGAGATCTGCTTCTTCGCGGCGGCGATGTCGGCCTTCAGCTTGTCAGCCTTCATGATATAGGCGGCGATGTCGCTGGTGCAGTCTTCACCGTTTCTCTCGGCGGTGTAGAACAGACGGCCGATCTCTTCGTAGACGGAGCTGAGCTTCGCTTCCGAGGCCTTGATCCCCATCTTGAGCTTCACGAAAGCCGTGAGTTCGTTGGTCTTCTTGACGGCGCGGTCTGCGACGCCGGAGGCATTGCGCTTGAGTTCTTCAAAGTTGGGCATGTTGATTCTTCCTTTCTTCCTGTTGGTCAGTGGTTTGTTTTACGATAACATTATACACGCATTTCGCGGAAAAGTCAAATGAAAGTTCGATTAAAATGCGATGAAGAAGTAACTTTTCCATGAAGAGCGGTGCGGAGGCGCGCATAAATGCGGGCCGGTCCGGAAATACTGCTCCCGGAATACCGAAAATCTTGGGAGGCATGCATGACGGGAGATTTATACAGACGGTACGCCGAAGCGCGGGCGCGGAAATCGCCGCTGCTTCAGAACTGCGTGAAGGCGTTCGCCACCGGGGGCATGATCTGCGCGGGTGGGGAGGCCCTGCGCCGCGGATTCCTCGCGCTCGGATCGACACAGAAGACGGCAGGGGTGCTCGTGGCGGGGACGCTCATCGTCCTGACGGCGCTCCTCACGGGGCTCGGCGTCTTCGACAAGCTGGCAAAGCACGCGGGCTGCGGGACGCTGGTCCCGATCACGGGATTTGCGAATTCCGTCGCGGCGGAGGCGATCGACAGCAAGCCGGAGGGATATATCGCAGGCGTCGGTACGAAGATCTTTTCGATCGCCGGTCCGGTCATTCTCTACGGAACGGCGGCGGGCACGGTCTTCGGGGTGATCTACTGGCTTGTGATCCGGTTCCGGTGACGGACGAAGGGACTGCTGAGGCGGTCCTTTTTCGTTTGCCCGCTACATACCGGCGAAGGTCTCATCGAGCCACGCGGTGCGGTCGATGAGCCACTGGCGGAGATACTCTACATGCTCCTCTGCCGAGGAAAGCGCGCGGACTTGTGAGGGCTCCTGATTCAGCCGCTGTCCGAAGATGGGCCATCGTTCGAAATTGTGGTTGAACGAATCCTGATTCATCTCCCAGGTCCTGTCGATCTCCTCGATCATACGGTCGAAGAGCCCGGCCTCCTTCAGTTCGTTCCAGCGCTCTTTCACCAGATCGACGAACCACTGCCGCTGCATCAGCGCGATATACCACTGGTTCTGTTGGCCGAAGCCGTTGTTCTTCCCGGCATAGAGCTTCTTGTAGCTGCCGTTGTCGAGGCGCTCGTCGTTCCCCATCGCGAGGTCAAAATCCCACGAGGGGCCGAGGAAGAGCTTGCCGTCCTTCCGGTAGAGGAAGAAGCTCGACCATCCGCAGTCGATGTTTTTCGTGAGCTCCGCGAGGATATAGGAATCGACGACGGAGGGCAGATCGAGAAGCTTCTTGACGTCGGCGTCGCTTCCGCTCAGCACGGTGTCCCAGGCGGAGGTGATCCAGTCGTCGATGTAGTTGCAGCGGTCCGCAGTCAGTCCTTCTTCTCCGCGGATCTCATACGGATAGCCGCGCGCGGTGAACCAGACGATCCCCTTCTCGCCGCCCTTGTAGGCATAGTTGTCAAGCTCGACGAGGAAGTCTCCGTCGACTTTGCCGGTCTCGTCGCCTTTCAGGATATCGATTTTGGTTTCGCCGGTCGTGATTTTCTCGACGAGCAGATAGTTGCCGGCATACTCGTTGTTGAAGTAAAGCTCGACCAACCGGCAGGACGGTCCCCACGGGATCCCGTCAAGCTGATTCTGGAGCCAGAACGCGATGTAGTTGCGGATCAGAGACTGGTCGCAGTGATTGGAGAGCAGGACCCAGTTGCGGTTCTTCCCCTCCCCGAGCCCGACGAGCTTCTGTTTGACGTCGAATTTCAGGGTGTAGGATTTCTTCTCCCATCCGAGGGAGGCGTTCCCGCGGGTCTTGATCTCGCCCGTGACACCGTTCAGCTGAAAGCGGCGCGGCACATTGGCAACGGAGAGCGTGAAACCGACGGTCTGGCTGTCGGACCAGACGGGTTTGCCGTTGTCGGTGTTGATGTAGACGGCCGGCGTCCCGGTATCGGTTTCTTCGAAGATCGCATAGATCGTCGTATTCTCGGCATACTTTTTCGCGCGGTGTTCGGCGGTCTTTTCGCCGTCGCTCCACTTCACGAATTCGAATCCCGGCGCCGCGACCGCTTCCACGACGGTGGTCTTTTCGCCGGGAACGAGCGTCTGGGAGGCGATGCCGGAGATATAACCGCCGTTCTCGGGCGTCACGCCGAAATCGACGATCGTCTCGTTTCGCGGGACCGACGCCTGCTCCTCCGACGTCTCGGCCGCTTCCTCCGGGCCTGCGGCGCAGGAGGCAAAGGTCAGCGGCAGAAGGAGCGCACAGAGCAACAGGGCGGTTTTGAGGGAAAAGCGCATGAGGGGACCTCCGCTTTCATATCGATAAGATGACATTCGGATGCATCGTTTTATTTAAATATTATAACCGATGGAAGACGCCTTTGTCAACCGCTCGCGGTCTCGAAACTTCGGAGAAATTGTAAATTATGCGCTTGCCCGCCTGAAAGGAGACGTCCGTGCCGCTTTTTTCCGCTTTCGCTTCCGTCCTCGGCTCGGTATTGGTCCCCGGGACCCTTGCCGCATCCTCGATCCTCATCCTCCCGCGCGTCGGCCGCCGCAATGTCTTCTCGCCGGTCACGACGCTCAGACGCCTCTGCGAAAAGCCGGACGGCAACGGGACGCATCCTCTCGCGGCCCTGTCCGTCGCGCTTGCTGGGACCCTCGGCGTCGGAAACATCACGGGGGTGGCGTCCGCGCTGATGTCCGGCGGGCCGGGAGCGCTCTTCTGGATGTGGATCGGCGCGCTCCTCGTTTTGCCGGTGAAATACCTCGAGGTGCGGCTTGCGGTCCTTTGCCGCCGCCGCGATGCGGGGGGATACTGCGGCGGCGCGATGTACGTCCTGCGCGACGGTCTTGCGGATCTTGCGGGACCGGGAAAAGCGGCGGCTGCCGGCGGGGTGTTCGCCCTTCTCTGCTGTCTCAATTCCCTCGTGACCGGGAACATCGTACAGGCGAATGCCGCGGCCTGCGTTTTGACATCGGACAGAAGACTGCTCTGCGGGATCGTGCTCGGCATCCTCGTGCTTGTCTCGGTCCTCTGCGGGACGCGCAGGATCGAGCGCATCACGTCCTGCGTCATTCCGCTCCTCACCGGCTTTTACATCATCGTCTGCCTGCATGTGATCCTGCCGAATCGCGTGCTGCTCCCGTGGATCTTCAAAACCGTCCTGCTCTCCGCCCTTTCCCCCCGTGCGGCGATGGGTGCTGCGATGGGCTTCTCCGTGCGGCAGGCAGTCCGATTCGGCGTCATGCGGGGGATCTTCTCGAACGAGGCCGGCTGCGGGACTTCTCCGACTGCGCACGCGGCCGCCGATACGCAGTCCCCCGATCATCAGGCCTCCCTCGGCGTCGCAGAAGTCGTCTTCGACACGCTCGTCCTCTGCACCCTGACGGGTCTTGTCCTTCTGATCGCGGATATCCGGTGGGGCGTTCTTCCCTGGCACGAAACCGCGGACGCGGCGTCCGTCTCCATGGAGGCCTTCTCGAAAGCGTCCGGCGCGACCGTCGCCTCCCTCATCCGGCTGTCCGTCCTGCTCTTCGCTTATTCGTCGATCATCGCGCAGTTTTACTACGGCATGACGGCGATCCGGTATCTCACCAAGAGAAAAACCGCCGCGATCCTCTACGGGCTGGCCTCTTCGGTCTGTCCGGTGATCGGGGCGGTGATCCCTGCCGGCATGATGTGGGTCGGCGCGGATCTTCTGCTCGGGTCGATGACCCTGATCAACTGTTCTGCTCTGGTTTATCTTTCGCGAAGTGCGCGATGGGCTGGGACCCCTCGATGACGACCGCATCGGCCGGTCTGCCTTCGTTGAGGGCGAGGAGCTTTTTCAGAACTTCGACGGCGCCGTCGATGTGGAATGCGCCGCGGATCCCCTGCTTCGGCATCGAGAGATAGATCTTGTCGTGCGCGGAGGTGCGGGGATCGTAGGCGGCGAGATAGTTGCGGAAATACCGGTCGATCGTCTTGTTGTACGCCTCGTCCGCGTCCTTCAGGCGGGTGTAGCGGACCTTTGCCCAGAGGTGCTTCGCGTCCTCGTAACGCTTCTTGTTGAGAAGATAGCCCTTTCCGTAAAGCTCGCTCATCCGGCGTTCCTTCAGCTGCGCCGCGGCGGCTTCCGGCGTCGGGAGGGTCAGAAGATACGTGTCAATGTTATAGAGCAGACTTTTCGCGAATTTCCGCGCGGAATCGGTCTTCACCGAGGAGGATTCGCCGTTCGTCGCGTAACCGATGATCTCCGCCAGCGCGGTCATCATGTCGCCCTGAATGCGCGTGACGTCCGCTTCCGAAAATAGGCCTGCCCGGAGCGCTTCCGCCGCCAGCGTATTCGCGTAATCCGTGCGCCTGAGGTTCTCCGGATCCAGCGCGCGCGGGGAAATCAGTTCAGTTCCACTCATCGTCGTCCTCCCCGTCGTCGTCCTCGACGTCTACTTCGTATTCGTCAAATCCTTCGTCATCCTCGTCGTCGTCGGTCTCTGGCGGGAGGATCGGCATCCGCCCGTCCTCCTGCATCGCAGCCTGGAGATCGAAAAACCGGTCGAAGAGGTCGAGATCGATGTCCCCGTCCTCGTCTTCGTACGGCAGCGGCGAGCCGCCGACGGAGAGCTGCATCTCGGAATCGCCGAACTGCACGTCGAGCGTGCCGCCGCGGTTCAGGGGATTCTCCGGATCGTCGTCCTCGAGCGTTTCGTCGCCGACCTGATCGTAGAGCCCGAGTCCCTCGTCCGGGGTTTCGGCAGTGTCCCCGAAGTCGTCGTAGGGGTCATCGCCTCCCGTGCCGTCGAGGATGGCGGCGGGATCTTCCTCCGCTTCGTAGCGGTCATGATCCGACGTGCCCCCGAAGAAGTCCTCGCCGTATTCGTCGGCCAGCACATCGCCGGGGGTATCGCGGTTCCCTTCGAGCCGGTCTTCCGGATTCAGCCCGATCTCGTCCCGGTCGCCGAACCATTCGGCATAGTGCTCACCCGCGTTGATCTTCCGGATGATGCGTTCCGCCTCGCGTCCCTCGAGCACGTCGATGCTTCCGCGGCAGTAGAGCTCAAACCGCTCGAACAGCTCGTCGATGAGCGCCCGATCGCCGATCCTGTCGTCCGTCTCGGTCTTGATGTAATAAAAGAGATACGTGATCTCGTTCAGAATGTAGGTGTAGTTTTCCGCGTTGACGTAGCGGGAGGCGCAGAATCGTTTCAGGATTTCCGGCACCGCGCCGGCCCCGGCTTCCACGCGTTCGTTTTCTTCCAAGGCGATCCTGCGGGTCTCGGAGAGTTCTTTCGCCTCTTCCGCCGTGAGCGTGAGCCCGTATTCGCGGGAAACCTCGTTCAGCGCGAGGAGTTCGTCGGAAATCGGACGCAGCGAAAGCCCGTCGATGGAAATCAGCCCGTTCATAAGCGGCCCTCCGTTCATAAAGTTTGAGAATCCATGAAAAAACGCTTGACAATACGCCATCAGTATGATATAATCTAAAAGCCAAAAATTGATATCTTTTGTGCGTTTTGTCACCGGCGAATCGCTTTATTATATCACTTGCAGGCATCTCTGTCAAGTGTTTTTTTAATATGCGGACGCATTTCCCGTCATTTCCCGACGGGCGACGCCTCGAGCATCTTGATCGGGATCCCCTGTTCGGTGAAATTCCGTTCGTATTCCGTCACGATGTTGTCCGCAGCGCGGTCCGACGCGTGCAGATCGCGGGTGAGATACCGGATGGCAAATCCGTTTTCCGGCAGGATCTCCGCGGTGTAATCGAAGAGCTCGTCGTTGTCCGTCTTGAAGGAGAACAAGCCGTTCGGCTTCAGGACCCTGCGGTAGTTTTCGAGGAAGGCGGGGCTGGTCAGCCGTTTGCGTCTGTCCGTTCCCTTTCCCGGCCACGGATCGCTGAAATTCGCGATGACGGCGTCGAGAGAATCGTCGCCGAGCTTCGCGAGGAATCCGTTCGCGTCCGCCACGGCAAACCGGACGTTCCCGCGCAGCTCCGTGGGGATCTCCCAGACCGCACCGTTTTTATAGAGCTTCCCGTCCGGCGCGAGCCATCCGCCGTTCGGCGCCATGTCTCCGAGTCCGCGGGAGCGCGCGTATTTCTCCACGGCGACGACCGCGACGTCCGAAATGCGTTCCAGCGCGATGTAGTTGCACGCCGGTTTTTCCAGCGAGAGCCGCGCGATGAAGTCGCCCTTCCCGCATCCGACCTCGACGACGAGCGGACGGTCGTTTCCGAAGATCTCCTCCGGCTCGATCCGCGCGTTTTCGTCCCCGATCGGCGGGATCGGGCACAAAAGAGACGATAAAGCGAGAAGTCTTTCACTTCCGTGCCGTTTTTTTCGCATTCTCATATTGATTATTTCTCCGTTTTTTGGTAAAATAGAGGCAGACGGGAAAATCCTGCCGTCGAACCCTGCTATTTCCGTTAGTATAACACAAGTTCCAGATAAAATCTACCCCCTAAAATCCCAAAAGAGAGGTGAGTTTGCCGGATGGAATTGAATATTTTCATGAGAAATCTTCAGACGGCCCTGATCCGGCGCGGGATCCCCGATGAAACCGCGCTCAAACATGTGACCAATCTCAGGCGCACATTCACGGTCGAAGACCTCGAAGAGATCGACGCCATCCAGTCCCCCGAAGAGATCGATCAGCTTGCGGACAGCATCGCTTCCATCCTCAAAAAGAGGCAGCCCGCGCAGCCGCAGACGAGGACGGAGAATCCGCCCGCTCCCCGTCAGCCCGCCGCTCCGGCCCGCCGCGAGGAAACCACCTTTGACGATGATCTCGACGGGAGCTTCCCGGAACCCGCTCCGGCGAAAAAGCCGAAGAACAGGCAGAAGGCCGAGGATCCGTATTTCGAATACTCCTCCGAGGCGGAGCCCACCACGCGCGGCATGCTGATCTTCTGGATCGGGCTGCTCGTGACCCTGCCGATCTGGCTCGGACTGCTCGCCGCCATGTTCGTCATCTTCATCGGCCTCTTCATCGCGCTCTCCGCTCTGATCGTCGCAGGCGTCGCCGCCATCATCGCGATCGTCGCAGTCGGCGCGGGCATCGCGCTCGTCGGCATCGTGTTCGGCATCACGCAGCTCTTCACCTTCCCGGCGGGGGGCTTATACGAGATCGGTCTCGGCGTGATGATTGCAGGCGCGGTCCTCTTTGTCGCCGTCCTGCTCTATAACTTCTCCATCCGCCTCCTTCCCTGGCTCATCACCCAGCTCGGCGTGTTCCTGAAGTTCCTCTGCCGCAAGCTGAAGGAGTTATTCTTACATATCAGAAGGGAGTGCTATAAGCTGTGAAACCGACCTCCATCATTTCCCTGATCGTCGCGGTTCTGCTTGTGATCGTCGGGCTCGTGACCTGCTTCATAGCACAGAACATGGCGCAGTCGAACGGCGAACAGCTCTTCGCGGACCACGTCGACGGTAACACCAGCATCAACGAAGAGATCAACCTCGACAATCTGGAGCGCATCTCCGTGGTCTTCTCCTCCGGCAGGATCAACATCTACGGCAACTGCGACACCCCCGGCGCGGACCATTACAGCGACGTTTCGAAGATCGAGCTCGTCAACTTCAAGGAAAACTACTACACCCTCACCCGCTCGAGCAACCTGCTCTCCTTCGATGAAACGGGCGACATCACCTCCATGCTGAAATTCTGGGAAAACGGCTTCTCCTTCAAGGGGATGCGGTACATTCTGAATATGGAGCAGATCCGCGAATTCATCGATCAGCGCAAGCTCACCGCGGAAGATGAAGACCGCGAAAAACAGATCAACATCTACCTGACGAAGGAAGCCGTGGAAAAAGCGACCGAAAACGGCGAGGATTCCCTCGGCCTGAAGCAGATCCAGATCACCGCGCGCGGCGCCGCCGGATGCAAAGTCCGCATCGACAACATGCGCACCAACACCGACTACAACATCACCGCCGAAAAGGTCGATCTGACCGTCACCCAGACCCGGACGGATTCGTTCATCAACGTCAAGGCCGATGCCGATTCCGACGCGAAGGAGGCCAAGATCTCCGTGGAGAATTCCGTCATCGGGTATCTGAACATCCGCGCGGAAAAGCTCGACTTCTCCTCCACTTCCCTGCATATCCGCAACGAATTCAAGCTCACCTCCAAGACCGGAAACATCCGGTATGCCTCCCCCGTCCGCCTCAGCAACTACAACATGGAGATCCGCTCGAAGGGCCGCATCCAGATCGACAACACCGACATGTCGAGCCCTTACTCCTACGTGTCAGGCTCCGGCAACCCGATGTTCACGATCGAAAGTGAAGAAGCGAACGTGAATTTCTACGAGGCGTCGGGCAGCGAAGTGAATCCGTAAACAACGTCAAGAAAGAAGGAAACGACCGTGAAATACCAGTACCGCACGCAGGGGACCTGCTCCTCCGCCGTCTCGTTCGACATCGAGGACGGCAAGCTCTCGAACGTCGTCTTCACCGGCGGCTGCAACGGGAATCTGAAGGCGATCGGACGTCTCGTCGAAGGCAAGGATGCCCGTGAGATCGCCGATCTTCTCCGCGGAAACCTCTGCGGGTTCAAGAACACCTCCTGTGCCGATCAGCTCTCGAAGGCCATCGACAAAGCCCTCGAAGCGTAAAAACGAACCATCGACCGAAACAGCAAAAGAGAGCGGTTCCCGTGCGGAACACGCTCTCTCTTTTTATTGCCTGGCACTGGGGAAACAATGATAGAACGGTTTGCTCGCCCAGGACGTCTGACTCGGCTGTTCGTGCCGGAAATCCGCATGACTTATCGGTAGTTGTCTGTCTTCAGGTAGTGCTTGACGTCGATGTCCCGGAAATAGGCTTCGAGGATCTCCCGCGCGTCATAGCCCTGCACGGCGAGGTCGAACGCACCCCACTGGCTCATGCCGACGCCGTGGCCCCAGCCCTTGCCGACGATGATGAAGTTGTCGCTGTTTTCCGCCCGTGCGATCTTGGTCCGCGTCGAGCCGTCGGTCTTGTCCTCGACGGTCTCCGTGATGTATTTCGACGTGTAGTCGTCCGAGTACGGATCGTCCGGTCCCAGCTCGGTCGCGCCGGCGAAGGATGCCGCATTCTGCCTCGTGATGGCGAAGATATCGCGCTTCCCGTATTCGATCAGTCCGTTTTCCGTGAGCACGCCGACCGAATCGCCGAAATACGTCCTCTCCTCCGCGTCCGCGGTGATGACATAGAAGTCGTCGAGATCCATGTAGGCATAGTCGATGCCGAAGATCTCGGGCTTCGAGGTATCCGGTTTGTCGGCGGTCTTCTTCTCGGTTTTCGCGCTTTCGCTGACGACGACGTCCTCCGTGTATTCGACCGATCCGCGTCCGATCACGAAGTTCGAGCTCTTGACGTAAGGGGTGAGCGAGATGCGGACGGAATCACACGGCGTGATATCCACTTTGTTTCCGTAGGTGTCCGTCACCCGCAGCGTTTTGATATAGGTGGAATCGCGCGCGTATTCGAGGATTTCCGCGCTCTCGATCTCGCCCTTGAGCTGTTTGTATCCGGCGAGGTTGAGGCGGTCGCAGAGGGCCGAGGGCGAGATCTCGCTGATCCAGAACGCGTTCTCATGGTGCATGTAGTCTTCCCACGGGGTCTCGATTGGCTGGAGGTACGGGACGTCGTCCTTGCCGCCCCATGCGTCCTGCGCGCTGACCGTCACGCCGCCCATGCTGGAGACGTAGTAGGCGACGACGATCCGGTTGTCGTAGGTCATGACCTCGCCTTCCGTCCCGAGCACCGCTTCCATCACGGCGTCGTTGATCTTCGCGGCGCCCCGGTAGACCTGGCAGCACACCTCGGTGCAGAGATCGAATTTGTGTCCCCAATGCTTGGAATTCGATTTCATGTTGGTGAGCGAGAAGGAGCGCACGGTGACGGCGAAGGCTTTCTGCGTCTCGATCGGCCACGCGTTGGACGTTTCATAGGGGAGCACGCCCGCGATGTAGGCTTCCAGCGGGATGATGTTGATGACGGAGACGCCGTCCGCTTCTTTCGTCACGACGCGGCGGAAGGCGAAAACGCCGTCATAGATGTTCCCCGACGGAGCGGTGAGATAGGTGTTTCCGTTCCTGTCTTCCCTGGCCGCGATCCCGAGTTCCGTATCGGAGCCGCAGTCGTATTCGAAGAGGATCGTTCGGGTATCGGGATCGAAGAGCGTGACGGCGGTATCCGTCGGTCCGACGATGTTCATCCTGCGGCGCGGAAAGAAATCTTCCAGCTCTTCGAGAGCTTCCTCTGCTTCGTCTTTCGAGGAAAAGTCGCCGATGCGGAGCATGTAATAACCGTCGATGTACGCGGGGATGAGATCGTATCCCATGCGGTTGACGGCGCGTTCGTTGTCGTCGATCAGGTCCTCAAGATCCTCCCGGCCGCAGTCCCAGCAGTCTATCTCGAGATGAAAGCCGCCGATGTCGGTGTCCCGTTCCCGGGATGCCACGGAATAGCTACCGCGGGATTCGGTGAGGTTTGCGTCCGACGCGCATGCGACCGTTCCGGCCGGAAGGTCCCAGAGCTCCTCAAAGCGGCGGTCCCCGTCAAGCTCCTGCGAACCGAGGAGGAAGCCCCGCTCGGAGGAAACGGCATAGGACGTCGTCATGGTCGAATCGTACGTGATACCCACACTTATCAGAACATCCCCGCTGGCTTTGAGCGAGGATGTGTCGAGAACTTCGGTTTGTTCCGCCGGCGCGTCTGCGTGGATCGCGGAGGCGAGGATCATGATGGTGTAGTAAGCCATGCCGAGCACCATCAGTACCGCCAGGAAGATGGCGACGATGCGCACGACGAGCTTCTTCTTTTCTTCCCGGGTTCTTTTCTTTGCGTTATCCTTTGACAATGGAGTATTCCCCCCTGACCATGATGAATACGGAATCGGATGCCGCGAGGATCCCCCGTCCGTCCGCGCGCGGAATCAGACAGGTATGGTTCTTCGTAAGCGCCTGACCGTTATAGATTTCGTAACCGTTTGTCGTGTCGGCGAGACCCTGCGTGGGATCGGGCGCGATGCAGACCGCGTATACCGCCCGGAGGATGACTTCACAGGAAGCCTCCGCATAGAGCGCGTCGCCGTTCGAAAGCTGGACC
>JAEEGL017032600.1_pt1 | contig 16117 bp, 16 predicted proteins | sample 9134231 | NCBI WGS metagenome assembly JAEEGL01 (sample SAMN16246548, study PRJNA631951) | gut metagenome | biome: gut microbiome; feature: rumen; material: fiber-attached | host: Bos | place: Iran: Karaj | collected 2018-10
GACATTCTGCCCCAGCAGCGTGACTTCCTTGCCGCCGGACGCTTTGAATTCCTTGATTTCCCTGACGATGTCCTCCATCATCCGGGAACGCTCCCTTCCCCGGGTATAGGGCACGATGCAGTAGGTACAGAACTTATCGCACCCGTACATAATATTCACGAATGCCTTGTAGGCACTGCTGCGCTGCACCGGCAGATTCTCGATGACCGAGCCCGGTACGCTCTCCACAGCGAACATGCGTTCCCTGCGGTCCAGGAAATCCTGCAGCAGGCGAGGGAAACGGTCCAGGTTGTGGGTGCCGAAGACCAGATCGATCTGCGGGTAGGCTGTCCGGATGCGTTCCACAACAGCCGGCATCTGCGCCATGCATCCGCACAGCGCAAAAATCTTCTCCGGATTCTGTTCCTTCCGGTGCTTCAGATTGCCGATTTCACCGAATACGTGGTCCTCCGCTGCCTTGCGGATCGCACAGGTATTGAAGATCACCAGGTCCGCGTCATCCACATCGGCCGCCTCTGTAAATCCCATGTTCACCAGCATTCCTGCCAGCGTCTCACCGTCCCGTACATTGGCCTGGCAGCCGTAGGTGTGAATGAAAAAGGTCCTGCCCTTTCCCAGATCCGCCGCCATTTCCGGCATCTCAAATACATCACGCTCAAAACTGCGTACCCTGTTCCTGATCTTTGTTTCTTCCATATCCAGAGTATTATACCATGGAAACCCCTGCACCCGCATAAAAACCCCGTGCCTTGTGCACAGGGTTTTCATGATTCACTTATTATTCAGTGATTGCGCCGACCGGGCATGTAGCGATGCAGCTGTGGCAGTCGATGCAGAGTTCCTCGTCAACAGTGGACTTTCCCTCATCATCCAGAGACAGCGCCTCAACAGGGCACGCACCTACACAGGCACCGCAGCCGATGCAGAGATCCTTATCAATTGTAACAGGCATGTTATTGTCCTCCCTGCCTTGATTATAGCACCCGCCGGAAACGTGTCAACCATGCGGTCTGAAACTTGTTTTCGATCAAATTTCAGTACAGAAAAACCGGTCATGCACCGACCGGAATCTTCGTATTATGCCGATACTCCGTCCTCATCGCTGGAGTCTTTGTATACTGCCAGTTCATCCCCGCGGAATACCCGGTAGTTGTCCTTCGGCGGGAATGTAACACCGTTCCGTTTGACCAGAATGATCCGGTAGCCGTGATCCTCCAGCACTTCCTTCGCTGACCGGTTGATCCAGCCGCTGTCCGCATCTGCATGCACGGTCTGCAGGCGGAAGTTCAGCGGTGCCGAGCTGTACGCAGCTTCTGTATAGTTCTCCACAAAGCCGGCGGAAAGAATGCCGGTCGGGATCGCCACAGCCATCACACCCAGCACGGAGATCACAATGGCCATCGCCCTGCCCAGCTCCGTTACCGGATAGATATCACCGTAGCCTACCGTGAGCAGCGTACTCATGCTCCACCAGATTCCCGAGAGTGCATTGCGGAAAATCTCCGGCTGCGCTTCGTGCTCTGCGCTGTACATGCACAGGGACGATGCCAGCATCAGTACGATCAGAATGAACAGCGAGGAAGCCAGCTGGTTCTTCTTTTCATAGATAACGGACTTGATGACGTTGAAGGAATCATAGGTGGAATTGATCCGGAACAGCCGCAGGATACGCACTACCCTGAGCATACGGAAGACTACGAATCCCGAAAGGAAGAAGAACGGCAGGATGGTCAGCAGATCCACAATACCGTCATAGGACAGAAAGAAGCGCATTACTGCCTTCCTGCGGGACAGTCCGGGATACAGGTATTCCGCTGTCCAGATCCGCAGGCCGTATTCAATGATGAAAATCCCGATTGTCAGAGTATCCAGGATCTGCAGCACATCCCTGTACGGTGCCATTTCATCGAAGGTTTCCAGAAAGATCACCGTAATGTTCGTCAGGATGACCACCATGATGAAAAGATCGAACGCAAAGCTCGGACCATCTTCCCGGTTACCGATCTGGATGATGTCGAATACCCGCTTCTTCAACGTATTCATGTTCCCATTATACCCCTGTTGAAGACAAAAGGCATCCGCAAACGGATGCCTCGTGTTTACTGAGCAATCTCCTGTGCTCTGACTTCCCGGATCAGCGTTACCTTGATCTGTCCCGGATAGGTCATTTCGTTTTCAATGCGCTCACGGATATCGTGCGCGATCTTGATCATACCGTCATCGTTGATCTTGTCCGGCTGAACCATGACGCGTACCTCACGGCCTGCCTGGATCGCGAACGCCTTCTCTACACCATCGTAGCTGCCGGCAATCTGCTCCAGCTGCTCCAGACGCTGGATGTAGTTCTCCATCGACTCATACCGGGCACCGGGCCTTGCGGCGCTCAGCGTATCCGCAGCGGATACCAGCACCGAAATGATATCCGATGCCGGCTTGTCGCCGTGATGCGACTCGATCGCATTGACGACGATTCCGTTCTCACCGTACTTTCTGGCCAGGCGGGCACCCAGTTCCACATGGCTGCCTTCCTGCTCGAAGTCTATGGCTTTGCCGATATCATGCAGCAGACCGGCACGCTTCGCCAGGTTCTGGTTCAGACCGAGCTCTGCCGCCATGATACCCGCAAAGGTGGCGACTTCAATGGAGTGTTCCAGAACATTCTGACCATAGCTGTAGCGGTAGCGGAGTCTGCCGACCATCTTCACCAGTTCCTTGTTGATGCGGCCGATGCCCAGCCGGAAGATCGCTTCATCACCGATCTTCATGATCGTTTCATCCAGGGACTTCGTCACTTTGCTGACGACTTCCTCGATCCTTGTCGGCTGGATCCTGCCGTCCTTCATCAGAATCTCCAGAGACTGTCTGGCGACTTCCCTGCGGATCGGGTCAAAGCAGGATACAGTAATCGCGTCCGGTGTATCATCGATGATCAGATCTACACCGGTTGCCTGTTCAATCGCTTTAATGTTGCGCCCTTCTCTGCCGATGATCCGTCCCTTCATGTCCTCGTTGGGCAATGAAACAACGGATACTGTCCTGTCAAGCACTTCTTCCTGCGCATAGCGCTGGATGGCATTCGCAATGACGGTTCTTGCGTTCTCCGCAGCCCGCTGCTGGGCGATATCATCCTGCTCGCGCAGCCATGCACCGATTTCCTTCGTGTTCTTCTTTTCGATCGTATCCATCAGTTCCTGACGGGCTTCTTCGCGGGTCAGTCCCGCTACCCGTTCCAGAACCGTGGTCTGTTCATCGATCTTCGACTGAAGAGTCGTCTCCATTTTGTTGAGATTTGTCAGCTTCTCATCGACAAGTCTGTTTTTGTCTTCGATTTTCTTTTCCTTCGCAATCAGGTTCTCTTCCCGGTAACTGATGCTGTCCTCACGCCGGGACAGCTTGTTCTCGAGCTGCTGCACCTTATTGCGCTGCGCCTTCAGTTCCCTCTCGGCCTGAAGCGTCATTTCATAGATCTGCTGCTTACCGTCCAGATCCGCCTGGCGGAGAATCGTCTCTGCCTTGGCGTTTGATTCATCCAGAATGGACTGCGCCTGGTTCCTTGCCTGATCCAGCCCTGCCTTACCGAGCGCCTTCATAATGAGGACGCCGATCAGAATACCAACAATACCAACAAGAACGGAGGTGAGCATATTACCATAAGGCATACTGTTTTCCTCCATTAAAAAACTAACGAGAAATATTTTCCCGCATATATTATACATTTTTCTGCCTTCTTCTCAAGCAGACACACCGGAAAAAAGTTCATTCCCGAAAAAAGGCACCCGTTTCCGGATGCCCTCTGTACGTTTATTCCGTTTCTTCCGCCGGTGCCGGAAAGAGCACACGGCGCAGTTCTGCCGTGATTTCTGCATCCACATCCGGATGCTGGCGCACATACTCACGGACTGCCGCAAATCCCTGGCCGATCTTCTCTCCCTTGTACGAGAACCAGGCGCCGGACTTGTCGATGATATCGTTCTCCACTGCAAGATTGATGATCTCATCCACATGGGATACACCTTCCCCGAAGATGACATTCACCGTAGCAGTACGGAACGGCGGTGCAACCTTGTTCTTGACGACTTTGATCTTCGTCACGTTGCCGATGACGTCCGATCCGTTCTTCAGGGCTTCTCCCTTGCGGACATCCAGACGCACCGAAGCATAGAACTTCAGCGCCCGGCCGCCCGGTGTCGTCTCCGGGTTGCCGAACATAATGCCGACCTTTTCACGCAGCTGGTTGATGAAGATCGCCGTGCAGTTGGAACGGTTCATGACACCTGCCAGCTTGCGCATCGCCTTGGACATCAGCCTGGCCTGCAGACCGATGGAGGAATCCCCCATTTCACCGTCCAGCTCTGCCTGGGGCACCAGTGCCGCCACCGAGTCGATGACCACCAGGTCAATTGCCCCGGAACGGATCAGCACCTCGGTAATCTCCAGCGCCTGCTCGCCTGAATCAGGCTGGGACAGAATGAGTTCGTCAATATCCACACCGAGGTTCTTCGCGTAGACCGGATCAATGGCATTCTCCGCATCGATGAACGCACACCTGCCGCCGGCTTTCTGGCACTCCGCAATCGCATGCAGCGCGAGCGTCGTCTTGCCGGAAGACTCCGGACCGTAGATCTCAATGATCCTTCCCTTCGGATATCCCCCGATGCCCAGTGCCGCGTCCAGCGCCAGGCTTCCCGAAGACAGCGCATCCACGGAAATCTGCGCCCGGTCGCCCAGACGCATAATGCTTCCTTTGCCGTATTCCTTCTCGATCGCCTTCAGCGCTTCCGCCAGCAATTGGTCCTTCTTCTCATCGGTGACCTCTGTGTTCCTTGTTTTTTCAGCAGCCATAAAATCTTTCTCCTTCTGCCCTTTTATACGCACGGGACTCTATGAATCCTTTATTTGCTCTCAAAAATATCGTCCTTCAGCTGACTGAAGTACGACCAGCCGCTGGCCAGACTGATGAATGCCGCGAACCAGACCATCATCACCGATACCGGCAGACGCCACAGTTCAAACGGCAGATTGTTCAGCAGCACCAGCGCAATCGCTGCCATCTGCAGCACGGTCTTCAGCTTGCCCATCATCTGTGCGGAGACCACCTTGCCGTTCCCTGCCGCAATCATCCGGCAGCCATCCACGATGATGTCCCGGCATACCATGATGATCACCGGCACGACCGGAATGATCCCCTTTGCCGTAAAGATCAGGAACATCGTTGTTGTGAGCATCTTGTCCGCGATCGGATCCGCGAACTTGCCGAACGTCGTCTGCAGATTGTACTTCCGGGCAATCTTGCCGTCCAGCAGATCCGTGAATGCCGCAATCAGATAGACCGCCAGCACCACCAGGTTCAGCACCGGAAGGTTCACCGTACCGACCCGCAGCACCGGCAGCACAATGCCGAACTGGGCATACGGGAAAATATAGATCAGAACAATCAGCGGAATCAGAACAATCCGCATTACCGTCAGTCTGTTGGGAAGATTCATGGAACCATCACTCCTTTACCTGCGTTAGTATAGCACAAACAATTCATGCATCACAGTTCTCCCGAACACACTGCGTGCATCTGTATTGTAGCATATATTATCGAAATATGCATCTTTTATCCCGGTTTACGGCTGGAACTGTAAAAGAATCTCCCGGATCTGTGCAACGTCCGGCATCACCGGCAGCGCACCCTTCTTCGTTACAACATATGCCGCCGCCGCATTGGCATAGCGCAGAATCTCCTGCAGCCTTGCCGCATTCAGCCCTTCCAGCCCGTACCGCAGCACACCGTCCAGCAGGCAGCCGCAGAACGTATCCCCTGCACCGGTCGTATCCACCGCCCGCACCGGGAAACCGTCTGCCTGGGCATACAGATCGTTGTAGTATACACAGCTGCCGGCACTGCCCATGGTTACGGCAATCAGTCCGATCGTGTACTGCTCCCGCAGAGCCTGCACGCCTTCATCCACCGTCTGCTTTCCGGTATACCAGCGCAGTTCATCATCGGAGATCTTCAGGATATCGCAGTGCTCAAGCCCCCAGCCGATCTGTTCCTTCGCTGCCTCTGCGCTGCGCCAGAGCGCAGGCCGCAGATTCGGATCATATGAACGCAGGATGCCCTTTTCTTCCGCAAAGCGGAGGGCTGCGTGCGTAGCGCTGCGCACCGGTTCATCCGTCAGGGACAGGGAGCCGAAATGCAGGATCCGGCTTTCTTCAATCATGCCGTACGGGACTTCCTCCTCCCTCAGCATCAGGTCCGCACCCGGATTGCGGTAGAACGAAAAGCTCCGTTCTCCGCCTTCACTGTGATGTACGAACGCCAGGGTTGTATGGACTTCATCGTCCGTACACAGACCATCCGTACCGACTTCTGCCCGTTCCAGTGCCTGCTTCAGTTGATCGCCGAAGCCATCCCTGCCGACCTTGCCGATGAACTGTGTACGGTGCCCGAGCCTTGCCATCATCGCCAGGACATTCGCCGGTGCACCGCCTGCAGAGGCTTTGTACAGCGGACTGCCGGATTCATCCGTTCCCTGCGGTACAAAATCAATCAGCAGCTCGCCCAGCGCTGAAGCACTGTATTTCTTTTCCATCATTCTCTCACCTGCCTGTACCAATTATAACAAAGGAGAGACTGCTGTCTCTCCTGTATCACACATTCTGTAAGCCATGTTCTGTACTTCCGAAGAAGCAGCAGCCATTTATCTCTGCCCGAAGGCACCTCCCTTGAACTTCGTTTCGCTCTCGGGAATTCTCCTACCATATTTGGATTTCTCGCTTGAGGGGTTTATCTCGTTCCACCCGGACGGTTTCCCGCCGGCTTCGTCACTGTGACACCTTAAGGACGCCGACCATGGATTTCTCTTTAGGTCTTTGTTCCGCCGTCAGCCTGAACTGCCCGGTCTTATGTCTTGGACCGGCACAAACACTACCATCATCACAGACGGTGCGAGCATGGACTTTCCTCTGGCTGTGACACCAGCGGCTGCCCGAATGTGCAATCTACTCCCTTCTGTCCCTCTGCTGCGCGAACACCTCATCCTCAAGACGGGACAGTCTCTTCAGGATGTCCAGATTATCGGCACCCTGCTGGGCAGGTGTCGGATTCGCTTCGAGTGCCCTGGTACGGCCCTCCACTTCGATCAGCTTCGCCCTGAGCGACGCATTCGTCCGCTCCAGCTCTTCGATCTTCTCGTTGAGTTCTCCGGTGATCTCCTGATAGGTCTGATAATCTTCAATCACAAGATCGAGATAAGCATCCACTTCCTCTGCACTGTAGCCGCGGAAATCGATATTGAACTGCTTGTCCAGTATGGACTGAATATCAAGATTTACCTTTGCCATAACCCTACGCTCCCGTTTCTTAATTATTGCAGGTAAAGCCTTGAAAATCAACAGACCCTTCCTGAATTGTCCCGGAAATCATGTATAATGGTACAGAGGTGCAGGAACAATGGTGAATTATCCCGACGGACGGAAAACAACTGTATCTGCCGTACGGATCGGTGCCGGCAGACGAGGCATGGAACTGGAGAAGGAGATCAATACAACCAATGATTATTATCTCAGCCAGGACAGAGCCGTCATCTACAAAAAGCCGACCCCGGTAACCATCGTCAACGTCGACTATCCTGCCCGCAATAAAGCGAAGATTACGGAAGCCTACTTCAAAGTGCCCAGCACAACGGACTACAACGGAATCTACCGTGGGAAGTACATCGATTTCGAAGCCAAGGAATGCCGTTCCAGGACATCCTTTCCTCTGAAGTCCATCCATCCCCACCAGATCGAGCACCTGAAAAGCGTAGTGCGCCATGGTGCTGTAGCCTTCGTCATCATCCGCTTCACCGAGTATGATGAAACCTGGCTCATTGATGCAATGACCATGATCGATCACATCAAGGACAGCAGCAGAAGCTCCATACCCTACACCTGGTTCCGTGAACACGGACACCTGATTCCCTATACCTATTTCAAGCCCGTTGACTACCTTCAGGTCGTCGACGAGGTCTATTTCAAGGAGAATACTGAATGGCAAAACGCAGGAAACTGAGGCTGAAGCTGCCCAGGCTGAAGCGCCGCAGGAAAACCACGAAGCAGACTGCCGCAAAGAAAAAGACCGGCAGACAGGTCAACAAGCTGAACCTCTGGACCTTGATCCTGATGTTCGTTGTATTCTGCGAACTGATCGCTTTCTGCGCCGGCGGAATCGCGCTCAAGGTGATGCTGAGGGACAGACCGCAGCTCGTCATCAGTGATTTCTTCTCGCCTGAATCCAGCCATATCTATGACAAGGACGGGAATCTCATCGCCGACGTCGGCACCCAGATCCGGGAGAACGTCACCTATGACGAACTCTCCGAAGCCCTGATCGATGCCTTCCTCGCCGTAGAGGATTCCCGCTACTTCGGCCACAACGGCTTCGACCTGCCCCGTTTCACCAAGTCTACCTTCGTTACTCTGAAGAATGTACTGCTGCACAATCCGGAGCGGGAAGGCGGCTCCACCTTTACCATGCAGCTGGTCAAGCTGACCTACTTCCAGAACGACGAAACAGGCTATACACACCGGAAGGACATCGAGTACAAGATCCAGCAGATCGCTCTGGCGATCGAACTGGAGAAACAGTCCAACAAGGAAGCCATCTTCGAGCTCTACCTGAACAAGATGAACTTCGGCGGAACCGGCAATATCCGCGGCATCGAGAAAGCATCCCAGTACTACTACGGGAAGAGCGCCTCCCAGCTGAATCTGGCGGAAAGCGCCATGCTGGCAGGCGTCATCAACTCCCCCTACTGGTTCGATCCGCACAACTTCCTGGACTATGCCACCAACCGGCGCAATACTGTGCTCTATCTGCTGAAGCGCCATGGATACATTACGGACAGAGAGTACCGGCTGGCCCGCAGCATCAATGTGGAGGACACGCTGATCAATCCTGCTTCTTCCTCGACCGGACGGTCCTATGCGTACCAGTCCTACATTGATACCGCCATATCCGAGGCAGAAGCCCTGACCGGCCTGGATCCGCTGACGACCGCCATGGAGATCTATACGTACATGGATCCCGCGGCCCAGTCCGTCATGGATGCCATCCAGCGCGGGGAAGTGGAAGCGGTGCAGTTCCCGGACGAGCTCATGGAATGCGCCATGATCAGTGAAAACAACCAGACCGGGGAGATCGTTGCCATCGGCGGCGGACGCAACTACGGCCGCGGCGGATCGATGCTGCTGAACCACGCAACCCAGCAGTACAAACAGCCCGGCTCCTCCGTCAAGCCGATCATCGACTACGCTCTGGCCTTTGAATACCTCGGCTGGGCAACAAGCCACGTCGTCACCGACCGGCCGATCACCTACCAGGGCACCAACATCATCATCAAGAACGCATCCGGCCAGTACGGCGGCGAAATGACACTGCAGTACGCCGTCAGTATGTCCCTGAACACCCCTGCCATCCAGACACTCACGGAAGTCATCAATAAGGCAGGCTGGCAGAAGGTAGTGGACTATATCAAGAGCCTTGGCTTTTCGAAGGTCAGCGAGGACAATTTCGACATCGGCTTCGCCATCGGCGGATCGAACTTTACCTGTTCTCCGCTGGAGCTCATGGCTGCCCACGCGGTGCTGATGAACGGCGGCTACTATATCCAGCCGCATACCATCAGCAAAATCGTCTTCCGCAGCGGCTACCAGGAGCCTCTGGTACCCACCTACGAACCGGTATCCGTCCTGTCTCCGCAGGCAGCCTATCTGGCCGCCGAGCTGATGCGCAACGTAGTGCCGCAGTACGTCTATACCCAGATGCTGCAGCGGAACTACCCGGTCTACGCCAAGACCGGTACAACGGACTGGGGTTCCGATGGTCTGGACTACAACATTCCTCAGGGAGCCTCCAAGGACAAGTGGATGATCTCGGAAACCGGGCAGTATACAACAGCTGTCTGGGTCGGCTATGAAAAAGGCGTCAAGGACGCCGGCACCTACTTCGACAACTACAAGTCCAATCTGAACCTGACCGGACGGATCTCCAATGAACTGCTTTCCGTTCTGAACGATAATCTGGTGCCACAGGGCGTCCAGCGTCCAGCCGGCATTTCGGACATCACCCATATCCTGGGAACGTTCCCCTACGCCTATCCGATCGATGGCATGGACTGGAGCTACATCACCAGCGGCATGATCAAGAGCGAGTACGCGAATCTGGTCAGTCCGGAAGCTGCAGACTCCGTAGCCAGCCTGACCGACTTCGCCGCCGAGTACACCTTTGACGGCAAGGTCCACATCTGGTGGCCGGCCTATCCGGAACCGGAGAAGCTGCAGGCGGCAGAGGATACCATGGACATCAGCCTCTACGACGGTGTAGGAAACTGCCTGGTCAGTGCGTGGGGCAAGCGTCTGTTCGACTACAGCTGGATCTTCGGACCGATCCGCTACAAGGTGCGCATTTCCCAGAACGGTCTTACCATAGCCGAAAAAAGCGCAGACTATGAAGACCAGTATTACGATGATATAGAGCTCCTGCCGGGCACGGAAACCGAAGCCTGCGGCTTCTACGCCTATGAGAACGGCGGCGGAGCCTCCAATGAAATGTGTGTCAGATTCAAAACACCGGAAAAAGAACCGGAACAGGCACCGGACGAAGAAGCCGAACAGAAATGCACCAACAACGGCGGCACCTGGGCGGACGGCACCTGCAGCTATCCCGCAGCCGAGTGCATCGAAAACGGTGGTGAATGGACTGTGACCGGATGCGTCTGGCCGCAGCCTGAAGTACCGAATATAGAATTCCCGCCGATGACCGCTGCCGGCGCGGAGGTGCAGGCCTGGGCTGACAGCAACGGCATCAGCCTCTACTGCGAGCACCTGACCCGTGAGCGCTGCCGGGAAGCCTACCCGTATGTCCAGGACAACGAATACAACATCATGTTCGACCGGGATCACGACGATCAGCTGCTCAACGGCCGCATCGCCCCGGCAAACACGAACATCGGATGCTGGGTCATCATCGATGAATAAACACAAAAGCCGGCTCAGCCGGCTTTGTTTTCATATCTGCACAGTTCTGTGAACGGGCACTGCCCGCACAGCGGGCCTCTTGCCCGGCAGAGATACCTGCCGAAGAAGATCAGCTGATGGTGGGCCTTGATCCACCGTTCCCTGGGGAACTTCCTTCTCAGCTTCTCCTCCACTTCCTGTACCGTATCATCCTTCTTTGCCAGACCGAGCCTTTTGGACACTCTTTCCACATGGGTATCCACAGGCATGGCCGGCACACCGAATCCCTCGGCCAGAATCACATTGGCGCACTTTCTGCCTACTCCGGGCAGGCTCATCAGGTCCTTCCGGTTTTCCGGCACCGTACCATCGAAGTCCGCAGCGGATTTCACAGCCATGGCATGGATGGAACGGGCTTTGTTCCGGTAGAGTCCCAGAGAACGGATGTACTCCTCGATCTCCGCTGTATCCGCCTGCGCCAATGCCGCAATGTCCGGATAGGCCGCAAACAGGGCCGGTGTCACCCGGTTCACCGACGCGTCCGTTGTCTGGGCGGAGAGGATCACTGCGACCGTCAGTTCATAGATGTTCCGGTAATCCAGTTCACAGTGCGCATCCGGATACAGCATGTCCAGACCTTTCAGTACTTCTTCCGCCCGGTTCACTGCCCTTTCCTCCCTGTATTTCTCAGCACACTCTCAACATAGGACATGCTCCGCTTCTGGTAGGCGCTCGCTTCCCGCAGCGCATGTATGATTGTCTTCCGGGGATAGATCCGGTTCCATTCACTGATCTTCTGCATTTCATTCGGTGTCATCGGACGTCCGAACTCTTCTTCAAACAGTTCAATCAACGGACTGTCCATGACCCGGATATCCTTGGCGGTATCCGTGTCGAACAGACCGTCCAGCCGGAACTGTACATTCCTGCTGGAAGCCATAATATCCAGGTAGTGCCTGGCACACAGTACAGAAACAACCCGGTTCAGTTCATCCATGTCCAGACCGGTCTTCTTCTGAAGAATGTCCATACTGATGTCGGTACGGTTCTCATTGTAAAAATCGATGGTCATGACCACCGTCAGCTCCTGCGGACTCAGTTTCAGGTTCTCCAGATTGTCCAGAATCCAGTCCCGCCGGTTCACGTATTTCTGCTCATACCACTTCATAGCGTCACTACGGCTATTATATATGTTTCCCCTGCCCGCCGCCACTGAATTTATGGTAGAATGCTCTTATGCTGAAACGTCTGATGATTTCCTTTCTGGTACTGCTGATGATCTACAGTGCTTTTGTTGTAGGCTTCCGCATCTTTGAACCGGAGAAGGAAGAGATCCATCAGACCTCGCTGGACACCACCGTCGTAGACTACGCTTCCGCCAGGAACTACACCCTGAGCAGCGGTGCCTCCTCCGTACACTGCTACTTCTTCTGCTCGCCGCAGAACGATGACTGCACCTACATGGAGAACACCGTCATGCGCACCGTGGAGAATGACACCGGCGTACGGATGTCCGAGATCTTCGAATACATCGATGTTACTGCACTGGAGTCAACGAATGACCTCAACCGCCTCAAGGAAGAATGGGGCCTGGATGACTGCCCGGGCTTTGTACTCTGCCACGTGCAGGATCAGGAGATCATCATAGACAGTACACTCTCCTGGGACAGTTCCCGTCCACTGTCCGTGTTTGAGCTCAAGCAATGGCTGCGGGCAAACAATCTCTACGATGCCCGGGAAGAAGAGACAGAAATAGAACAGCCTGTGTCCTAGACACAGGCTTTTGTTTACGCTTCCTGATCGCTCCAGCGTTCGCTCGGGCGGTCCGCCCAGAGATTCTCCAGCCGGTACTGCATCCGTGCGTCTTCCGTAAAGATATGCACAATGACATCGTACAGATCCAGAAGGATCCAGGTACTGCCTTCTCCGCCTTCCCGCTTCCGTACACCGTATCCGTTCTTCAGCGCTTCCTTTTCCAGTTCTTCCGCCAGGCTTGCGGCATGGCGGATGTTCCGGGCTGTTGCCAGTACAAAGCTGTCTGTAAACGGACTGATGCCCTTCATATCGATGACAACGATGTTCTCTGCAAGTTTCTTCGACAGTGTTTCACACACGAATGTCTCTGTTTCCGTCATGGTTTTCCTCCCTTGTTCAGGCGGTAGGCTTCGCTCTCTGCATAGACCAGAGCGGCCCCTTCCGCCAGTGATTTCTTTGCCAGTGCAATTTCCTTCTCCGAATCGTATCCCCGGGTACGCTCACACTTGTCCGCAATGTACAGGATCCGGTCCAGTCTGCTTTTCCCTGTACCGAGTGTATGGTTCCGGATGGCTTCCAGCATCCTCCGGTCGGTAATGCCTGTTTCCTGCTTCAGCCAGACTGCGGCGGTGGATGCGTGCCATACCTTCGGACTCATGTTCAGCAGTTCCGGATCATGAATCTCCAGGATCTTCCTGCCCCACTCCTCACTCCGGTTCTTAGTGATATCATGCAGCATTCCTGCCCGCCATGCAAGCTCTTCATCCACACCGGAAGCCTGTGCCAGTTCCCGGCAGAGATCCGCGACGGCCCGGGAATGCGCTGCCCTTTTCTTTTTGCAGTTGGCATCGAGCATTTCTTCCAGGTAATGCCCTTTCTCCACCAGCATCTTCCGGATGCCGCAGGCTGCCAGGCGGAAGATGCCGCTGCGCACTTCTTCCTCATCCACTGCCGGCATGTCCTCCTCAAATACAGCCCCGGAAACAGCGTTTCCGCACGCAATGCGCCGGTACGGCATCAATGCCCGCTTCAGCAGACGCATGCGCTCGGAACGTGCCAGAACGCCCTTCTTCGAAGGCACCAGGATCAACAGATCCAGACGCTGCTCTCTGCGGACCCTTTTGGCATATTCCAGTTCTTTCTGCGTAATGGGATCATAGGAACCGTACAGTATCCCGGTCCGGTTCATGGCAGCAGGATCCTCGGCTCCTTTGCCTTCCGGTACAGAACGATGTTGTGCCCGATGATCTGGACGATCTCACTCTTTGTATTCATTGCCAGATCAAACGCCAGTTCCTTCGGGTCCTCCGCTACCGTACGCAGGATCCGGATCTTGATCAGTTCATGCACACGCAGTGCATCATCCACCATGTAGATCAGATTATCGCTCAGACCGTCCTTGCCGATCTGGAACATCGCGTTCCGCGTTGATGCCAGACCCCGCAGATAGCGCTTCTGCTTTCCTGTCAGCCTCATATCATTGCCCTCCTGAATGTCACATTTACACCCTTTGGTGCCTTAACCCGGACAGAAGATACCTTCCCGGATATACAGACCCACCCGAGCCCTTCAATCACAATATCGGTCTTCTCACCCTGCAGTGCATGGTTCCGGCTGCTGAATTCCCTGGCAGCCGGTACAGGCAGGAAGTCCTTTCCCAGGTGTTCCTTCCAGATCCTTTCCCCGTTCTCTGCCTTTGTACGGTGCAGCTTCAGCCTCCCGCTGAGCCAGAACACCGCGGACGCACCTTCACAGCCCAGCAGATACACCTGCGCCAGACCGCCGATGCTGAAGCACTGATCGCTCGAAAGCTGGTATACCTGCGGCTTTACGGTCCAGGATGGCAGAATGGTCTTCAGATCCTTTTCATCGACCGCATTGATCATACTGCCGCGCACTTCTATGCCCGGCGTATCCGTACAGACAATGCCGTCGATCTCAATGTCATTGAAATCCAGGGTTGTCCCTGGCCAGCGGCTGCTCGTCAGTACGTCCGAACCGATCAGCCGGTTCAGCAGTGTACTCTTTCCTGAGTTCGCCTTGCCCAGCACAACAACCCTGCCGCCGTCCGCGTACGTACGGATCGCTTCCTTGACTTCCTCCGCGCATTCCGGCCTGTCCATGGCACTGAAGATCAAGCGGCGTACGGGGACGCCGTAGTCCTTCATCCTCTCCAGGACAAAGCGGGCCAGCTTTTCCTCCTTGATGTCATCCGGCAGCAGATCGCGCTTCGTGCATACCAGGATGATATCCTTTCCGGCAAGCCTCCTCGCCAGACCGGGAATCATGCCGGCTTCGAAATCAAACAGATCCACGACCCAGACCACCGCTGCGTCCATGGCTTCCACTCTGGCCAGTACGGCATCCGGATCAATGCCTTCCCGCATGGAGAAAACCGGATCCGCATAGTGGATCAGCCGGAAACAGCGCTGGCAGTAGTCACTGTCCTCCTTCGGGGTATAACCAGGGAGGTTTTTATCGGTATGCTGCAGCAGGGCGCCGCAGCCTCTGCATACCCGCGTCACAGCAGTCTCAGCTGCTCAGGCGGATTGTCCTGAGCCTCCTTCTCTACGATCCGGCACTCCGGGATGCCCTTGATGCGGTACCATCCTTCCTTCAGTGCCAGCGGTGTGCTGAAGGTGGTATCGGTTGTTTTGATGGGAACGTCCCCTGCCCGCAGTATTGTTTCTTCCTCCGAGAAGAACTTCAGCATACTGCCGGCAGTCACCGGAAGCACTTCCTTCATTTCCTGCGGGTTGGTCTTGATCTTTTTGGCGATCAGGCTGCCCTTGATCGGACGGTTGCCGCTGAAGATCTCTTCTGTCTTCACCCGCTTCATCTGTCCGCTCTTCGTTATGTACAGCAGAGCGCCGGTATTTTCACTGAACGCGCAGGCTGCCGCAAGATGGTCGCCCTTGCCCGGATTCATCGCCTTGACGCCGCGGGAACGCAGTCCCATGGCCGGGATGTCCGCCAGCGCGTACTGGCAGCTGAAGCCTTCCGCAGATACGACCGCAATCCGTTCGCCCGGACAGGCCGGGAAAGCATCGAGCATTTCCTCTCCGGCCGCCAGATTCATGCAGGTGGAAACCGCACTGGCCCGGTTGACCTGGAACTGTTCCACCAGGGTACGCTTGATCTGCCCCAGGGAGGATACTGTTACAATGCTCGCACCGGTATCGAAGTTCGGCACCAGGAGCGCGGAGACGATCTTATCGTCGCCGCTGATCTTCATGTACTTGTTGAGATGGGCTCCGGTATCCTTCCATTTGAACTCATCGATCTTCCACACCGGCAGATAGGCAAAGTTGCCCTTTGAGGTAAACAGCAGCATCGTATCGAGCGTATCCGCCTCTGCCGTGCCGACCAGTACATC
>JAEEGL010648615.1_pt1 | contig 16116 bp, 22 predicted proteins | sample 9134231 | NCBI WGS metagenome assembly JAEEGL01 (sample SAMN16246548, study PRJNA631951) | gut metagenome | biome: gut microbiome; feature: rumen; material: fiber-attached | host: Bos | place: Iran: Karaj | collected 2018-10
GAAATAAACTTAGAAAGAATTAAAAAAGAACCTAAATGGTTCTTTTATTTTTTATTTGGTGGAGCTGAGGAGTAATGAACTCCTGTCCAAAATAAATTTCCATAGGACATCTACAAGTTTAGTTGGTTTTTATACTCGAATAATAACACAGAGAGCCAACATCTATTATTATTCAAAGTTTATTAAATATTCGTTATATACCATAAACATATATATAATATAGTTCACTTTATAACTCCCAATCTTAATCTCGTGAACAAAAGATTAAGTGGAAGACTAGCTAATTACTTAATTATTAAGCAAAAGCTGGTTGAAAATTAAAATCGTTTCCGACTATTTTATTTTTGCGTTTTAAGTACGCCTACTACTTGCATCCTACCAAAATTATATAATGTCGAATCAATGCAGCCCCATAACGTCCCTAATTATAGCATAAAAAAAGTAAAATTTCTATATTATTGACAAATATAGTTATATTTCTTAAAATATAAGACGTATGAATAATAAAGTTTTAAAATGGTTTTTAATTGTTATAGTTAACTTAATTACATCAATTAGATTAATTGGTGCTTTTAGTTTACCTTTTATTTATTATTATAAAGGTGCTAGTGTAGTAGCAATTTATATATTAGTATTATTCTTAACTGATGCTATTGATGGATTTTTAGCAAGAACATTTAAAGTATCAACATTTTTTGGAAGTCTAATGGATGCTATGAGCGATAAAGTATTAAATATGATTGCATTTGTTATATTAGGTTTTGAATATAATTTAATGTTTGCTCCATTAATAATAGAAATAGCAATATTATATACTTCCTACTCTACTTATAGATATGGAGGAAATGTAAGAACACATACAATTGGAAGAATTAAAACTATAATATTAGATGTTCTAGTTATAATAAGCTTTATATTAATGAGTCTACCAAAGTTAAATATTCAATCACGTTTTATAATGAATTTAATTAGTAATACAACATTAATAATTGATATATTTGCAATGGTAATTATAGCATTTTGCTTACTTGCATTATTTGATTATATGAAAAAGTATAATTTAGCAAGACAAAATCCAAAATGTATAGATATTAAATATGAAGAAAAAAATAGAAAGAAAGTAAAACAAATAATAAAAGAATTATTTGATACAAAATACTATGAAAAACATAGAACTGAATCTATTATGAAACAGCTTTATTTGAATAAGAAATGATTTAATGATAAAATATATTAGGAAGTGATCAAATGTATAAATTAAAATTGTTTGGTATATTATTAATAGCTATAGGTGGTGCTTTATTAATATATACTCATTTTGATAAAAAAAGAAATGAAGAAATAGTAGTAAATAAATTTAATCAAGAATACAAAATTGATGATGAAGAAAATGTATTTGAATATAAAAATATAGAAGAAGTATTAAGTTTATTTGAAGGAAATACTGGAATAATATTTTTATGTACACCTTCTTCTAAATGGTGTCAAAAATATGCTTATTATTTAAATCAAGCACTTAAAGATAATTATTATAAAGAAAAAGTATATTATTTAGATATTACTATGGAAAGAAGTTTAGATTCCATTAAATATCAAAAACTATTAGAACACTTAGATAGTTTCTTATATAAAGATGATGAAGAAAGAAGTAAAATTAATATGCCAGACTTAACATTTGTTAAAGATGGTGTAGCTGTTGCTCATGATAATGATACTTCTCTAATACCAAGTGATGTTAATGAAAATGATTATTGGAATAAGAATCAAATTAAACAATTTAGAAATAAAATAAAAGAATATTTAGAGGTGATTAAATAATGGAATATCAATATTTAATAATAATAGTAGTATTACTTATAATATCTTTAGTAGTACTAAAAATGAAGAAAAAAGATTTCAGTTTAGAAATTAATAAATTAATTCAATATTTAGGTGGTAAAGATAATATAATTGATTCACAAATTAATTTATCAAGATTAAAAGTAACACTAAAAGATATGTCATTAGTAAATAAAGATGGTATTCAAAAATTAGGTGCTAAGGGAATTGTAGAAATAGATAATGAATTAAAAATTATATTAGGACCTAATTCAAAACAATTAAAAAAATATATGTCAGATTTAAAATAAAAAACTCAATAATATGAGTTTTTTTATTGGTTTGATTTTAATCTATATAAGTTTATTGATGGTTTATTTAAGAATCTAAATCCATGATTTCTAGTACCAAGTCCACTAGATATATAAATATCAGTTATTCCTTTTTTATAATATGGATCACTATATTTATAAGAATTCTTATCTTTAAATACTCCTCCATAGAAAGGTAATACTATACTACCATTTAATGAATATCCTCCTAGTATTAAGTCAACTTCATAAGTACTTTCATCTAAATATTTTATAGATGCACCTTCACTTAATAATACAATTGTATATTTTCTATTTAAATCATCATAGAATTTGAATGATTTTTCTAAATCTATATTTTCTTTTATAGATGAAGGAAAACCTACTATATAAATACTTTCATTAGTTTTATAAAATAATTCTTCATATGTATTATTTAAAATAGTGAATCCTGAAGTAGTCATTATTTCTTCATAATTATCTAATTTATAATCATTTTCTCCATATACTGCGTATAAACCAATATTAGCCTTTATTTGAGATAATTCACTTTTTAAATATTCTATATCATTTTCATTTATTTTGATGTTATATGCTGTTAAATTACCTGTAAAAACAACTATATCAGGTTTTAATTTATTTATTCTTTGTACAAGATTATGTACATCTTCTTTATCAACTGTTGATTTATATAATAAATCTGAAAAATGTACTATTTTAATACCACTATAATTACTAGTTAATATATTACTCTCTACCCTATACTCTTTAACTATTAATCCCTTAGTACCCATATATTTAGCATATAATACAAGTATTACTATTAATATAAATAGAAATATAAAGAAGTTTAGTACTTTATGAGATTTCTTTTCTTCAACTACTTCTTCTTCTATTTCTTCTTTTTTTGTTTCTTTCTTTTCTTCTTCTACTTCTTTACTCATGCTAAACCACTCCTATAAACAGCTAGAAGTAATAAAGCAGTTACAGTATTATGAATAGCATGTATTACTATTGAACTAAATGTAGACTTAGTTTCATCATCCATTAAAGCAAATGCTGCTCCTAAAGATCCATATGGTAATATATAGAATAAATCAGTAGCTTGGAATGTTCCACTTAGTATATTAGTAAGTAAATGAGCAAATCCAAATAATATTCCAGATAAAACTATATAAACCCATTTATTTTTAATAACTGGATGTAAACTTTTTCTAAATATTAATTCTTCTTCTATTGGTGCTATTATTGAAATACTAATCATTGTTAATATTGTATGGTTATATAGCATTTCTCTTACTTGCTCTTCATTAGAAGATATTCCTTCTAAGAATATACTAATTAATAAATTAAAGAATACCATTCCCATAAAACCAAGTAAGTATATTTTAATACTCTTTTTAAATGTTTCTTTAAAATTACCAGTATATGTTTTATACTCATCAATTAAATCTTTTAAATAGAATAAAGATATCATTATTATTACAGATGTATTGCCAATAATACTACATAATATTTCATTTTTAATAAAAGTATTTACTATTAATTGTACTATTCCAGATAATAATACTAATCCCAAGAAACTAAGAATACAAAATAAAATATTAATTCCTATACTTCTATCTTTTGAATATTTAAAGTTTTTTAACATATCATTCACCATAATAATTATATAACATTATGATTTCTTATAAAAGAAAAAGTTAACTTACTTTACTAAGTTAACTTTAATATGTGTTTTCTTTCCTTTTGAAACAACTAAGTCATTTATTTCATCTTTATTAATTATTCTACTAGGATCAGTTTCTTTATTATTATTTAAACTAATACCATTTCCCTCTACTAATCTTCTTGCTTCACTCTTAGAAGGAGCTATTTTTATTAAAACTAATAAATCCATTAAATTCATACCATCAGTATAATCAATTAATTCTTCTGGCATTCCTTCTTCACTATATCCTTTTGAGAATACTTCTTCTGAAGTTGTTTTAGCTTTATTAGCTTCCTCTTCTCCATGTAAATCTTTTATTATTTCATAAGCTAGTGTCTTTTGAGCTAGTCTTTTTTCTGGTTCATTTTTAACACTTTCTTCTAATGCTTCTATTTCTTCTTTTGATAAGAATGTAAATACTTTTAAGTATTCAATTACTTTTTTATCATCAGTATTTACTAAGTATTGATACATCTTATATGGAGATGTTTTTTCTTTGTCTAACCATAATGCATTTCCTTCTGATTTACCAAACTTATTACCATTTTGATCTAATATTAATGGCATTGTAAAACCATATGCTTCTTTACCTAGTTTTTTCTTTATTAAATCAATACCTGTAGTAATATTACCCCATTGATCAGAACCTTCTACTTGCATAATACAATTTTCTCTTTGGAATAATTCTAAAAAATCATTTCCTTGTATTAAAGTATAAGAGAATTCTGCATAAGTAATACCTGTTTCAAGTCTTCTTCTAATAATATCTTTATCAAGCATATAATTAACATTTATATATTTACCTATATCTCTTAAGAAGTCCAAATAAGAGAAATCTTTAGTCCAATCATAATTGTCAACTAATTTAGCTTTTCCATCAAAAATTCTGTTTATTTGGTCTCTAATACCCTTTATATTATGGTTAATTGCTTCATAACTAATTATTTCTCTCTCTGCAGTTGGTCTAGGATCACCAATTAATCCAGTTGCTCCTCCACAAAGAAGAATTGGATTGTGTCCATGCATAGCAAGTCTTTTAGCAGTTACTAAAGATGAATAATGTCCTAAATGTAATGAATCAGCAGTTGGATCAGTTCCCCAATAAAAAGTTACTTTTTCTTCATTTAATAATCTTTCTACTTCACTTTCATTACTAACATCTTTAATTAGACCACGCCATTTTAATTCATCATAAAATTTCATATCTATTTCTCCTTTTTATTTGTGGAACCTAATCCACCCTTTCTTTTAGTTTCTACTATTTCTTCATCATCTACTGTTAAATATTTCATAAATACACCTTGAGCAATTCTATCACCAATTTTAACTTCAAAGTCTTTATCACCATGATTAATTAATTTAACAGCAAAATGACCTTCATTATCTTCATTATTATAGAAGTCTGCATCAATTACACCTACACTATTAGCAAGAGTAACATTATATTTAAAACCAAGGCTACTTCTATCAAATATATAGAATATTTCATCATCATTCATAGAAACTTTAACACCTGTTTTAATTACTAAACTTTCTCCTGGATGAATTACTCCTTCAGTAATAGCATTAATATCATATCCAGCACTCTTTTGTGTACTTCTTCTAGGTAATTTAATTTTATCATATAATTCCCTATCATCACAAACATCTTTTTTAAATTGTTCAAAACTTATTCTTTCAAATTTTCTCATCTTTTCCTCCAAAATAAAAAGGTAATACCAAAGGACGAATTAATCGTGGTACCACCTTTATTTATAGAATTAATATCTACCTCAATAATTATATAGCATTACCATATAAACTCCAAAATATGTAATTTCATTATGATAAGCTATTAGTTTTCACCACACACTAATTCTCTTTAGAACTATTCATAATTACTAAGTATTTCTTCTTTGTTTATATAAAATTAACCTCTACTAAAATACTTACCATCTCTAGTAGTTATAACAATTTCTTCTCCTTCACTAATAAATAGTGGTACTTTTAATGTATAACCAGTTTCAATAGTAGCATCTTTTTGAGCAGAACTTGTTGTATTTCCTTTAACAGCATCAGGAGCACTTATAACTTTATAAGATACCTTTTCTGGTAATGTAATACCAACAATTTCTCCTTCAATATTCATTGATTCAACTTCCATACCTTCTTTTAAGAATTTAATTTGATCTTCTATTAAAGTTGTTGGAAGTTCAATTTGATCATATGTATTTAAATCCATAAATACATAATTATCACCAGCTGCATATAGGAAAGATAATTGGCTCTTTCTTACATCAGCTTTTTCCATTTTTATTCCTGCATTAAATGTAATTTCTTGTGTAGTACCAGCTTTTAAGTTTTTAAGCTTAGTTTTAACAAAAGCACTACCTTTACCAGGTTTAACATGTTGGAATTCAACTACTTGGTATATAACACCTTCATATTTAATAGTCATTCCATTCTTTATATCATTAATATTAAACATGGTTTACCTACGCCTTTCTTTCTTTGTGTAGAGTTGTTTTATTACATCTAGAACAGAACTTATTTATTTCTAATTTTCCATCAGTATTCTTTTTATTTTTACTTGTTAAATAATTAATATTTTTACAAACAGTACATTGTAAAGCTATGCCTTCTCTATTTTCTTTTTTTGCCATTATGTTTTCCTCCCTCTTCGCACATTAAGATTATAGCAAACAAAATGAAAGTTTACAAGTAAAACTTTCATTTTCATTATTATTGTTCTAGCGTTAATTCTTGAACTGGAATGCCTGGTTCAAAGTAACCAAATTCATTTTTAATAGTACTATATGTCATAGATGCTTCAACTGGTACTTCATTTACAAATATATGAATTACATTTGATGTAGATCCATAAAGATTAAAATCAAATACTACAGTATCAACATATTTATATCCTTCTGGAATAGTTGGAATATTCATTGTAACTACTCCCCATCCATCTTCATTTTGATCATAATCATTATTACCTATAAATGGTACCTTTATATCTTCATTATAGTATAAATAATGTTCTCCTATCCCAAATGTTTTTTTATTTGATTCTACTTGAGTATAACTATCTCCATTTTTAATATATTGTTTATCATTAATAGTTACTACTTCTTGACTTGCACAACCAGTTAATAATGCAGAAGCAGCTAAAGCAAGACATAATAGTTTAGTTGTCTTTTTCATTACTTTACTCTCCTTTTTCTAGAATTAAAGCATGAATTGGAGTACCAGGATTAAAATATCCTATTTCATTTGTTTCTTCATTATATGACATAGTAGCTTCTACTGGTACTTCATTTTCAAATACATAAACAATATTTGAAGAATATCCATTAATATCTTTATCTATTGTCATACAATCAACAAGTCTATATCCCTCTGGTACAGCTGGAACATCAATGTCAACATTTCCCCAACCATTTTCTCTTCCTCTATAACTCTTACTCAATATATCAACATTGTAATATATGATATGTTCTCCTGGTTGGAATGCTTTTTTAGCTGTTTCTATTTGAGTATAATTATCGCCACTTTTTAGATATTGTTTACTATCGATAACTACAACCTCACTTTGATTTTTAGCACATCCAGTTAAAAAAGCAGATGCCGCTAAAGCTAAACATAATAATCTAGTAGTTTTTTTCATATTTTATCAACCTCCTTAAAAACAAATATAAAAAAACTCTTATATTTCTATAAAAGTCTCATTCTTTACATATAATCCAGGTTGATAAACCGTGATATTGAATTATAACATCCTAGGATGGAATTACTCCCTCTTAACGACTTAAATTATACCATATTTTGGTGAAAAATGCAAGTTTTATGGTATAATATCTCCAGGTGAAAAAAATGGATAAAAAAACAGTGTTAATTACGGGTTCTAGTATGGGACTAGGTTCTGCTATTGCAGAAAAATTTGCTAGTAATAATTATAATGTTATTATTAATTATTTAACTCATGAAAAGGAAGCCTTAAAATTACAAAAATACTTAGAAGAAAAATATAATATTCATTGTCTATGTATTGAAGCAGATATATCAAGTGAAGAAGATATTAGATATATGGCTAAAAAAGCAATTACTCAATTTGGACACATAGATGTTCTTGTTAATAACGCTGGTATTGCTCATGATTGTGAACTTAATATGAAAAATAAAGATTTATTTATGAGAATACTAGAAGTAAATACATTTGGAACATTTAACGTATCTAATACTATTGGTGAAGAAATGATGAAAAACGGTAATGGTACAATTATTAATATTGCTTCTACTAATGGAATTGATACATATTATGAATATAGTATAGATTATGATGCTTCAAAAGCAGCAGTTATAAATATGACTCATAATCTTGCTAATCATTTTGCACCAATGGTTAGAGTTAATTGTGTTTGTCCTGGTTGGATTAATACACCAATGAATAAAAATATGGATGAAGAATTTAGAAAGAAAGAAGAAGATAAAATACTACTTAATAGATTTGCTGAAGTAGATGAAATTGCTGACTTAGTTTATTTCTTGTCTACAGAAGAAGCATCATATATAAATGATAGTATTATTAGAATAGATGGTGGTAAGAAATGCTAGATGAAAGTTTTATTATTGAATGTGAAAAAGAATTAAAAGACAAATTTGAAGAATTAGACCAAATATGCAAAATTAATAGTAAAAAAGTATTAGATGGTTTTCATAAATATGAAGTAAGTGAAAGTGATTTAAATGGTACTACTGGATATGGATATAATGATGAAGGAAGAAGAAAAGTTGAAGGAATATTTGCTTATGTTCTTGATGCTGAAAGTGCTTTAGTTAGAAGTCAGTTTGTATCAGGATCTCATGCTATTACAGTAGCATTATTTGGTCTACTTAGACCAAATGATAAACTACTTACTATAACAGGTCTTCCCTATGATACTCTTCATGAAGTAATTGGTATTAAAGAAAATAATAGTTCACTTAAAAGTTTTGGAATCAAATATGATTATATTGATTTAAAAGATAATGACTTTGATTATGATAAGATTAAAAAAGCTTTAAAAGAAGATATTAAAGTGATACATATTCAAAGATCAAGAGGATATTCTCTAAGAGAATCATTAACAATTGAAAAATTAGAGAGTGTAATTAAATTTATAAGAAAGATTAACAAAGATGTAATTATTTTTGTAGATAACTGCTATTGTGAATTAGTTGAAACTAAGAGTCCTATTACAGTAGGCGCTGATATATGTGCTGGATCATTAATTAAAAATCTAGGAGCTGGTATTGCATTTAATGGTGGATATATAGCTGGTAAAAAAGAATTAGTTGAACTATGTGCTGAAAGACTTACTCTTCCTGGTGAAGGAAGTGAAGTTGGACCATCAAGTGATGCTAATAGAAGATTCTTCCAAGGAATATTCTTTGCTCCAAGTGCAGTTAATGCCGCTGTTAAAACATCTACTCTTGCTAGTCTAGTATTTGAAAAACTAGGATATAAAGTATCTCCTAGATATAATGAAAAAAGAGCTGATATTGTAGAATTAATATATTTAAACAATAAAGAAGAAATGATTAAGTACTCAGAAGGTATACAAGCATCTGGACCAATTGATTCACATGTTAAACCAGTTGCAGCTCCTATGCCAGGATATGATGATGAAGTAATAATGGCAAGTTCATCTTTTGTACAAGGATCTACTATTGAGTGTTCATGTGATGGACCAATTAGACCACCATATGTAATATTTCAACAAGGAGCCTTAACCTATGAATATGGTAGACTTGCTATATTAAATGCGATTAATAAATTAAAAGAATAAAAAAAGAGTTTATTGAATAAAATCAATAAACTTTTTATTTTTAAAGTTTTCTATTTCAAATTTATATGGTGGATATTCATCACTACTATTTCTATTCACCCATGGTGTTTCAAGTATAAATGGAATACCATCTAATCTTTTATTATAGATAACTTTGCATAGTGCATCAAATCCAATAGTTCCATATCCAATATTATGATGTCTATCTTTATGAGAACCAAGTGGATTCATACTATCATTTACATGAACACATCTAATTAGATTTAGACCAATGATTTTATCAAATTCATCTAAGTATTCATCAAACTTATTAATATCAATACCAGAATCATTCAAATGACAAGTATCTAAACATACAGCTATTTTATCTTTATATTTTACACCATCTAGTATAGTTTTTATTTCTTGTAAATTAATACCAAGTTCATTACCTTTTCCTGCCATAGTTTCAAGAAGTATTGTAACATTTATATTATTATCAAGTACCATATTAAGTCCATCAATTATATTTTTAAGTCCTTCTTCTCTAGTACAATTAACAGCACTTCCAGGATGTAGTACTATTTTATTAAATCCTAGTTTATTTACTCTATTCAATTCTTCTTTAAGAAAATCCACATAAAACAAAAATTTTCTTTCATCACTTCTATTAGCTAAATTAACAATATAAGGAGCATGAACAATAACATTATCATTATTAATATTATGATCAGCCATTATTTTATATGCTTCATATATTTTATTTTCATCTATTTCACTTCTTAAAGTACTTTGAGCAGGCCCAGTATAAAACATAAATGTATTAGCATTATAACTTAGTGCTTCATTTACACTTCCTACTAATCCATCTTTATTATTAAATCCAACGTGACTTCCTAAAATTAACATATTATCACCTAAAGAAATTATATAATATTTTTATTTTTAAAACAAATAAAAAACATTTCAATAATGAAATGTTTTATTTAATCTAAATATTAACTAGCTGTTACAGCGAAGTCTTTATTTGTACAAGTGATTGTAGCAGTAGTCTTATTGTAATCAGATAATCTTACAATTGCATTTGCAGTATCTTCAGCAGAAGCTGTTACACTACCAATGTTTTCAATTTTTAATACGTTACTACCACTAGTACCTTGGAATTGATACATATAAGTTCCATCAGTAGCTACGAAATCAATAACGTCTCCAGCTTTATCAACTGTGATACCGAATTGTAATTGTTGTCTACCACTTAATTGTAATGTTCCATTATTTGTAGAACCATCACATTTTAATGTAGTATCTCCTGTTCTTGAATAATACAATTCTCTTGTATTAATCATTGAGTCAGTCATCCATTGATTTTGAGCAGTCTTATAGATTTCTTTTAATTCGTTAGAGAATGAATTTTTCTTTGCTTCATTGAACAAACTCATAACGTTTGGTAAAGCAATGATAACTAAGATTGCTAAAATTGCGATAACTGCTAGTAATTCTACTAATGTAAATCCTTTCTTCTTCATCTTTTATTTTCACTCTTCCTTTCTTTAGGTTGCTACCTTATATTTAGATTATATCATTTTGTTTTTTTGTATGTCAATTATATTTTATATTTACGTGTAAAGTTTAACATAATAAAAAAGATATGCATATTACATATCTATTTTTTTATCTCAAAATAGTTTCCACTATCTAAATATAATATTCCATGTTTATTATTTAATTTCTTTACAATATCAATATATTTATTTAATAATTCTATTCTTGATATTGTAATACAAACTTCATTACCATCATTCATATATAATAGGAATCTCTTATCATCATAATTATTTTTACTATACTCTATTTCACTGATCATACTTATTATATTGTCATCAATCTCACTAAACTCTTTTATGAATGATGCTTCTATATTCTCTGGAACATAATTAATTAATGTTGGTATTCCAACTACATTATCTAGTCTATATGTTTCGCCACTAGAAGTCATATATTTATTTTCACTACGAATATAATATAATAGTTTCTTTTCTTTTACTGTTATTTCTAAACTAAAATCAAATTTCTTTTTAATTTTTACATCTTCTATTAAATCTAATTGTTTTAGTTTACTTTTACATTTACCTTTGTTTAATGTTATAAACTTAGGATAGTTTTCTATACCACAAGTCTCTATTATATCTTCATCAGTATAATATTTATTATCTAATATTAATATATTCTTAGTTCTAACATTAAATAGATATCTTACTATAAATACTATTAATATTATAAATAATATAAATATAATAAACTTAAAAAAATTAAACTTCTTCTTTACCCTTTTCTTCATTTTTTACCTTTAATATCTTTTTTACCTCATCTAGTATTATAGTACTAGAACTTATATCTTTAATTTTACTTAAATTTTCTTTTACTTCTTTTTCTGTTTTTGGTTCAAACATATAATCTATTGCTTCAATAAGTGAATCTTTATTTAAATCTTTTTCTTCTATTAAATAACTAATCTTCTTATTAACCAAATCAAGTGCATTATAATATTGATGATTATTAGCGACGAATGGACTTGGTATTAAAATAGATGGTGTCTTAGTGGCCATTATTTCAGCTATAGTAGAAGCTCCTGCTCTTGAAATAATCAAGTCTGCACTCTTCATTAAACTAGGCAAATTATCAAAGAATGGAACTATTTTAGTACTCTTTGGAACTATTAAATTGTTGCTTAAATCATTATAACTTGTTTTGCCAGTTATAAATAATATTTCAGCATCATCTCTTTCATATGATCTTAAGAAATCTAATAATTTTTCATTTACAGATGTACTTCCAAGAGAACCCATAACTATGATTATTAATTTCTTATTTTTAGTAAATCCTAATTCAGTCTTATTATATTTCTTTGATTCAATAGCCCTTTGACTAACTGGATTTCCTGTATATATTACATTTTTGCATTTTAATTTTCTTGTACCATCTTTAAAAGATACAAATACTGCATCTGCTTTCTTAGAAAGATATATATTAGTCTTTCCTGGTAACATATTTTGTTCATGTAAAAATACTTTAATACCTTTTTTACGAGCTGCCATACATACTGGTAGAGTTACATATCCACCAAAAGCTATAACAGCATCTGGTTTAAACTCATCCATTATTTCTAAACATCTCTTATATGATTTTCTAATACATCTAAGATTCTTAGCATTTCTAATCATATTAGTTTTAGACAAACCATAAATTTCAATTCCTTCATATGGTATTCCCATACTAGGAATTAAATCATTTTCCATTCTATTTTTTGTACCAATGTATAAGTATTTATTTTTCTTATCCTTTTTTATTTCGTCTAATACAGATAAAGCAGGATAAATATGTCCACCAGTTCCACCAGCAGTTAAAATAAAATTCATATATATTCTCCATTCTATTACTTAGAATAATTCGTCTTGTATTACATATTATAAAACATTAATCATTATTTTTCATTAATTTTATTATATTTTTACTTAAAATACTGTTTGCTTCTTCTAAAGTCATACCTTTTATATCAATTGGTTTACCTATTCTGCATACAAGATTTCCTTTTTTACCAGTATAGTTTCCACTTATTCCAAAAGGTATAATTGGAGCTCCTGTTTTACTAGCAAATGATACTGCTCCATATTTAAGTGGTATTAATAATGAATTATCATAATCACTTTGTTTTATTTTCTTTTCTTTAACCAATTTCTTTAAACTATTATCTGGATCTAATACATATTCTTTTAGTTGTTTATCATTAATCACTTTGTCTTCATTTAGTTTTATTAAATAATCAACTTGAGTATATTTAAAACACTTTGGTTTTATTTCCTTTATTAGCTCTTCTTTAGTATATTTATCTTTTACTATTTCATATAATGCATTTAGTTTTGCTTCTTTACAAGTAACTTCATTTCTAGTTCCTTCTGGAAATAAACCAATACTTCCACCTTTAGATAGTATTCTCAATGCTTTATTTTTAGCTTTATCATCATGTTTACTTCTATCTACACTTATACACCCTACACATTTAAAAAACCAAGCATGATCACCTTTAAAATATTCATCTTTAGCTAAATAGCGTATTACTCTTTTTGTAGATATTAATAGATTACATTGATCCATTACATGTTTATGATTACCAACAAAAATAGCAGCTCCTGTTTCAGGAATGTTTTCTTTACCATAAACAGTTGGATGAAATTTTAATATATAAAAAGGTTTTAATAATGCTTTAAAAAATTTATATGGTATTACGTTCAATCTACTCACGTCCTTTTTTTATCAAATCAATTACTTTTCTCATTAGTTTTTCATTTTCTTTTTCTAAGTCACCGGTTACTTTATATGGTTTTCCATAAGTTAACTTAATATTTCTCTTAAATATATTATAACTTCCTGTAATAGAAAAAGGTACAATATAACAATTAGTTTTCTTAGCAAAAGATACTGCTCCATATTTAAATGGTAATATTATATCTTTTGTTTTATTAACAGTTCCTTCAGGAAATATACCAATTACATCTCCATTTTTAAGAACTTTTGTAGCTTCATCTTTAGCATTTTCATCATGTATACTTCTATCTACACTAATACATGCCATACTTCTAAAAAAAGCATTTGTAAATCTAGTCTTAAATAATTCTTTTTTGGCCATCATATGAACTATTCTTTTAGGTCCACCAAGCATTAATAATGCATCAGTATTACCAGTATGATTACCCGCTAGTATTACTCCTCCACTCTTCGGAATATTCTCTAGCCCTTCATACTTAACACCATGTATTAGCATAAAAAAAGGTTTAATAATAAATTTTAAAGTTCTATAAACTATATAATCCATACTACACCTCAATTAAATTATATCATAAATCCCTTTTAAGATTAATAACTACTACTTCTGCTGGGTTAAAGATTCTAAATGATATTCTCTTACTATATCCAAGACCACGAGAGACTATCATTTTAGTATTCTTACTATTATATTGACCACTATCATACTTAGGAAATAGTGTGACATCAGGAGATAGTATTCCCCTAAAACCTGGTATTCTAGCAAGTCCTCCATGTATATGACCGCTAAGTACTAATGATGCATTATATTTAACATATGAATCAAATTCTAAAGGATTATGAGCAATTAATAAACTATATTTTTTTGTATCAATTTTACCTAACTTATCTACAATATAAGATTCACTTAATCCTTTTTTTCCGAATTTTAAATATGTTTCAATTTCATTATCTAATCCTAACAAAGAAATATTATTTGTTAACTTTTCAGTTTTATTATTTAACAAGCTAATATTTGTCTTTTTTAACTTTTTAAATAATAATTCTTTATCTTCTATATTCATTCTTTCTTCATGATTACCAAATGTATAATAGATTTTATAACCTTTTAATTTATGATATAACTCAAAGAAATGATTATCATCATCTCTATCATCATTAACCATATCTCCACCAAAAAGAATAATATCAGGTTTTATATTATCAATAATAGATAATAATTTATTTGATAAGTTTCTATTATGTAGATCACTTAAAAACACTATTACTAAATCCTTATCTATTCTTTTATCTTCAATAATATAATTACTAATATTTATATTAATATGACTATATATTATAGATATAATTATAGTTATCATTATTATAGTTAAAATTATTATATATATTTTTTCCATAAAAACAATTTTAACATATTTAAACAAATAAAAAAAGAAGTTTACACTTCTTAATTTAATCTTTCTCTAATTATTGTATTAACATCTTTCATATCTACTTTACCAGTTACTAATGGTTTAAGTTCTTTCATAATAGTACCCATATCCTTCATAGAAGTTGGTTTTACTTTATCAAAAACTTCATCAATTATTTTATTAAGTTCTTCAGCACTTAATTGTTCTGGTAAGTATTCATTTAATACACTAATTTCTTTATTTGCTGATTCTACTAAGTCTGTACGGTTTCCTTTTTCGAATTCAACAATACTTTCTTTAAGAGTCTTAACTTGTTTACTAACTACTTCTATTACAGTTTCATCAGTAGTTTCATGTCTTTCCATTTTGTTATCAATAAGATATTTATCAATAGCAGCTTTTAATAATCTTAAAGTACTAACTTTTTCTTTATTACCAGCTTTCATTGCTTCAATCATATCTTTAGATATTTTTTCGTATAACATAAGTTTCACTCCTTATTAGTAATTTCTTTGTCTATTGTGTTTTTTAGCATTTCTGATAGCTTCTTTTTTAGCTTCTCTTCTTACAATGCCAGGTTTAGAGTATTCTCTTCTCTTCTTCATTTCAGTAGGGACTCCGCTTCTTTGAACTTTCATCTTAAAACGTTTTAATGCACCCTCAACATTTCCGTCTTTAACATCTACGTGTGTCATTTTTCTTCCCTCCCTTCATGACTATTAATGATTATAGTATAATTTTTGTCTAATTTCAAGTAA
>JAEEGL010984256.1_pt1 | contig 16116 bp, 12 predicted proteins | sample 9134231 | NCBI WGS metagenome assembly JAEEGL01 (sample SAMN16246548, study PRJNA631951) | gut metagenome | biome: gut microbiome; feature: rumen; material: fiber-attached | host: Bos | place: Iran: Karaj | collected 2018-10
CATCTGCAAGCACACGGGTTGGGTTGAGATCTTGGGCTGTGGCATGTGCGACCCCAACATCCTCATCGCCAGCGGCATCGATCCAGAGAAGTACACGGGCTTCGCCTTCGGCATGGGCGTGGAGCGTATCGCCATGCTGAAATACGGCATCAACGACCTTCGTTTGTTCTTTGAGAACGACTTGAAGTTCTTGGAGCAGTTTGAGTTGGCTTGACCTTTGGGCCAGACAAGGTTTGTTCGGGCCTATTCCATTTCATATTCTTTGATGGGCCCCTGGTTATGGGTGTCCAGTAGCTTGTGCAGCAAGGCGTCGATGGCATCGCGCTTGCCAATCTCCTTTTTGGTGAGCAGCGAGTCGGGCTTGCTGAAACGCATGACGCGGTGCTGGTAGTTGAAGTTGTTGTCGTCGGGTAAGCTTACCCAATAGAGGGTGTAGCCGCAGTCGGAGAGCCGTGTCGTGCTGTCGCGTTTGGTGAGTTCCATCCTGACCATATAACCTCCCAAGGCGGCGAGGCGGGTCATGTTGCTGACGACGTTGCCCATCGACCAGGCGACGAGGTGGCTGCTGTCGGCGTTGAGCTCAAGGGGCTGGGCCACATGGGGGTGTCCGCCGATGATATGGTCGACGCCCTTGTCGAGGAGCCATTGGGCCATCTCCTTTTGCTTGGCTGACGGCAGCGGATGGTATTCGTAGCCCCAATGTGGCAGGGCGATGATGACGTCGGGGTGCATGCTATGAGCCTTCTCGATGTCGTTGGCGATCTGGACGGTGTCCATGTAGTTGACGACGTTCGTGCCCTTGGGCTTGAGGCCGTTGGTGCCGTAAGTGAAGTTGAGCAGTACGACGCGGATGCCGTTTTGCTCAATGAGGAAAGGATAGTATTGGTCGCGCTCGAGGGTGTCGCGGTAGGTGCCAAGATGGGGAACAAGGAGTGAGTCCATCACGCTGAGGGTACGTTCAAAGCCACGCGATCCGCCATCGAGACAGTGGTTGTTGGCGGTGAGGAAGACGTCGAAGCCGGCGTCGAGGGTCGCCTGCAGCACGGCGTCGGGTGAGCGGAAGGTGGGATAGCCCGTATAGGGCGGACCGCTGAGGGTGGTCTCCAGGTTGATGATGGCCACATCGGCACGCTGCACCTCGTCGCTGATGTCGGTGAAATAGCCGCTGAAATCATAGGTGCCGTCGGGTTGCAAGGCTCCTTTGACTTGGCTGTCGTGAAACATCAGGTCGCCTGCAAAGAGCAGGGTGAGGTGCGACACAGGCGGTTCTACCACGACGAGGGTGTCGGGCTCGGGTTCGACGACAGACGGCGTCACGGCAGGCTTGTTGTCGCAGGCCGTCAGGAGCCCACCTAAGAGGCAGGCGAAGAGTAAGGCTGTCCGTGTTTTCATTCTCCTCTCACTGTTCTGTTCAGCCATTGGCAGAAGTCCTTGGTTTTCTCGAATTCCGTCACCACCCAGTCGACGAGATGCGGGTCGGAGAGACGTGTGTCGGGGAGGTCCTGAACCAACAGCCAGTCGCGCTGCTTGAAGAGCTCGGCCTGCGGGTGGTCCTTGGGATAGCCGTTGGGCACACGTTTCATGGCGTTGCTGGTGTCAAGGCCGAAGGTGTCGACTTTGGCGATGGCCTCCACGAGCGGCTCAGCGTTGAAGAGGATCTCGTCGCGGATGGTCTTCAGCATGGCCGTGTCGGGCATGTACATGCCTGTGCAGAGCATGTTGTGGCCGAGGTATTCCGACTCCTTGGCCTCCACATGGAAGTAGTAGCCGCTGAGCATCGACTTCTTGCCTTCGGGGCAGACGAACACACCGAAGTGGGTCTTGTAGGGCCGCTTGTCGGGCGAGAAACGCGTGTCGCGGTAGAAGCGGTAGGTGCAGTCCTTCAGCGTCAGTCCTTTGCAGTTGTCGTCGAACTTCTGCACGCCGGCGATGATCTGCTCGGCGATGGCGTTGAAGTGGGCTTGCGCCTGCTGGTATTGTTCCTTATGCTCCTGGAACCACGGGCGGTTGTTGTTGTGGAGCACGGCGTCCAAGAACTCGAGAATGTCTTCCATGGGGGTTGTTTTGAGGGCGCAAAGATAGGGAAAAATCACTTGGTCTCACTATATACCGCCTTTTTCGCCATCAATGTCATGGACAGGCCTCGTGCCACCATGAACAGCAGGAAGGCCACCCAAAGGCCGTGGTTGCCGAAACGGGGCATCAACAATAAAGTGGCAGGGAGGAACACACCGATGGCCGAGATGAGCATGGTGTTGCGGATGGCACGCGCGGCGGTGGCACCGATGTAGACGCCGTCCCAGAGGAAAGCGGCAAAGGTGATGAGCGGGATGGCGGCGAGGTAGATGTGATAGGGCTTGGCCATGGGGATGATGGCGGGCTGGTCGCTGACGAGGCCGATGAACCAATCCGGGAAGAGGGCATAGAGCACCGTGAAGGGCAAGGCAATGAGGAAGCCCCAGAGGAACAACAGCTTGATGGTCTGGCGCAGCTGTTTCGGGTCGCGGGCACCCGTGAAACGTCCCACCAACGCCTCGCCAGCATAGGCAAAGCCGTCGGTGAAGTAGGAGAAGATGTAGAAGAACTGCATCAGGATCATGTTGACCGCCAACATGTCGTCGCCAAGTTTGGCCGACTGGTTGTTGAAGAAAGCGATGCTCAGCACCAGCAGGATGCTGCGGATCATGAAGTCGGCGTTGACTTTGAAGAAACGCTTCAGCTTGTCACCTTGCAGCAGGATCACCCTGCGGATAGGGACGAGGTGGTGGCGGAACTTGGCGAAAAGGAAGATGACGGCGGTCAGCAGGCCGCAATACTGCGCGATGACGGTGCCCAAGGCCACGCCCGTGACGCCCATGCCCATGACGTTGACGAAGATGACGCTCAAAATGATGTTGACCACATTGGTGAGGATGGCGATGACCATGGGGATGGTGGTGTTTTGCATGCCGATATACCAACCGTTGAAGGCATAGAGGCAGAGCACCGCTGGTGCCGCCCAGATGCGCACATGGAAATAGGTGGCAGTGTAGGCCAGTACCTCCTCGCTGCCGTTGAGGAGCTTCATGCTGAGCCACTCCACTGCATCTTGCAGAGACAAGACCAACACGGTGGCAATCAGCGCGATGCAGAGCGAACGATAGAGGGAATAAGCCATCTCGGCGCGGTCGTTGGCACCGTAGGCCTGTGCCGTGAATCCCGTGGTGCCTGCCCGCATGAAGCTGAAGATGGAGTACATCACGCTGAAGATGGTGCCGCCCAAGCCGATGGCACCGATGTAGGCTACCGAGTCCTGGTGTCCCATCAGCATCATGTCGACGAAGCCCAGCAGCGGCACGGTGATGTTGCTGACGATGTTGGGGATCGCCAATTTCAGTATCGAGTGGTTGAGGGATTCTTTGGGCATGACAGGAGCCTTTTTGAGGCTGCAAAGGTACATTTTATTATTTTTGCAGCAACAAACGCAGTAAAACATGATCTTCTATTTCTCCGGTTGCGGCAACAGCCGCCATGTGGCCGAGACCTTGGCTGCTGGTCTCAAAGACACATTGGTGTTCATCCCCGAAGCAGCTCGTGAAGGCTGTTACGAATACGAATTGGCCGAAGGCGAACGCCTTGGCTTCGTGTTTCCCATCTATGCCTGGGGACCTCCGAAATTGGTGATGGACTTTGTGAAAAAAGTGGCAGTTAAGGTCCCTGAGCCCTCGGTTCCTGAGCTTGTCGAAGGAGTCGAAGGGCCGACCTCAAAGCCATACATTTATTTTACTTGCACCTGCGGCGACGAATGTGGCCTCGCCGAGGACATCTTCCGTAAGGCCTTGGAGCAAAAGGGTTGGAATCTTAACGCCTGCTTCAGCGTGCAGATGCCCGAGACCTATATCGGCATGCCGGGCTTCAAGCTTGACACCGACGAAAACGCCCAAAGAAAGATTGCCGTCGCCGATAAGCTTTTGAACGATTGTATTTTGCGTATGCAAAACAAGGAAAGTTTTTCCAAAATGACAAAAGGTGGCGCGGCTTGGTTCAAGAGCCGTTTGATCAACCCTGGCTTCAGCAAGATGGCCACCAACGACAAGAAATACCGCGTCACAGAAGCCTGCATTCACTGCGGCAAATGCGTGGAAGCCTGTCCGTTAAAGAATGTCACTTTGGAAGACGGTCTTCCGAAATGGAACGGCAACTGCACCATGTGCATGAGCTGCTACCACCATTGTCCCGTCAACGCCATCCAATATGGCAAGGCCACGGTAGGGAAGGGACAGTATTACTTTGGGAGAAGACTATAAGCTGTCAACTCAATGAAACACTTCAATAAAGTTTTTATCTTTGCCTCGTAAATCATTCAATATCAAAAATAAAAATACCATGAAAAACAAACACTACTTTACAAAAGCACTTTTTGCCACAATAGCGATTATCTTCTTTAGTGTGGCTACTGCGGTTGCACAATGCACGATTCCCATTCCACCTGGACAGTCCTATATTGAAGACTTTCAATCGGGAGAGATGGAATGCTGGACGGTGGAGACGACGAGTTCGGCCACTTGGGCAGTGATGCAGGGTACGGGCTCCAATGTGGTGGCCTTCCAAAACGCCAGTGAGGGTCAAGAGGCCCGATTGGTGTCGCCCACTTTCGATTTGACGGGCAGCAACAGCGCTACTTTCAGCTTCGCCTACGCGATGATGGCCCTGTATCCTCCTTATGACGAGCTCACGGTGAGTTATCGCACCTCGCCTTCCGACAGTTGGCAGCAGCTTGCCAATTATAGCATCAGCGACTGGTCGAATACTTATGACGCCTCGTTTACGATAGACGACTTGAGCTCGACCTTCCAAGTTTCATTCTTGGGTCACTGCAATGGAGGCTACTATATCTTCGTTGATGATATCGAGATTGCCTCTGCTGGCGGCTGTGCCCGCCCCGTGGGTCTGACCGCTACAGAGATTACCACCACCTCGGCCCTTCTTGGCTGGTCGACGACGGGCGACGAAGAGAGTTGGACGATTGACTTGAACGGTCATACAAGAATTGTGGATGCCCAACCCTTTATGGAAGATGGACTGGAACCTAATACCGAATACGTCTTCCGCGTCAGAGCCAACTGCGGGGGCGGAATGGAGTCGGAGTGGTCGCAGCCCACGACGTTCAAGACAATGTGCGAAGCGTTTGTCGTTACCGACGACGAACCCTATTTCGACGACTTTGAGGCTTCGGAGGAATTCGTTTGCTGGCATAGTGAAATCCTCTCGGGTGAGGATGGTTGGGTGGTTGACCCCGGATATCTCATTCCCAACAATACGGCCTTCTTTATCTGGTTGGGCGATGAGGCCATGCTTGTATCTGCACCACTTGACATCACCGCCGTTTCCCATCCTGTTCTCACTTTCAACCATAGGCAGCGTTCGCTGGGACAATTTGTGGATGAACTGTCGGTCTGGTATGCTCCTTCAATCGACGATTATTGGCATCTTCTGGGCGAGTTTACATCCGCCTGCGAAGATTGGGAGGAGGTTACCTTTGAATTGCCCGAAGCATCGGACGCTTATCTCATCGCATTCAAGGCCAAGTCGAACGAAGCAGATGGCGTGTATGTCGATGATGTTAGAGTGGGTAATTATATTGACGATGGCGTAGAAGAGACTGCTTCCTTTGCCGTTAGTGTCAGTCCCAATCCCACTTCGGGCAGCGTTACGATTGCATCCAACAGCGCCGATGGCGAAGTCGCTGTCATGGATCTGTTTGGCCGGAAAGTCGCTTCTGCGATCATTCATGAAGGGCGTGTCGAGGTGGACCTCAGTGGTTGTGCAAAAGGTGTCTATATGGCCCGCATCTCAAGTGAGGCTGGTACGCGCACTATCAAGTTGGTGAAGGAATAATAATCATGGCAAAACACAAGATCTTTTTGGCAGCATTTCTGTTGTTGCCTTTCTTCCTTTGCGCCCAAAGCGTCAACGACTACACACCATATGTGAACCCTTTCATCGGCACGCAGACCGACGAGACAGGCGCCCTCAGCGGCAGCACCTTCCCCGGCGCCACGATGCCGCAAGGCATGGTGCAGCTGAGTCCCGAGACCGAACTGATGGTCACCTGGGATCCTTGCTCAGGCTACGACTACAACAAGGACATCATCTACGGCTTCACCCATACCCACCTCAGCGGCACGGGCTGCACCGACCTCATCGACGTGAGCCTCATGCCCTTGAACAGAACGGTGACGCCCGAGCAACTCAAAGCCGCTGATTTCGGTCAACATTATAGCCATGAAAAGGAATCGGCACGACCGGGGTATTATCAGGTGGAATTGCAAGAGAGCGGCGTGAATGTCGAGCTCTCGGCCACCACGCGCACAGGCCTCCATCGCTATACCTTCCCCGAAGGGCAGCTCCAGACTCTTGTCCTCGACCTCGACCGCGGCACCTTCCGTGGCGAGGCCTACTACTCGAAACGCCGCACCTACGATATCATTCAAGCCCAATTGCGCATCGTCGATGACCACACCATTGAAGGCTATCGCGTCGTCACGGGCTGGGCCAAGATGCGCAAGGTGTATTTCCGCGCCGAGTTCTCGAAGCCATTTGCCAGCCATCTGCTGATGAATGGCGGACTCAATGTGGGTAACAGCGACGTGGTGAATGGTCGCACGCTGCGCGCCGCCTTGAGTTTTGATCCGAAAGACGGCAACGAATTGATGGTCAAAGTAGCCATCTCGCCTGTGGATAACGAAGGAGCTAGGAAGAACCTGCTCGCCGAGGCTCAAAGTTGGGATTTTGAGCACTATGTGAAGGCCGCTCACGATGTTTGGCAACGAGAACTAAGCCGCATCGACATAGAAGGTACCGACGAGCAGAAGACCATCTTCTATACTGGTCTTTACCATGTATTGATGCAGCCCAACACGATGAGCGATGTGGATGGCCGCTATATGGATACCAACTTCGAGATCAAGCAGATGCCTGAGGGACAGACGTATCACAGCACCTTTAGCCTGTGGGACACCTTCCGCGCCGCCCATCCGCTCTATACGCTCATCGCACCCGACATCGCCGCGCAGTTTGTCCGCGACATGGTGCTGCATCACCAGACCTATGGCTACCTGCCCATCTGGGACCTCTGGGGACAGGACAACTACTGCATGATCGGCAACCACGCCATCCCCGTGCTCGCCGACGCCATCCTTGCCGAGATTCCTGGCATCGATGTGGAGGAGGCCTATCGGGCCATGGTGGAGAGTAGCACAAGAAGCCACTTCAACTCACCTTTCGAGGTGTGGGAGCAATACGGCTACTTGCCACAGACCTTGCAGAATGAGAGCGTGAGCATCACCATGGAGCAGGCTTTCGACGACGCCTGCGTGGCCTTGGTGGCCAAGAAACTCGGCAAGACCGAGGACTATGAGCGTTTCTACCGTCGCAGCATGTTCTACAAGAACCTCTTCGACGCGGAAACGGGTTTCTTCCGTCCCAAGGACGAAAACGGTAACTGGCTTGAGGGCTTCGATCCGTTGTCATACGAACAACCCTGTTTCGTGGAAGGCAACGCCTGGCAATACATGTGGTTCGTGCCGCAAGACCCGCAGGGGCTCATCGACCTCTTTGGCGGCAAGAAAGGCTTCCTGAAGAAACTCGACGAGAACTTTAGCCTCACGGCCACCAGCGGCGAGGTCAACGGCAACGCGAGCGGTTTCATCGGGCAATATGCCCATGGCAACGAGCCCAGCCACCACACCGTGTATCTCTATAACTTCGCAGGCCGTCCCGAGCGCACGCAGGAGCTGGTGGAGCAGGTGAGGAGCGAGTTCTACCGCGCCACGCCTTGCGGCTATGCCGGCAACGACGACTGTGGCCAGATGTCGGCTTGGTATATCTTCTCCGCCTTAGGCTTCTATCCCTTCCATGCCGGTTCAGCGGAGTATGTCATCTGCACGCCGCTGTTCACCAAAGCGACTCTGCATCTCGAGAACGGGAAAGACTTCGTCATTACTGCACCCAACAAGACACCCGAGCGCATCCATGTGAAGAGCGTGAAGCTGAATGGGAAGGCGATAATGGACTATAAGATTACCCACAAGCAGATTCTGGACGGCGGGACTCTTGAATTTAGAATGAAATAGAGAGTTATCCGTTGAGGATCGTGACCTGGCTGCGGCCTTCGCCACGTTTCTCCACCCTGATTTGCACGGGGAGACGTTCCTCAAGCTCGGTGCGGTGTGAGATGATGCCCACGCGACGCTCCTTCAGCCCAGCGATATCCTGAAGCTTTCCAAGGGTCTCCATGACGGAGTCGAGGCTCTTCTCGTCGAGGGTGCCGAAGCCTTCGTCGATAAATAGGATGTTGACGTTGAGGTCGGGGCGGTTGAGCGACGAGAGGGCCAGCGAGAGGGCCAGCGACACCATGAAACGCTCGCCTCCCGAGAGGAGGGTGGCGCTACGCACCTGTTTCTTGTTGTCGTTGTCGAGCACGAGGATCGACAGCTGCTCGTTCTCTTCGCTGCAGGTGAGCTCGTAGCGTTTGGTGATCTTCTGCAGGTAGAGGTTGGCGTTGTTGAGCAGGGGACGCAGCACGAAGGTCTGCACCAGTGTGCGGAAGCGTGTGCCGCCGAAGTAGTCGTTGATGACATCCCATTTCTTGAGTATCGTCTGCGCTTCTTCCAAGTCCTTCTGGGCCTGCTCGACCTTCTCCTTGTTACGGTCGTTTTCCTCTATCTGGTTTTGGATGGCTCCCAGGCGGCCTACGACGGTCTCCAAGTTGGTGTCCAACGTTCCCTTTTGCTCTTCGAGTGCCGTCTTCTCGGGACGGTCTTCCTCTTTCTCGACATTCAGCTTGGCGAGGGCTTCTTGGATGGCCTTTTGGGCGTTGGCGATGGCGGTGTGCTGACTCGCGATGTCGGAGAGGTTCTGGCTGACATCGGTCAGCAGGGTGCTCCATTCCCTCGCGATGTCGGCCGACGGGTGGGCGGCGGCGGGGTAGGCCACATCCCAGTCGGGATGCTTCTCTACGATGCTGCCTTTGAGGTTGCGGATGCCGTCGATCAGCACCTTGGTGTGTTGGGCTTGGGTGGCCTTGTCGTCGCGGCGTGTCTTCACCGTTTTGTATTCCTTGGCTGCCGCGTCGAGCCGTGTCTTGGTGGTGTCGATGTCGTCGGCCCAGTCGGGATAGATGGGCTTCAGCGCCGCCGACAGGGTGGTGGACAACTCGTTCTTTTTCGTTTCCGCCTCGGTGATTCTCGTTCCACAGTCCTTGATGGCCTTTTCGTTGTCTTCGAAGGCTTTCGCCGCTTTCTGTTGGGCGGCCTCGGCATCGTTCTTGGCTTTCTCCAACGGCTTCTTCTCTTCCAAGAGGGTGTTGATCTCCCTTTGCAGCGTCTCGGCTTTTTGTGACGATAGGGTCAGCGCCTCGGTTTCTTTCCCGATGGCTGTGAGTCGAGCCTCGATCTGGGCCGGGTACTTCTGTTCGCGGTCGAGGTGCAGGCTGTCGGCTACGTCCACGATGCGCTGGTGTTCTTTCTTGTTTTCCTCCTGTTGTCGAGCGGCGTGTTGGCTCTTGGTGTCGAGGGTGCCTTTGGCGGTGTCGTAGGCGGTCTTGGCGGCATCGCGTTGTTTCTCCGCCTCGTCCATCGCTTTCTTACAGCGGTCTTTCTCTTCTTCGAGCGGGGTGATGATGTGCTTGAAGTCGTCGGTTGTCAGCAGGTCATGCTCGATGCCTTGGCCGCAGAGGGGACAGGTCTTGGCGTGTTCCTGGGCGAGGCGCTGGCGCAGGGTGACCATGGCGTCGTCGATGCTGCTGCCCATGGTGACGTACTGCGCGTTGGCGCGGTCGTAGGTGCTCTTGGCCAGTTTGAAGGCATCATCTTTTTTCTTCAGGTCCTCTTGCAACGTGGCAAGCTTTTTCTTTTCATCTTCAATCTCGGCAAGGAGGTCCTGGTACTGTTGGTATACTTCGTTGTACTTCAGTATGTCGTCCTGCAACTGCTCAAGGCCCGATCTCTCTTTGCGAAGCTTTTCCAGCTCTTGGTTGATCTCGGCAGGCTTTAAGGCATTGCGTTCCTGTATTTTGGCGTCGATGGCTTTCTGTTTGCTCTCGACTGCCTCTAACGCTTGTTTTGCCTGTTTTTTGGCAGCATCCAAGGCGGCTTGCAATGCCTTCACTTGGTCTTCGGCGGACTTCTTCGTGCCGGCCAAACGTTCTATCTCTGCCGCTTTCTCTTTGAGCTGGTCCAGCTGCAGGAGGTATTCTCCCACTTTGGCGTATAGCGCGTCTTGTTCTTTGCGGGCTTCCAGCCATTGTTCGTCTTCTTTGATGGCTTCGTTGAGTTTGCCGAGTTGGCCTTCCCTGTCGGCGAGGTCGGCGGCGAGGGTGGCGAAGGTGGCTTGCAAGGCGGTGACGTCTTCGAGGCGGGTGAGCAGGGTCTGCGCGTCACCGATGGCCTTTTGGTTGGCCTCGATGAGGGTGAGCTGTCCGATCTGTTCGCCAAGGACGCGGCTGCTTTCGGTGAGCTCGGCCTTCTGCTTGTCAAGGTCCTGCTTCTCTTGTAACAGCAGTGCCAGGTCTTCTTCCTTCATGATATGCCCTTTCTCTAGCTTGCAGGCGTCCTCGCAGCTGAGCATGCGGCCTTTGGCTTGTTTGTGCAGGCTGGAGATGGCGTTGCCGTAGTCGGAGAAGTGCTTGGTGTTGGTGAGTCGCTCCAGGATGGTCTCGCGCTTTTCTTTGTCGCCGGTGAGGAAGGAGGCGAACTCGCCTTGGGCCAGCATGGCCATGCGGCTGAATTGGTCGAACGACAGCCCGACAGACTCTTGTATCAAGGCCTTGATGTCGTCCTCTTTGCTATAGGCTTGGCCGTCGACTTCGAGCGACCACTCGGGGTTGCGATATTTGATGACGGGGCTCCCTTCCACCTTTTTCCTGCTCTTGCTGAGGCCCAGTGTGAGCCTGATGGTATAGGTGCGCTTGTCGTTGCCCTCAAACACCACCTCGCTGTAGCAGTCGTCGTCGGGGGCGATGCCCAAGCGGGTGTATTGCTGGATACTTGCCACGCGGATCTTCTCGCCCAAGGTGTTGAAATACACGTTGTTTTTCGAGTTGTTGACGCCGCTGAGGCGCGGTGTGGTCTTGTAAAGGGCCAGGGCAATGGCGTCGAGGATGACCGATTTGCCGGCGCCAGTGTCGCCAGAGATGAGGAAAATGGGCGCCGGTGTCCCAGTGTAGGCCTCGTTGAGGTCTTTCTCGAAGTTGATGTCGGCCTTCTCGATGGAGGCGATGTTTCTGATATGTAACTCTTTGATGATCATCTCTCTTAGTCTTGTTCGGGGTTGGTGTCGTCGTCGGTAGTGCTGTCGCTGGTCTTCTTCGCTTGTTTCGCCGCCTCTTTCTCTCTGAGGCGTCCCACTTCGGATTCAATCTCATTGATGACGTCGTGCAGGAATTGCAGGTCGAGTTTGGGGTATTGCGTCTGGGTCTTCTCGATGAACTCCATGGGGTCGCTCATCTGCTGCAGCTCGGCCAACTCGAAGGTCTGCTTGGCTTCATCCTGGCTCTTCTCGGGCTCGCCGATCCAGATGGTCTTGGGGTTGTAGCGCACCTCGTTGCCATGGCTCTCCAAGATGTCGTACACCTTCTGGGCGAAGTTGGCCGACAGGTCGGCGCTGTACTGCACCTTGAGGCGTATATAGCCGCGGCCTCCCTTCTGGCAGAACGTGGTGACACCCTCCAAGGCCTCTTGCTCGTCGGCATAGGCAGCGTCAGGGGTCTCGGGCAGGGTGTAGAAATGGAGCAGCTCGTCGATGCGCAGCTGGCGGAGGGTGACCTGGCCGCCATGACGGTCGATGTCGACCACGCTAACGGTGTGGGGGTAGGTCTCGTCGCAGCTGACGTGGAGTGCGCTGCCCGAGTAGCGTGCCACGGGGGCGGGGTAGGTGAGGGCGTCCATGTTCATGGCGTCGTCGGGGTGCTCGAGGGTCTGTGGCTTGTGGATATGGCCGAGGGCGAGGTAGTCGTAGCCCGTGCCCAACGAGGTGAGGCTCTGGGTCTTGAGGGTGCCGATCTCGAAGTCGTGGCCCGTGATGTCGGAGCCTGTCACGGCGAGGTGGGCCATCATGACGACGGGACGGCCGTCGGCGTTGCGCTCCGCCACGCGGTCGAGCACCAACTGCAGCTGCTGCGAGCGCTCGCCGAGCATGTAGGGCATGGCGACGATGAAGCCGCTGGGCAGCTCGATGATATAGTCGTCCTGCCAGCCGTCGTTGAGAGTCAGCGAGGGCCCCACGCCCACCAGGTGGGTGTTCGAGAAGGTCCACACCGCGCGGTCGGCATGGAGGCGCGAGGCCGAGTCATGGTTGCCGGCGGTGATGACGATGTGCATGTCGGGCAGGGCCTTCTGGAGCTTGACGAACTGCTCGTTGAAGAGGCGTTTCGTCGCCGTCGACGGCTGCTGGATGTCGAACACGTCGCCGCTCACGAGGAGGGCGTCGGGGCGTTCTTCCTGGCACCAACGCGTCAGCTGGCGGAAGAAGTGGAGGTGCTCGTCGCACCGGTCGTAGTTCTGGTAGAGGATCTGGCCTATGTGCAGGTCAGCAGTGTGCAGTATCTTCATGGGTATGGGTTTGTAGATGGCAAAGATAATGATTTTCGTGGACAATGGCATTGGGCTGCCACTAATTAATAATAGCAGGCGACCTCCCGTTTTTCAACCTTGACACGTGTTTTTTTATTCCCCTTCCGCCGCCATCGGGATCGGGGTTTCCTCGAAGCCGTAACTCACGGGCTTGGGTTGGTGCAGAGCCAGGAAATGCTCGTTGAGCAGTAGTTCCACGCGCAGCATCGTCTCCTCGATGCGTTTGGGTGTCAGTTGGCATTCCCACACCACGATGACTTGCCATCCGTTGTCGTGCAGCACCTGATAGTTGCGTTGGTCGCGCTCCTGGTTCCTTTTGATCTTGTTCACCCAAAACTCGCGGTTCGTCTGCGGAATCTTACAGCATTTGGAATTATTAACTATCAACTCTCCACTTTCCACTTCCAACTGACTCTCCACTCTAAACTCTAAACTCTCAACTGACAACTGAACATCATGTCCATGCCAGAAACAACCGTTGACAAAAATCGCCGTCCGATACTGCCGCATGACGATATCCGGCTTGCCCGGCACGCTCGTCACGTTGAGGCGATAGCGGTAGCCGTGTTGCCACAGCCATTGCCGCACCTTCAACTCGGGCTTGGTGCCTTTGCCGTGGATGCGCGACATCACGCGGTGACGTTGTTCGGGTGTGAGGCGGTCAGTCATGGTGATTGAAATCAAATACAAAGATACGTTATTTCTATTTCGAGAGCCCATTTTTTGTATTTTTGCTCCATCAAACAAACCTAATGACGTATGAAAAAATGTAATCTCTTTATTGTTGGCATCCTTTGCCTGATGCTGTTTTCCTGCAAGGAAAGCGACAAGCCCATCATGACGATCGACCAAGTGAACGCGTCGTGGCAGACCGCCCCTATCGGCGGGGTGAAAAATGCGGAAATCAAGGACATGGTCATGGCCTTCCAAAAACAATGGCCCACCAAATCCGTCGCGATGCTGATGAAGGATCTGGAACTCCCTGAGGACCAACAGCAATACATCTCCGTCTATGACCCAGAGAACAACTATATGAGCTTTGCAGAGGGAAGCGACGACCGCGATGCGGAGAGCATGTGGGCCAACGTGAGGCAGCGTTCCAACGGACATCAACTTTTTGGCATCACTTTCTCCCAACCCTCTTCTACCGTGAAGTCGTTTATGGCTTTCTACGACTACGACCCGTCGAAGGGCACACTGACGCCTGAAACCAGTTTAGCCAACCTGTTCACCCCGTCGTTTGCGAATGTGGAGGTGGGATACACGCTTCCCCAAGAAGGTGATGAATTGGTGGTGAATGAGTATTTCTTGAATTGGTGGACGGCGATGCGGCATGTCTACAGTTGGGACGGCATGAAGCCTTGCAACCCAGTGGCCGAATTCGCAGAAATCGATGGAGTCATGGAAACGTTCAACGAAAACTATATGACCTATGAGATGGGCGATTTCAGCAAATATGCCTTGATCGACATCGACGAGGACGGCGAGCCGGAGCTGTGGCTGAGTACCGATGACGAGGAGTATCAGGCAGTGCTGTCCATTGTGGAAGGAGGGGTCACCCTCCTTGCGGGCAAAGACTACCAGCGTCACCTACTCTTCCACAAAGGCGTTGTCGGCGATGCCGGTGGCTGTGGGACGGGTTGTTTCTACGCCCGGTATGTCCAGCTGAAGAACAGCGCTCCTGAATTCGAGTTCGGCGACATGCAGAATTACGATTTCGAGCAGGAAGACATGGTGCACAGCTATTCCATGGACGAGGAACCGCTCACTGATGAGGAAGGCCTGATCATCCTTGATTCGTTTGGCGACCCTTATGATCCCGTAGTGGAATGGCGCCCGTTAAAAGTGGCGAATTGACGGTTAGGGGACGAGCATCTTCTGCAGTTCTTCGGCAGAATTGGCGACGCTCCATCCAACGACTTCATTCATATTACGATAACCCCAGCCGACGGCGATGCCCCTGATGCCGCCGTTGGCGGCGGTCTCCATGTCGGTGTCGGAGTCGCCGACCATGACGGCTTCTTCTCTGTTGACGCCTGCCTTGCGAAGCACCTTGCCGACAATTTCAGGGTCGGGCTTGAGGGGGAAGTCGGGGCGACCGCCCAGGACCGCTACAAAGGGGATCTCTGGGAAGAACTCCTTGATGAGGTGCTCCGTGCCTTCTTGGAACTTGTTGGAGGCCACGGCCAGCATCACGCCTTCGTGATGTAGTGTGGACATGAGGTCTTGTATGCCAGGAAAAGGTTTTGTGTGAACGTCAATATGGGTAATGTAGTAGGCCTTGAAGTCGCTGTAGGCGGCATCCACTATGTCGTCGTCTTTATGGCCGATGGGCAAAGCTTTACGCATCAGGTTGCGGGCACCGTGGCCGATCATGGCCATGACTTCGTCGCGCGTAAAGGTCGGGAAACCTCTCAAGCTCATGGCGTGGTTGACGGCCTCCTTGAGGTCGTCGATGGTGTCGAGCAGCGTGCCGTCGAGGTCGAAGATGACGAGTTTGGGTTTCATAAGATTGCTCTTTATGCTGCAAATGTACGATTATTCCTTCCTAGACGCTCTAAATTAATGCAATAAAGCACAGTAAACGGCGTTATTTGTTTATGAGACAATTCTTTACTTATCTACTTCTGACAGTGCTTGGACTGGTGTTTTTATCGGGTTGCCAAGCGCAAAAAGCCTCCATCCGGGGTCCTCAAGGTGAGATTGCCTACAAAGTTACCTTGCCTGATGGGTTTGATCCAACGAAAGACCAATGCCCGATGGTGATCCTGATGCACGGCATCTTCTCCAGCAAGGACTATATCCCCATGCCGCAGCTTGCGAAAGGGCTTGCCAAAGCCGGCATCGCCTCCATTCGCTTCGACTTTGGCGGACATGGCAAAAGCGAAGGCCGCAAGCAGTACATGACCATCGAGAAGGAACTGGCCGAAGCGCGCGCCGTTTGGGACTATGTGCAGAGTCTGCCTTATGTGAAAGGTGTAGGTTTGCTGGGTCACTCGCAAGGCGGTGTCGTCGCCTCGATGGCGGCTGGACGATTAGCTGCCGAAAGCAAGTTGCCTTCGGGTGTAGTGCTTATTGCCCCGGGCTCGGTCATCAAGGAGGCTTGTCAGGGTGGCAAGTTCTTCAACGCGACCTTCGACCCCAAGAACCCGCCGGAATACATTCGCTGTTGGGGCTTGTATAAGTTGGGGCGCGAATACCTCATCACCACGCAGCAGCTTGACATCTATGGCACGGCGGCAGTTTATCAGGGTCCTGTGCTCCTTCTCCACGGCGACCGCGACGGCATCGTCCCGATGTGGTGCAGCGAGCGTTACTTAGAGGCATACGGCGCTCATGCCACCCTAAAAGTGGTGGAGGGCGAAAACCACACTATCACCCGTCGTCGCAAGCAGGTTGTTGGTGAGACGGTGGAGTTTTTTAAGAACATTTTCGGCAGATGAGGTTTTAGAAATGAGTTTTTAATTGTTCAATTAAAATCTTATCTGCCGGTAACCATTTAACG